>Ga0163144_10001832_pt1 | contig 49768 bp, 40 predicted proteins | sample OliLak19BULKMAT1_FD_123175 | JGI IMG/M metagenome (GOLD analysis project Ga0163144, IMG submission 123175) | Freshwater microbial mat bacterial communities from Lake Vanda, McMurdo Dry Valleys, Antarctica - Oligotrophic Lake LV.19.BULKMAT1 | ecosystem: Environmental > Aquatic > Freshwater >... | reverse complement strand
TGGCGGTGGCGGTGGCGGTGGCGGTGGCGGTGGCGGTGGCGGTGGCCGTCGCTGTCATCGAGCGCAGCAGCGCGAGCCCCGCCGCGCTCCGCCCGGGCACGCCGCTCACGAAGATGCGGTCCCCGACTGCCGCCCCTGACCTACGCACGGCGCGCCCCGATTCCACTTCGCCTCCGGCCGTGACATCGAGGAACCACTCGTGCTCGACGCGCGCGAGGTTGCCGCCGACGATGACCGCGCGATTCAGCGCGTGAAGCGCCCGAGGCGCCCGAGGCGCCTGCGCAGCCGCAGATGGCGGGGAACCCCGCACGACCGAGTCGCGACCGCGGAGCGCATCGAGGAAACCGCGTTGGATCTCCGTCACTTCGCGCAGCGTCTGATCCGCGCGAAGTCCGGCCGACACGAGCGCGAACGTCGGGCGAGCGCCCATCGCCGCCAGATCGCTCAGATTGACGGTCATCGCGCGATGGCCGAGCGCGCGCGCCGGCGTCCACGCAGGCAGGAAGTGACGACCGGCGATCTGCACATCGGTGGTGAGGACGATCGAATGGCCGGGCGTGGGTCGGACGACCGCGGCGTCATCGCCGGAAGGGACCTCGACTCGCTCGGTCCGCTGGATTTCGTCCTCGCTCAGGACCGCCCAGAGGCGATCGAGCAGCGCGAACTCACCGATTTCACCGATGGTCGCGCTGTCGAGTGAAGGGTCAGACATCGCGTGCAGACGATCCAGACGATCCAGACGATCCAGACGATCCAGACGAGAGGATCGCGCCCTGCAGCGCCGCCACGGCCGCAACGGGATCCGCCGAGAGGCAGACCGCGCCGAGGACGGCGACGCCGTGTACGCCGGTCGCCAGCACGGCGGCGACATTGGCGAGTGAGATTCCGCCGATGGCGATGAGTGGAACCGGACTGCTCGCGACCGCGCGCGCGAGGCCGTCGAGTCCGAGCAGGGGACCGGTGTCGGCCTTCGTGCGGGTGGCGAAGATCGGACCGATCCCGGCGTAGTCGACCCCTTCGCGCGAGCGTGCGATCGCCCCGTCGGCGTGATCGCACGACCCGCCCACGATCTTGGCGGGACCCAACCAGCGGCGCGCGAGCGCGGCGGGTAGGTCGTCTTCTCCGAGATGCACGCCATCCGCGTCGGCCGCGAGCGTCACGTCGACCTCGTCGTTGATCAGGAGAGTGGCGCCGCGCCTTCGACAGAGCGCGCGAATCGCGCTCGCCTCTTCGATGCGAAGACGTTTCGAGCCGTCTTTGCGCCGATACTGGATCGTCGGCGCGCCCCCCTCCAAGGCGAGCCGCGCCAACTCGACGTGCGACCAACGAGATTGGAGCGACGCGTCGGTGATCACGTGGAGCCGAGCGATCTGGATCAAGGGACGCCTCTCAGTGCCATCGGACCGGATCGTCGAGGAAGTAGAAGTGGTGCGTCGGCCCATGCCCGTGTCCGAGATCCAGACCGTGACGGATCGCGCCGGTGACGTAGCGCTTGGCGACCTCGACCGCCGCGCGCAGCTCGAGGCCGCGACCGAGCCCCGCGCAGATCGCCGCCGAGTAGGTGCAGCCCGTCCCGTGCGTCGCGCGCGTCTCGATCCGCTCGCTGGAGAACTCCGAAACGCCTCCGGGCTCGAAGAGGAAGTCGACCGCGCGCGTCGGATCGAGCCCGGGGCCATCGAGGTGCCCCCCTTTGAGCAAGACCGCGCCCGGACCCAGCGCGAGGATCCTGGCGCCGGCGAGTTCCGCGTCGGCGCGGCCACGGATCTCCATCTCGGCCAAGAGCTGCGCCTCATGGTGATTCGGAGTCACCACGCGCGCGAGCGGCAGGAGTTCGCGGCGGACGGCAACGACGGCGTCGCGCTGCAGGAGCGCGAATCCGCTCTTGGAGACCATGACCGGATCGATGACCAGCGGCGGCAGAGCGCCCCGCGCCTCGAGTCCACGCAGGAAGCCGGCCACGGTCTCGACCAGCGCGCGCGAGCCGAGCATCCCTGTCTTCACGGCGGCGACGTCGAAGTCCGAGAAGATCGCCTCGAGCTGCGCCGTGACCAGATCGAGCGGCAGGTCGAAGGCGCGGGTCACCTCGACCGTGTTCTGGGCGGTGATGGCGGTCAGTACCGACATGCCGAAGACGCCGTTCGCGTGGAACGTCTTCAGGTCGGCCTGGATGCCGGCGCCGCCGCCCGAATCGGAGCCGGCGATGGTGAGACAAGCGCGCATCGAGAGGGATAGTAGGCCCCATCGGGGTTCCGCGCGAGTCGCGCGCTGTTACTGTGGGGCCATGGACCCCACTCCCGCTCGCCGTGACTACGCGCTCGCCGGTCTCTCAGAGGCCGATCTCGCCGCCGGTCCGATCGAGCAGTTCATGCGTTGGCTGCGCGAGGCGGAGGAGGCCGGGTTGGTCGAAGCGAACGCCTGCGCCCTTGCCACCACCACGCGCGACGGCCGGCCGTCGCTCCGGTTCGTGCTGTTGAAGAGTTTCGACGCGCGCGGATTCGTCTTCTTCACCAACTACGAGAGCCGCAAGGGGCGTGAACTGACGGAGAACCCGCGCGCTGCGCTCGCGTTCTGGTGGGACCGACTCGAGCGGCAGGTGCGGATCGAGGGATCGGTCGAGCGGACATCGCGCGAGGAATCGGAGCAGTACTTTCGGGAGCGACCGCGCGGCAGCCAGATCGGAGCGCTCGCTTCGCCCCAGAGTCAGGTCATCGCGGATCGCGCGACCCTGGAGTCCCGCGCGCTGGAGATCGAAACACAGACCGGCGAGCGGGACATTCCCTTCCCCGACTACTGGGGTGGATTTCGGCTGCGACCGGAGCAAATAGAGTTCTGGCAGGGACGCCCCAGTCGCCTGCACGATCGGCTCTGCTATGTGCGGTCGGGCGACGGCTGGATCGTCCAGCGTCTGGCGCCGTAACCGACAACGGAGGAAACACGATGCCCATTCGCCTTGGATTTCCCGGACGGGGGCGCGGATCCCTCGGCGGAGGGGGACGCTCCTTCCTCAATCCTCGCCTGATCCTCGGGCTGCTCGTGGCGGCGGGCTCGTTGATCGCGTACTGGAGCAACCGCGAGTTCAATCCCGTGACGCAGGAGATGCAACACATCGGCATCTCGCACGAACAAGAGGTCGCGCTCGGATTGCAAGCCGCGCCCGAGATGGCGGCGCAGTTCGGGGGGCTGCACTCCGATCCGAAGGCGACCGCGATGGTCAAACAGGTCGGAGAGCGCGTCGTCTCGCAGAGCGACGCGCGCGAGTCGCCCTACGAGTGGGACTTCCATCTCCTGGCCGACGCAGAGACCATCAACGCCTTCGCGCTTCCGGGTGGACAGATCTTCATCACCGCGGGTCTGCTCGGTCGGCTGGAAACCGAGGGACAGCTCGCCGGCGTGCTCGGGCATGAGGTCGGCCACGTGGTGGGCCGACACGGCGCCGAGCACATGGCGAAACAGCAACTCACGCAGGGTCTGACCGGCGCCGCCGTCCTCGCGACCTACGATCCCCAGGATCCATCGACGCAGAACACCGCCGCCGTCGCGCAGATGGTGGCCGGTCTCGTCACGATGAAGTACGGCCGAGACGATGAGCTGGAGTCGGATCGACTCGGCGTGCGCTTCGTGGCCGAAGCCGGCTACGACCCTAACGCCATGATCGGCGTCATGCGCATTCTGGCGGAGGCCGGAGGCGAACGTTCTCAGCCGGAGTTCTTCAGCACGCACCCGAACCCGGAGAACCGCGTGGCGCAGATCGAAACGGCAATCGCGGAGCAGTTTCCGAACGGTTTGCCCGGCGGGCTGACGCCGTGACCGTGGAGCTTGGCTAAAGCGAGAGCGAGAGCCCGACGTTGATGGCGTAGGAGTCAAAATCCAGCGACTCGATGTCGTCTTGGATCTCCTCCCACGACTCGTCGGCGTTCTTCTCCGGGTCGAGGAAGATCGTGCGGAACTCGCCGAAGAGCGCCATCTTCGGAGCGACCGCCAGGCTGATTCCTGCGCCCGCATGCCAGCCGAAGTTCGTCTCGGTCTTGTCCTCGACGCCCAAGAGATCTTCGGCGTCCGACGAGAAGTCATAGGTCGTGCGGTACCAACCGCCGCCCGCCAGCGCGTAGGGGTGGAACGGAATCGCGCCGGGGGTCGTGACCTTGAAGGAAGCGGTCATCGGGATCGTGCTCACATCGAGCGAGATATCCGACGCGTCGACCGGGAAGGTGAAGCTCCCCTGCTTCTGATACCCGACACCGCCCTGCACCGCGAAGATGCTGGCGAGGCGCAGCTCGAGAAACGCGCCGGTGGCGAAACCTCCCTCTTCGGCGTCCTTCGACTTGAGGTAGCCGCCGTGGAAGCCGATCGCGGCGCCGGCGCCGGCGGCGAGAGCAGGGAGCGGGAGGGGGGCGGCGGCGAGGAGGAGGAGGGCGGCAGAGAGGAAACGGATCGCGGCGAGCGGACGCGGGGGAGTGGCGCGGGGATGCATCGGGGGGGCTCCTTCCGGGAACGTTGTGTTCGGAGATCGACCAATTGAATGGGCAAACGCGCGGCGCGTTTACCTATTCAATTGGTCGATCAGACCTCTCAACCGCGAGAAACTCCTTCGATCGAAGCGGAACCAGATCGGGTGCAGTACGGCCAGTCGAGGATCGGACTGGTCTTCTTCGAGGATCGGGCAGGACTCGAGGGTGCCGGCGCCGATGATGTCCGAGAACTCTACTTCCAGCTCGGCCATCCGCTCGGGGGGGAGCGGACGCGAGAGGCGCAGCATCAGGCGATCGCCGACGAACCGTGAAGAGTGATAGACGGAATAGAATCGCTGGATCTCGGCCAACGCCTCTTCCGAGGAGCGCGTGATGGTGAGCAGGTCCAGGTCGCGAGCATCGATCATGCGCCGGTCGACCAGCTCGCGCTTGACGAAGTCGAGCCAGGTGTCCCAGTAGGTGCCGCCCGGTAGATCGAGCAGCACCACGGGGCGGGGATCGGCCTTGCCGGTCTGCAAGAGCGTCAGCAGCTCGAAGGCTTCGTCGTTCGTGCCGAAACCGCCGGGAAACAGGACGACCGCGTCGCTCTCCTTGATGAAGACGAGCTTGCGCGTGAAGAAATATTTGAAGTTGATCAGCCGATCGGGCCGCCGCACGTACGGATTCGCGTCCGGTTCGAACGGCAGGCGGATGGCGAGTCCGAATCCGCCGGCGGGACCCGCTCCCTTGTTGCCCGCCTCCATGATGCCGGGGCCGGCGCCAGTGATCACCTGGAATCCCCGCTGTACACAGAGCGCCGCGAATGACTCGCACATCTTGTACAGATTGTCTTCGGGGTCGGTCCGGGCCGAGCCGAAGATGGCGATCTTGCGCGTCCCCTTCACCGCGGCGAAGACGCGGAACGAATAGCGCAGCTCTTTGATCGCGCTGTTCAGGATCTTGAGGTCGAGCCGCGCCGGTTCGTCGCGGACCAGTCGCAGCGCCGACATCAGGATCTCGAAGTGGAACTCGGCATTCTTGGAAGGCCCGACCAGCGCGAGGAGTTCTCGGGCTCGAGTCTCGATCTCCTCCCAAGAAGCGGAGCGGTCATTCACCAAGGGATCCTCGTTGTCGGATGTCATTCAACAATCGGGGCAGGGTAACACAGGCCTCGCGCCGCCGAGTCGACCGGCGCGGGGCTCCAAGGACCCGTGTCCACGCGCAACGCCCAGCCGTCGGAACCTCCGGCGCTGAGGCTCGTCGTTTCCCCCGCCACGAAGACTCCACCGATGTCGGCGTCGATCGCGTTGCCGACATCCGAGCGCGCGGCACCGTAGAGCAGACTGTCCACGACCTCGCCCGCCAGGGTCACTCGCAGAAGCGCCAGATCATATGACTGCGTGCCCGGTCCGCTCCGTGTACCCGCGACAAGGAGCCCGGGGGAGCGCGGATCGAGTGCGATACCGCGCGCCGCCTCATCGCCGGGACCGCCCCACTCCGTTCTCCAGATCTGTCGCCCCGCGAGATCGAACGACCAGAGGACGACCCGACCCGAGCGATTCGGAGGACGCCGCATGCCGACCATGTAGAGGGCGAATCCGTCGGTGGTCAGACCGAGCACGGCGTCCGACCGATTCGCATCCGACGTGACGGTCCAGACCAGGGAACCGCCGCTGCGATCGAACGCCGCCAGGAGCGCATCGCCGCCATTGCCGTTGTCGTCGACCGCGGCGCGCCCCGCCACGTAGACGAGCCCGCCCTCGACCACCGGCGCGGCCAACGCCTCATCGTTCAGCGCGCCGCCCGAGAGTTGCGACCAGACGAGGTCGCCGTCGTACTCGAGCCGTTGTAGGAGCACATCGTGGCCGCCGAAGTCCTGCGCGCTCCAGCCGGCGGCGAAGATGCCCTCGGGCGCGAGCGCGAGACCGTGCAGTTCGTCCTGCCCGTCGCCGCCGTCCCAGATCGTTTCCCAACGCAACTCGCCGCTTTGAGCATCGAAGGCGGCGACGAAGGCGTCGGCCGAGCCGATCCCCAGGGCCCGCTGCGTACTGCCGACGACATAGACGAGCAGACCGTCGCTCTCGACAGCGTTGGCGCGCTCGGCGAACTCCTGTCCCCAGCGCGTTTCCCACAAGACCGCGCCGCCGCCGTCCAGTCGAGAGACCAGCAGGTCGCGATCGATCGGGCCGCGCCCTTCGTCCATCACCATGTAGATCTCGTTGCTCGAGACGACGTCGATTCCGCGAGCGGTGTCTTCGAAAGGGCCGCCAAACCTGCGTTCCCAGAGGACGGGGCTGCTCGGCAGATCAGGATCGACGCCGGAGTCATCGCCCCCGCAGCCCCAGGCGGATGCGAGCAGGGAAAACGCCAACCAGAACAGGGCGGACTTCGGAAGCACCGGCGCGACTCTCCTCGGGCGGGTTGTACGACAGGGCGGGTCGAGGCGAGGATACGCGGGCTCGCCACCGGAGCCTATCCATGTCCGACTCGCTCGACCCACTCGACCCACTCGACTCAGAGGGCCCCTCCGATGCCGACTCCGAAGGACCGCGTCGACCCGCACTCTTACTTCGATCCGGCGCAGCCGCGCGTGCGACATGTCGAGTTGATCCTGCGCGTCGACTTCGACCGCCTGGTGCTCGAAGGGACTGCGACCCTCCATCTGAAGAGTGACGAAGGCGGCGACCTCGATCTCGACACGCGCGATCTCGAGATCCAGTCGATCGAGGATGTCGCGGGACGTCCGGTGCACTTCGCGCTCGCAGACGACGAGCCGATCCTCGGCCGCAAGCTGCGGCTCACGCTGCCGGAGGAAACGCCGCTCGTGCGCATCCACTACCGGACTTCGCCGCAGGCGAGTGCGCTGCAGTGGTTGGCGCCCGAACTCACGACGAGCGGGCGTCATCCCTTTCTCCTGAGTCAGTGCCAGGCGATCCATGCGCGCTCCATCGCGCCGCTGCAAGATTCGCCGCGCGCGCGCGTCACCTATCGCGCCGAGATCCGCATTCCGGCGGCGCTCTCCGCGGTGATGTCGGCCGGGCTCGAGGAGGTCCGGGCGGAAGCGACGAACGCGGCGACCGCGGCGACCGGGACTGAGGAGCGGACCTTCGTCTTCGTGCTGCCGCAGCCGATTCCGCCCTATCTCTTGGCGTTGGCGGTCGGCGAGATCGAGAGCCGCGATCTCTCGCCTCGTTCGCGCGTCTGGGCGGAACCGGCGCTGATCGAGGCCGCCGCCTGGGAGTTCGCCGACATCGAGCGGATGATCGAGTGCGCCGAGAGCCTCTTCGGACCGTACGTCTGGGAGCGGTACGACTTCATCTGTCTGCCCCCTTCGTTTCCGTACGGTGGAATGGAGAATCCGCGCATGACGTTCCTCACGCCGACACTGGTGGCGGGCGATCGATCGCTCGTCAGCGTGCTCGCGCACGAACTCGCGCACTCGTGGACCGGGAACCTCGTGACCAACGCGACGGCCGACCACTTCTGGCTGAACGAGGGGTGCACGGTATGGGCCGAGCGTCGAATTCTGGAGGCGCTCGACGGTCCCGACGCCGCGGCGCTCGAGTGGGCGAGCGGACTTCAGTTGATGCAGGCGGCGTTCACTCGCTTCGGGAGCGACTCCGCGCTCACTCGGTTGCGCTGCGATCTGCGCGGGATCGATCCGGACGACGTCTTCTCGGTCGTGCCGTACGAGAAGGGCGCGCGTCTGCTCGTGTTGATGGAGCGCGCGGTCGGGCGAGAGCGATTCGACGCCTTCATGCGGAGCTATATGCGGAAATTCGAGTTCCGCTCGATCACGACCGAGGAGTTCCTCGAGTATCTGGAGGAGCAGCTCCCCGGTCTGGCCGAGCAGGTCGACGCCAAGCAATGGCTCTACGAAGTCGGACTGCCGGAGACCGCGCCGGAGTTCCCGTCGCCGCGACTCGAAGGGCTGCTCCAGCTCTCGAAACGGGTCGCGAACGGTGAGACGCCGGCCTCGGCCGAAATGTCGAGTTTGAACGCGACCGAGCTGCTCGTCTTCTTGGAGCATCTCCCACGTCCGCTGCCGGTCGAGACGATGCGCTGGCTCGACGAGACCCTCGAGCTGAGCAAGAAAGGGAACGCCGAGATCACGACGCAGTGGCTCACGCTTGCGGCGGCGGCGAATTACGGGCCGGCCTTCGCGCGCCTCGGCGCGTTCGTGCGCACTGCCGGCCGCATGAAGTACCTGCGGCCGATCTACACGGCGATGGGCGTCAGTCCAGAGACGAGGCTGTTGGCCCGCGCGCTCGCGGCCGAAACCGCCTCGCGCCAACATCCGATCACGCGCAGGATGGTCGAGGGGGTCGTCGCGAAGTACTAAGACGCCTTCCGCATCGAGCGCGCGACGGCCGACCAGCGCGCGAGCGCGGCCTGCAGATCGGCCAGGCGCAGCGGCTTCGTCGCGTAATCGTCCATGCCCGCCTCGAGGCAGCGCTCGCGGTCGCCCTGCATGGCGCTCGCGGTCAACGCGATGATCGGTACTCGCCGCGTCGGCGCCAGCGATGACGCCGACGACGCGGCCGCTTCGCGCGCGCGGATTTTTCTCGTCGCCTCGAAGCCGTCGAGCAACGGCATCTGCCCGTCCATGAAGATCATGTCGTACGGCTCACTCGACCCCTTCTCGACCGCCTCCCTGCCGTCATTCGCAACATCGACGCGACAGCCGAGCCGCTCGAGCATGCGTACGCCGAGCTTCTGATTCACCGGGTTGTCCTCGGCCAAGAGGACGTAGAAAGTCTCGGACTTCGCGGGCGGCGCATTCGGCGGAGCCACGGCCGGCGTCACCGGGAACTGCAATATCTCCCGACGCTCGGCCGGCTTCAACGCACGCACCAGGGCGTCGTGGAGCTGCGCGGGACGCGCGATCGGCTTGACGACGACATCAGCGAACTCGAGCGGCGCTGTCCGCAGCGTGGCGCTCATGAGTAGCCGCGGGATCCCGGCCACCGTGGGATCGGCATCCATCCGTTTGGCCGTGGCGGGGCCGTCGAGCCCCGGCATCTCCTCGTCGATCAGCACGAGATCGAACGGATCGCCGGAGGTCCTCGAGCTGCGCAGCAGCGCCAGCGCCTCGATTCCGGAAGAGGCGCCGACGGAGCGGATCCCCCAAGGGCTCAGATGCTCCGCGAGCGCGGCCTGTTGCGCGGGCAGGTCGTCGACGATGAGGACACGGCGCCCACTCAGTGCCTTGGTCGCAGCCAGCTCTTCGAGAGCGAGAGCGGGGGCGGTCGCGGACGCGCTGACCGGCAGTGTGACCGGCAGCCTCACCGGCAACATGAACCAGAACATCGAGCCCGCGCCCAACGCGCTCTCGACTCCGATCTCGCCGCCCATCAACTCGACCAACTCGCGGCTGATCGCCAGTCCGAGTCCGGTCCCCCCGAACTTGCGCGAGGTGGAAGCATCGACCTGGGAGAACTTACGGAAGAGGAGCCCCTGCTTCTCCGCCGCGATGCCGATGCCGCTGTCGACCACCGCGACCCGCAGACGCGGCGTCTCTCCGCTGACGAGTTCGACGCGCACGCCGACCGCTCCGGACTCGGTGAACTTGATCGCGTTGCCCAACAAGTTGAGCACCACCTGCCGAAATCGCGCGGGATCGCCGACGACCGAGGGGGGCGTGGCCGGATCGAGTGAGAGCACCAACTCGAGCTGCTTGTTGCCCGCGGCGAACGAGAGCAGCTCGATGACGTCGCCCGTCGTCGCGCTCGGATCGAACGGCGCGTCCTCCAGTTCGAGATGTCCCGCTTCGATCTTCGAGTAGTCGAGGATGTCGTTCAGGATCCGGAGCAGCGTCTCGCTCGAACTGCGGATCGTCTGCGTGTACTCCCTCTGGCGGGCGTCGAGGTCCGTCTCCAGGAGCAGACTGGTGAAGCCGACCACGCCGCTCATGGGCGTGCGGATCTCGTGGCTCATCGTCGCAAGAAAGTCGCTTTTGGCCAGGCTAGCCGCCTCGGCTCGCGCGGTCGCCTCGCGCAACGCGTCCTCGACCTTCTTCCGCTCGGTGATCTCCTCGGTCATCATGACGATGCCGCCGATCTCGCCGCGTTCATCTCGCCAAGAACGCACATCCCACCGCAGCCATTGCCGCTGTCCGTCGGCGCGGTCGAAGGGGACCTCCTCGGATCGTTCGACAGCTCCCTCCAGGCACCCACGATGGATCGCTTTCCATTCTTCCGTGATCTCGGGGAAGACTTCGTAATGGCTGCGCCCGAGAATCGTCTGGCCCTGCAGGCGATAGTCCTCGAGCCAGCGCTGGCTGTGGACGACATAGCGCATCTCGCGGTCGAACATCGCCATGGCCGCCGGCGCATTCGCGATGAGCGCTTCCGCGTGCGCCCGGACGGCGATGACTTGCGCCTCCGCGCGACGCGCGATCTGGAGCCGCTCCCGCGAGGCGCTCTCGGCGTCGAGTCGACGAATGGCGCCGAGCACTCGGTGACAGAGGAGCCACCAGGTGGCGGTGGCGAGCAGCAGCAGGCCCGCGGCGACCCAGCGTCCCAGACTCGAGTTGGCGCCGATGGTCCAGGCGCAGAGACCGACGATCACGACGAATCCCGCCGCCAGAGGCAGCACGATCTTGGCCCGCAGCGAGGCCGGTCCGTGGGTGCGACCGTTCGTCGTGGCGTTTGTACCGGATCGAGGCGCCAAAATAGCCCTTCGCGAGAGGAACGCGGCTTCCGAGGGGATATCGACGCGAACACCCCCCGATCTTGACCTCCGAGCGAGCAAGGCGCGCGGATCGCGCCTGCGCTAGTCTCCTCGGGCGGAGGATGCTGGTTTGCAAACGTCCGATAGTCCCCCCCCTGATCGGCCGACCCCCTCGTCGCTCGAGTCGACGCAGGTGCTGCTGGCCAAAATCCGCCATGGGGACGATTCGGCCCGGAACCGCCTGGTAGCCCGCTTCTTGCCGGCGCTCCAACGTTGGGCGAGGGGACGGGTGCCGCAAGGCGCGCTCGATCTGGTCGAAACCGACGACCTCGTGCAGGTCACCCTCCTGCGTGCGTTGGCGCGCGCCGACGAGTTCGAGCCCGGCCGCGAGGGGGCATTCCTTTCCTACCTCCACACCATCTTGTTGAATTGCGTGCGGGATCAGGCGCGTCGCGCCAATCGCCGGTCGGATCACAGGCCGTTGACCGAGTCGGTCGAAGGGACGCCCGCCCCTCCGCGCGCCGCCGCGACCCAAGGCGCTATTTCTTCGTACGAGCGAGCGCTCGGCGCCCTCCCGGATGAACTGCAGCAGGCGGTGATCCTCCGTGTGGAGTTCGGCTGTTCCTACGCCGAGATCGGCCGAGGCGTTGGGGCGTCCGTCGCCCGACGCGGTGCGCATGCAGATCGCGCGCGCCCTCGCGCGCATCGCGGAGTCGATGGATGACATCGGTGAGTGACGAGCCGCACGTCACCCCGCTCGTCGCCGCCGCGTGTGAAGTCGCCGACGGCGCGCCGCCCGATTGGGAATTGCTCAGCAACGCGCACCCGGAGTTGCGCGCCGTGCTCCGCCGGCTCCGTTTCTTGCACAGTTTGGCCGACGAGTGCGCGCGACCGCTGGATCTCGACGCCGGAGAGTCGTTGGAAGACGCGCTCACGCGCACTCGACCGCTCGGACCGGACGGGGCGCCGCCCGAGTCGGGCCCCGATTCGTTCGCTGCTCCCGCCTTCCCGCCTCTCCCTTTCTCCTGGGGACCGCTGGAGGTGCGCGAGTTGGTCGGCTCCGGCGGATTCGGCGATGTCTTTCGCGCCTGGGACTCGGTGCTGCAGCGCGAGGTCGCGCTCAAACTACGCCGCGCTCGCGCCACCGACTCGACCACGTTCGATCCGCATCTGGAGGAAGCGCGACGACTGGCCAGCGTGCGCCATCCGCACGTGCTGACGGTGCACGGCGTGGCCATCCATGACGGGCGCGCGGGGATCTGGACCGACTTCATCCGCGGTCGCGCGCTCGACCACGTGTTGGCGGAGCGCGGACCGTTCGCGCGCGCCGATCTCATTCGCATCGGCCGCGAACTCTGTCGCGCGCTCGCCGCGGTGCACGACGCCGAGTTGATCCACGGCGACATCAAGACCGCCAACGCGATGCTCGAGGCCGACGGTCGTGCGGTGCTCATGGACTTCGGCGCCGGCTCGGGCTCGCAGGGCACTCCCCTGGCGATGGCCCCCGAGCTGCTGGCGGGCGGTCGCCCGTCGTTCTCCTCAGATCTCTATGCGCTCGGCGTCTTGCTCTATCGATTGGCGACCGGGCGCTATCCGATCGCGGCCAGTACGTGGGACGAGCTCCTCGCGGCGCACGCGAAGGGCGAGATGGTCCCTCTGGCCGAGGCGCGTCCCGATCTCCCGGCCCCGCTGACGAAGGCGATCGAACGCGCGATGACGGCCGATCCGGCGACCCGCCCCGGCCATGCGCGGGAGCTGGAGTGGATGCTGGCCGCATCGGAGGATCCGGAGGGGGCGAGCGAGAGCGACGCCTCCGCCGCGGAGGATCCCCCGGGCTTCCCCAAGTACGCGACGCGATTCATCGGCCGGCAGCGGGAGATCGCCGCGATCCGCGAGCTGCTCCTCGATCCCGGATTGGTCACGTTGGTCGGAGCGGGCGGATCGGGGAAGACGCGTCTCGCGCATCGGATCGCCCTCGAGTCGGCGTCGGCGCTCGAAGGAGGCGCCGTCTGGATCGATCTCTCCTCGATCGTCGAACCGGAGTTCGTCGCGCCAACGCTGCTTCGCGCCATCGGCGGAGCCGAAGGCGCGAACCGAGCCTCCGAGGATTCGATCGTCGAGCGCCTCCGCGCATCGAATCTGCTGCTGGTACTGGACAATTGCGAGCACCTCCTCGCGCGCTGCCGGAGGCTCGCCGAACGGATCCTCGCCAGCTGTCCCCGCGTGCGCATTCTCGCGACGAGCCGCGAGCCGTTGGGGGTCGAATCGGAACGAGAGGTGGGGGTGCTCTCGCTTTCGTTGCCCCCCGTCGGCGATCCCGCGCGCGGCGAATTCTCGCTCGCGATCGGACAATCGGAGTCGGTGCGTCTCTTCGTCGATCGCGCCTGCCGGCGTCGGCCCGACTTCGTCCTGACGCCCGAACTCGCGCCGGCCGTCGCGCGCATCGTCCGGCGTCTCGACGGGATTCCGCTCGCGATCGAACTGGCGGCCGCGCGCGTCGAGGCGCTCTCGGTCGAGCAGATCGCGGCGCGCTTGGAGGAGAGCTTCCGGCTCCTCGTCGATCGCCAGGACGGAGCGATCGCACGCCAACAAACCTTGCGCGCGTCGATCGAGTGGAGCTACCGCCTCTTGTCGGAGCCGGAGCAACGGCTACTGGACAGGCTGTCCGTCTTCGTCGGCGGATGGACGCTGCATGCGGCCGAAGAGATCTGCCGCGATGCCAACGTCGAGACGCCGACCGTGCAGGATGAAGAGGTGCTGGATCTCTTGGAGAACTTGGTCTCCCGGTCTTTGGTCCAGTTCGGGGACGAGACACGAGGAGGCTCGGGTCGCCCCGCGGCCCGTTACCGGTTGCTCGAGATGGTGCGCTCCTTCGGCGTGGAACAGCTGGAGCGATCCGGTCAACGCAACGCGCAACGGGACCGCCACCTCCACTACTTCGCCTACCATCTCGTCTCGGACAACTCGGAACTCCACGGTCCTGACCAAGAGGCAGTGTTCCAACGGATCGACGCAGATGTCGACAACGTCCGCGCCGCGCTCGAGCACGCGCGCACGGCCTCTACCGACTTGGAAAGGTTGGCCTTCAAGGGGACCCGAATCTGCACCAACCTGCGCCTCTATTGGTTCTTTCGGGGCCAGGCCGGTGAGGCGGCCCGGCAGGTCGACGCTCTGCTGGCGCGCCCGGCGGAACCGTCGATGAGTCGAGGAAAACTCCTGCTCCTTGCTGGCATCTATCATGGCCACCTCGGAGAGACCGACCTGGCGGTGCGACTCACGCAGGATGCGCTGGCCATGCAGCGAGAGGTCGGCGACCGCGTGAGCGTGGTCGAGACGGTTCTCTGCCTCGGGCTCTTCCACTCGGACCGGAGAGAGTTCGACGAAGCGCGCGCCTGCTTCGAGGAGGCGCTGGCCGAATACCGCGCGACCGATGACCCGATCGGCGCTCTCTCGGTCGTGATCAGCCTCGGCAGCTTGGCTCGCCTGAGCGGCGATCTGGAGATGGCGCAAACCCGCTACGAGGAGGCGCGGCGCCTCTGCGAGGTGAGCGGGGAGCGGGCGACGCTCGGATTGGTGATCTCCAAACTCGGCGCGAACGCCCTCGATCAGAGCGATCTCTCGCGGGCGCAGGCATTGTGTGAAGAAGCTGTCGCTCTGCTGCGCCGAACGAGCCACAAGACATTCCTCTCACGCGCGCTCTGTACGCTCGGCGAGTTGGCTCTGGTGCGCGACGACCTGTCCGGCGCGCACGCAGTGCTCCTGGAGGCGCTCAGCTTGGGCGGGAGCGTCGACTCGCCCGAAAGTCAGACGACCCAATCGGTCGAACTCCTGGGATGGCGCGCGGTGCGGTGCGGTTCGCCGGAATCGGGGACACGTCTCCTCGCCGCCGCGCGGACCTCGCGGGAGGCGCGTACCGATCCGTATTCGAGCGTCGAAGCGGGGCGCCGCTTGGAATCGATCGCCGATGTCGCTCGCGCCGCACTGGGGGAGAGCCGATTCCTCGCCGCCTGGGCAGAGGGACGGGCGCTCTCCATCCGCCAGGCCGCGCGGCTCGCCCTATCGCAGTCGGAGTAGCTTTCGCTCCAACGACTTTCCGTTTGCGTCCAGCCGCGCGAAATATACGCCAGAGCCGACGGCGCCGCCGCTCGTGTCGCGTCCGTCCCAGGAGACCCGGTGCTGACCGGCCGAACGGGCCCCGGAGACGAGCGAGCGAACCTCGCGTCCGGTCACGTCCAAGATGCGCAACGACGTCGGTCCGCTCGACGGCAACGCGAAGGAGAACTCTGTGGCATCGCCGAACGGATTCGGCCGCGCCTCGGCCAGAGCGAACGAGAGCCGCCCCGCCGCGCCGTCCGCACCGTCCGGCGCGTCGGTCGGCGTGACCTGGAAGTAGTTGGCCAAGATGTACTCGACGTTCGTGCGGAGCGCCGCGTGATTCCAACGGTACGGTCGTCCGCTCAGGAAGGCGAATCGTCCACTGTCGAGCGGCGACTTGAGCACGCCGATCCCCCGATCGGGCGTGAACCCGGCCTCGGCTTCATAGAGCAGCAGCGCGGGGAAGACGACCGGACTGGTGAACGTCGCGACCGAACTCTGCGTACCGAGGCGCGCAATGTTCGTCAGCCCCGGCTGCTGTGCGATGCAGTCGGTGATCGTCGTCGTCGCCACCCAGTTGATGCCCAGATAGCTGCGCAACTGATCGAAGAGGAAGCTCTCCCCCTGGCGCGCCAGCAGCAGCACGTTCCCGCCGGCCTGCAGGTACGAGTAGATCGGCGTCCCATACCACCCGTTCAGATCGCCGCCGAAATTGTTCCCCACCCAGATGACGTTGCGATACTGCGCGAGGACCTCGGCCGGAATGACCCCGTGCCCCGTCGGCGCGGGCAGCGTCGAAGGATACCCGCCGTTCGGCTCTTCGAAATAATCCCAGAAGTCGACGTCGTAGGCGCCCCAGAACGTTTCGTCCTGATACGCGCTCGTGATCTCCGAGCCGTACGCCGACCAATCGACGCCATTGACCAGCAAGATCCCCTTCTCGAACGTCGGCTCCGGGATCGGCTCCAGCAAGATGCGCAGGACCCAGTGATCCGGATCGACGCGCGTCGTCAGCGGCTCGGAGTCGACATAAAGGACATACGTCTCACTCGCCGCGTCGTTGATCACGATGAACTCTTCCGGACCGGTCACTGTCTCGACCCGCACATGCAGCGGCATGGTGAAGATCTGCCCGCTCTGCACCTGGTCGATGTCCACCGTGACATTGAACCCGCCGCCCGCCGACGCAACCGTCCACTCGTACGCGTAGGTCGGCGCGCCTTCGCCATAGATCCACTGCTGGAAGAACGCGTCGAGGTTCTGGCCGGAGGACGCCTCGACCACCCCCTGGAAATCTTCCGTGTCGGCCGAGCCCCCTTCGAACGTCGTGCGATAGGCGAGCAACGCCTCGAAGAATTCCGCGTCGCCCAAGACCCCCCGCAACATGTGCAGCACCCACGCCGCTTTGTTGTAGGAGAGATTCGAATCGAAGATTCGCCCGAAATCTTCGGTCGGCGGACAGTAGACCGTCCCCGGCCCGAAGTACTGCGAGAGCAGCATGTCGTCCAGGTACGCCTCGGGCCCGTACGTCGCCTCTTGCCAGAGCGCCTCGCCGTACGTCGCGAACCCTTCGTTCAGCCAGATGTGCTCGAACGTCTTGCAGGTCACCGCGTCCCCGAACCACTGGTGCATCAACTCATGCGCGACGATCGACTCGCCATAGAACCCCATGCTCGAGCAAGTCTGATGCTCCATCCCCCCGCCCCAGAGGAATTGCGCGTGGCCGTACTTCTCCTGGAGGAACGGATACTCCCCGAACTTCCCCGCAAACACCCCGAGCATGTCCTTCACCAGCGCCTGCGTCGGAGCATTGTTCCCCACTTCCGAAGGGAAGTCGTAGAACACAATCTCCATCGAGTCCGACGGCGTCGGCACATACCAATCCGACGAGACCGCATATGGATGAATGGCCAGCGAAATGAGGTAGGTCGTGATCGGATAGCTCTCATGCCACCACGCGAAGCTGTTCACTCCATTGTCACTCTCGTCACGCAGAGTCCCATTCGACGCGATGACCAACCCCGTCGGCGCCGTCACCCGAACATCCACCGAATCCGCCTTGTCCTCCGGATGGTCCTTACAAGGAAACCAAGTCCGCGCCCCGAACGGCTCACTCAAGGTGGAGATCATCGGCCTCCCCCCGATGAACCCCCAATCAAACGCATCCCCCGAGCTCGGATTCCCCGAGTAACTCACCACCAGTTCGACCGTCTCATCCGTCGCATAGCTCCGATCCAGCGTCACATTGAGGAAGTCCACCGGTCGCGAAAACGTCGCCCCCGTCCCCCCCGAAGTGACCGCCGACACGGTCAGGTTCGACGCCAGATTCAGATCCACCTGCGTCAACGGCCCGGCCACCACCGTCACCCGCACCGTGACGACACCGGTCAAAATCCGAGTCGCGGGATTCAGCGAGAGATCGAGCCCGTAGTACTGAGCGTCGTAGAGATCTTGGTTCGATGTGGGCGCGTCCCGCATCCCCGTGACCTTGGATCCGCCTTCGTGGAAGGCCAGGTAGCGAGCGACATCACGAGCGTCGCGAACCTCGCCGGGGAAGCCGGCGCGAGAAGGAGGGAAGTAGATGGGACCTCGCGAGCGGAGCGGATCGGTCGCGGCTTCGATCCGAGCGATCTGGGCCGGGGTGAGTTCTTCTTCTCCGGCGGCCGCCGCTGCCTCGGCCGCGTACGCGGCGCCGCCGCCGGCGCCGCCGCCGCCAATTCCCACAATCACCCGCAAGACACTCAACCCCAACAAGCTACAAAGCTGCCGACTCATTCCCATAGGGTGAGCACTCCTGACCTGGAGACTGTGGTGGATGGACCGCATTCGAACCGCCGAACGGTACCACCCCGCCGCTCATGACCACGAAAGAGATCCTCGAGACGCTCGAGAAACTCGGGAAGCCGCAGACGGCGACTATCTACAAGCGGCAAGGATCGCGTGAGAACGTCTTCGGGACGCTGACGTCGGAGATCGGGAAGCTCAGGAAGCGGATCAAGGTCGGACCATGAGCTCGCGATGGAGCTCTAGAGGACGGGGAACGCGGAGGCGCGGGTGTTGGCGCTGTAGATCGCCGATCCCGAGAAGCTGACCAAGGCGGACGCCGAGCGTTGGCGCCAGGATGGGCAGGCTCGCTTCGTCGGCTGTTATCTCACCGCGCTGGTGGCGCGCAGCCCGATCGCCGAGCCGACGATGCGGGCGTGGATGAAGTCGCGGGACGAGGATCGCGAAGGCTGGGACGCGGAGGCAGTGTCCGTGAACAGATCGGGCGGCCGGGCTACTGACGTGGGGGAGCGAATCCATGAGCGAGAAAGTCAGATACACGGATGAACCGATCGAAGCGGGTGATCCGCGGGCGGTTGCGGTCGTTGCTGCCATCCAGGGCGGTGACGTGGAGCGTTTGACGCAGCTCTTGCGGGACGACGCCGGCCTGGCGACGGCGCGGATCGTTGATGCGGGTGGGACGTCGCGGACGCTGCTTCATGTGGCGGCGGACTGGCCGGGGCATTTTCCGCGGGGCAGGGAAACGGTGGCGGCGTTGGTCGCGGCGGGCGCGGACGTCGATGCGCGGGTGATCCAAGGGAACCCTGCCCTCGCCCCCGAGACGGCGCTGCATTGGGCGGCGAGTAGCGATGATGTCGCCGTGGTGGACGCGCTCCTGGATGGCGGCGCGGACATCGAAGCGCCGGGGGCGATCTTCACGGACGGCGCGCCGATGTCGGATGCGGTGGTCTTCGCGCAGTGGAAGGCGGCGCGGCGTTTACTCGAACGCGGCGCGCAGACGACGATCTGGCAGGCGGCGGCGTTGGGGCTATTGGAGCGCGTCAAGGAATGCTGCGCGGAGTCGCCGCAACCGAGCGAGCAGATCACGAATTCGTTCTGGCATGCGTGTCGCGGCGGTCAGCGGGAGACGGCGGAGTATCTGCTCGGTCTGGGCGCGGATGTGAACTGGGTCGGGCATGACCGGAAGACGCCGCTGGCGGTGGCTCGCGAGAGCGGGGTTGAGGGGCTGGTCGAGTGGTTGCGTGGCCGGGGGGCGGTGTGATCAACCTGCCCGGCTGTCTTTCCTGAGCGAACCCGACGCATCCACCGGGGAGGCCGAGCCCCCCCGCGAGCGACGAAGGATCGACGGCGCGTCCCTTTCATCTCTCCTTCGTCGGATCCATGCGGCTGCTACCGGCCATCTCCTTTGCGCCCTCGCTGCGCTATGGCCGGTATGAGGGTAGGCTGATCCGCACCACGGAGGCGGCGTGGGCAAAGTCGCGTGCTTCGCGGTCGATGGATTGGAGCTTTGGTTCAACTCCAGCGACCACCTGTCCCACCAGATCCATGTGCGGCGGCCGGGAAAGTGGGAGATCCGCGTGTACTTCCTGGTGATGACGGAGGAAACGGTCGAGTACGACGTGAAATGGGGCTCCACGCCGGGCCGTCGTGTCCTCGACACCCTGAAGGCACTGGTGATCGAGCACCGAGAAGAGCTGCTACTGGAGTGGGAGGCCAAGGTATGTCTGGGGTAGCGAGGGTCCTCGAACACGAGTTGCTCTTCGCTGGTCCGCATCCACGTCCGACGGTGAAACGGCGCTCGATCTTCAAAGTTTGCGAGTCTGGTGACGCGACCTATCTCAAGAACGCCCGTAGTCTCTTCGTGATGTGCGCCGCCTCGCATCTGCGCGAGGTTGCGTCCGTGGTGAGCGAGGCCAACAAGCGACACCACCTGCGATTGCTGTTGGTCTTCAGTGACACTGATGCGACTTGGCTGACTCAGATTCTGGATCGAGCAGACTTGCGCGCGATTCGGAACATGGTCGTCCACAATGACGCGGGACTCGGCAACCGCGTCCTGCGGGCTTGGGAGATGAACGCTCAGGACGCGCTTGTTGCTCGCGCGGTGGCCCTCGATGACGAGCTGTTGGTCATCACATGCGCCGGCGAGCGTCTGGAGATTCGGTTCTCGGATCTGCCCGCGCTGCGAAAACTTTCCAAGGATGAGCGGCCGCGCCTGGTCGTCGCGTCGGACGGCAGCTACATCCACTGGCCTCGCTCCGACACTCATTTGGACATCGACGCGATTCGCTCTCGGTTGGATCCTGCGTGGGCAGATCGGGCGAGTCTGCGGAAGTTGGAGCACGACGGGAACTACGGGGCCGCCATCCGGACTCTTCGCGAGTCGGCCGGGCTCACGCAGCGCCAGATCCCGGGGCTTTCGGAACGGCAGGCGCGGCGCATCGAGAAGGGTGAGAGCATCTCGGCCTCGAGCCTTCGCTGCTACGCTCGTGCGCTGGACATCGAGCTTGGCGCATTGCTCGCGCAGGCGGCGAGTCGGGTGCGGCTGAAGGAGCGGAAGGCGATCGGAGGAGCCAAGTGAACTTCCGTCCGTGTCTCGGGGCGGTCGCCGTGTTCTTGCTGGCGTCCGCGGCGGGACCTGCCGCCGGCGTCGATGGAGTGGACGCTGGCGGTCGGCGGAGGGCTGCGGTTCTCCGGCCGATGGGACGTCCACGGCGCCTATCGCTATGGGCTGACCAACACCAACGATACGTTGAACCGAGATGAGCACGTGATCCACAACCGAGCGTGGGCGCTCGGAGTGACGTATTGGTTCCGGGCGCTGCTTCCGACGGCGCCCGTGGAGTGAGGGCCCATCCCACCACCTCCGCTTCCCTGTTGCCAGGTCCAGCGCATGCGGCCACAACAAACTCCTCGATCCCAGCATTCGGTGGACCTCTCGAGGCGTTCGGCTCGTACGAGCAACGCTCCGACGTAGGCGTCCATCAGCGGTAGAGCCGGTCCGCTAAGGTCGTCCAAGCTGGACCGCACGACTCCGCGAAAGGAATGACGATGGACCGCCCGCATGCGCCGGGGAGACTCGGCCCCGGCCTCAGCCACTCCCTCAGCCACTCCCTCACCCTCCGCGTCCCGATTCTGCTTCTCGCGATCTTTTTGATCGGGCTCTCGCCCGACCCTGCTTCGGCGCAACCGGCGGCGGAACTACGGGCGCGGATCGAGATCGCGATGGGACGGCGGGATTGGGCGCAGGCGCTGGGGCTCTCGGGGCGATTGCATCAGATCGAGCCGAATGGTGGGCTGGCGGCGTACAACGCGGCCTGTTTCGCGGCGCTCAATGGTGAAGTGCCGGTGGCGCTCGATTGGCTGCGCAAGAGCGCGGAGGCGGGGTTCGAAGGGGTCCACATGTTGGCCCACGATCCTGATCTCGCCGCGGCGCGGGCGGACGGTGGATTCGCGGATGTCGCGGCGCTCGTGCGCGCCAACCGCGATCGCGGGTTCGGGGAGTTCAGAGAGCTGGCGGCCGACTACGAGCCGATGGCGCTGCTTCCTCCGGGGATGGCCGGCAAGGGTCAGGGAGAACGCGGCCTCCCGTTGATCATCGCGCTGCATGGGTTCGGGGCGAACGGGGCCGACATCGGGGGCGCGTGGCAGGAAGCGGCGGCGGCGGTGGGCGCGATCCTCGTCGCGCCCGATGCTCTGCGTCGTCGTGGGAACGGCGCGGGTTTCGAGTGGCGTTTCATCGACGAAGGCGAGTGGCTCGTCTTGCGCGTCCTGGAGCAGATGAAGCGGCGCTACAACATCGATCCCGACCGCGTCGTGTTGACCGGCTTCTCGCAGGGCGCGAATCTCACGCTCTACATCGGAGCGAGACATCCCGACCTGTTCCGCGGGCTCATCCCGTATGCAGGGCGCTATCAAACTGGAGACGCGCCGCTGGAGTCGCTGCTCGCGTTGCCGGCTGAGGAGCGGCCGCGCGTCGCGCTTCGCATCGGCGCCGATGACACAGGCGCGCGGTCGTATGAGCACGCGGAGGCGGAGTTGCGCGCCGCCGGCGTCGACGTGCAACGCGAGGTCTATCCGGGAGTCGGGCATTCGCTGCCGGCCAACGCGACGGAAGAGCTGTCGGAGGCGTTGCGGTGGGTGTTGGAGCGGTAGACTGGGGTACGTCGAAGCTGTGAGGACCGAGGAGAACTTAGGAGGACCAGGCCATGCAAATCCAGATCAACACCGATCGTCATATCGAGAGCAACGAGCGGTTGATCCGCGAGACGGAAGCCTCGGTGAGGGACGCGCTGGAGAGGTTCAGCGCGCAGGTCACGCGGGTGGAGGTCCACCTGAGCGACGAGAACAACGACCAGCGAGGTGGAGCGAGTGACAAGCGTTGCCTGCTCGAGGCGCGTGTCGCGAGTCTGCAGCCGATCGCGGTGAAGCATGAGGCGTCGACAGTGCAGTTGGCGGTCGACGGCGCGGCGGAGAAGTTGAAGCGATCGCTCGAGAGCACGCTGGGGCGGTTGGGACACCGCTGAGTGGGAGATGCATCGGCGCCCGGGGCCGCCAAGAGTCCGTTTCGTCTCGTCCGTCAGTTTCGTCGGCGCCTCAGCCTTCGCGGGGGCACCGATGTCGAAGGCACGATCGAGCGGGTGGCCGCGGGGGCGTCGCTCACTTCTGAGAACTTCTGGTTGCTCGCCTGTTCGGCCATCCTCGCGAGCATCGGTCTCGATGTCAGTTCGGCGGCGGTGATCATCGGGGCGATGCTCATCTCGCCGCTCATGGGACCGATTCTCGGCGTGGGCCTGGGGATGGGCATCACGCACCGCGAACTCCTCGGCCGTTCGGTCCGCGAACTGGGATTGGCGACCATCTTCACCATCGGCGTGAGCGCGGCGTACTTCGCACTCTCGCCTCTCGCGGCGCCGACGACCGAGTTGATCGCGCGAACGCGGCCGACGCTTCTCGACGTCGGCGTGGCGTTCTTCGGCGGTGTGGCCGGCATCGTGGCGGGTTCACGCAAGCAGCCGAGCCAGGCGCTCCCCGGCGTCGCTATCGCGACGGCCCTCATGCCGCCCCTCTGCACGGCCGGGTTCGGACTGGCCACGGGTCACTGGGGATTCTTCTTCGGGGCCTTCTATCTGTACGCACTGAACGCGATCTTCATTGCGCTCTCCACGTTCATCGTCGTGCGGGTGCTCGGGTTTCCACATCGCGAGGAAGTCACGCCCGAGGCCAGATGGCGTGAGCGCAGGCTCGTCGCTCTGGTCGCGCTCGCGGCGACTCTGCCCAGCGTCTATTTCCTCTACGACGCCGTGCGGACCGTGCGACAACATAGACAGGTGACCGAGTTCATCCGCCGAGAAATCGACGCACCCGGTCGAGCGGCCTCGCAGTGGGAATGCGAGCCCGCCGAGGGCGGCGGGCGCGGCGACGTGCTCGAGATCTACCTCGCGGGACACCCGATCGAGAGCGCCGGAATCGAGTCGCTGACCGCGGCGCTCCCCCGCTACGGACTCCGCGACGTCCGCCTCGACATCCTGCAATCCGATATCTCCACCGAGGACTTGGAGCGTTTCCAGGGTCAGGTCCAGCGCGACATCCTGCGGGCGATGTCGGGTGTCCTCGCGGTGCGCGACTCGACGGCGCAATCGCGACATCGGGAAGAGAGCCGACAGCTTTCGTCGGCCGCGAGCGAACTCGTCAGTGCGTTCCCGGAGATCGAGCTCGTCACCTACGCGCCCAGGCTCGATCTGCTCGCGCCCGACTCCGCGGCCTCGCCGCCGGCATTCTTCGTGCGCTTCGACCGTGGCACCCGCGTCGCGTCGCGCGAAGACATTCTCGTGCGTTCGCGGGCGCTTCTGCGTGAACGCACCGGGGCGGACAGCCTCGTGGTGGTGGAGCGATGAACGTCGAGGTCGCGGCCCGCAACTCGAGGAGTTCGCTCGAGAGCACGTTGTTGCGATTGTCGCGAACGATGGAGGCCGCTACGGCTTGTGAAATAAGGTGCGACTATTGCCGGAAACAGTCGCACCTTATTTCACAAGCGGGACTTCGGAAGGTTGGACGGGTGCGTCAGGAGCCCGTCACACGACACGTTTCGAGACGGACGGCGACCGGACCGAGATACGCGCCGCGGCGCGTCGTTTCCTTGGAGAAGCGGGCCGTGCCCAGGGCCTCGTAGAGGTTGCCGCTGACGGAGCCGCCCTTGACAGCGCGGCGTTCGCGGCTGCCGCCCCCTCCGCCCCCACTGTGCAAGTAACCAAGTCGGATCTCGCTGGAAAAATCCCCGCGTGAGCTGTCGGGAGAGAGCCACGAGAAGGAGCGGACTTCGAGCACGGGGCCGTCGCCGAGGAGTTCCTCGAGCGAACGCTTGCCGGGCGCGATCTCGAGGTTGGCGAAGGCGCCGGTCGCCTGGCTCTGTGTGTACTGCGCGTAGCGCTGACCGGCCCACGGCCGCGTGAAGACGCCGTCGCGCACCACTTCGACGCGACGGCCGGCGACTCCATCGCCGTCGAATGCGTAGCTGCCGAGCGCAAAGTCTTCGGTCGCGTTCGAACTCAAGACGAGTGGATCGCCGTCGGCGAGGACGAGTCCCGGCAGAAGCTGGCCGAGTTCGAGTCGCGTGGATTTCTGGTAGATCCCTTCCGCCGAGGACGACTCGGTGATCGGCGAGAAGAGCTTGGTCATCTCGTCGGCGAGGATGACGACCGCCATCGGCCCGGTCGGCGGCAGCTCGGCGCGGGTGAGATCTTTCGCCTCTTCCGCGGCCTGCTCCAAAATCGCGGCGAGGTCGAGATCGCTGCTCCGTCGCGCCTCTTCCCAAGAGATCCGCTCGGTCTCGCGGCCGTGACCGGAGGCGATCACGATCGACTGGACGAGGATGCGCGTCGCTTCCATCCGGCCGTCGAATCCGGCCGAGGTGAGCAGTCGCGTCGTGGTGGGTCCGCAGAAGATCTCGCCCGACGACGGACGCGCGCCCTTCAGTCGCGCGGCGGCGGCGCGCCAACGATCGGCTAATTCGCGCGAGCCCGCGATCAACTGATCTCCCGTCAGACTCGGGTCGGCGAGTTGCACGCGCGGCAGTTCGCTCAGGCCCGCCAAGTCATACGGCTCGTCGCCTCCAAGTCCCGCCATGTAGATCGCATCGTGCAGTCGTTGGTCGATCTCGGGCTCTTCGCCCGGGTTGAACGTGACGCGACTCTGGCCCTGCTTCCCGTCGCGACGGAGATGGACTGTGACGGAAACACTCTCGACGCGCGCCTCTCGTTCCGACTCGAGCTGCGTCCCGATCAAATAGATCTGACGCTCGCGGCTCGAGTCGTGCCTGATCTCCCAGGCCTGCACGCGAGTGTCGTCCGTGAGTTTGCTCCGCAGCCGCTCGACTAGCGCATCCATCTCGATCCTCCTGAATTCACGAGATCCGCGCCTTCGTGCGCACGTGCGGACCGCCCGACGTGATCGAGACGAATTCCTTGAAGCCCTTGCCGCATGAACCGACCGCGAGATCGAAATCGTTCCCGACCATCGTGACCGCGCCGAGGATCTCGGGGACGTAACCGGTCACGGTGATCGGCGTGAAGAGCCGACCGGTCGGCTTGCCGCCTTTGTACTCGCGCGCGCGCGCGCAGGTGAACTGGATACCCCATCCCTGCGGGTCTTCGATGCCGTTGCGGAAGCCTTCGAGGTAGAGCCCGTCGTTCAGACTCGCTTTCACCTCGGCCGGATCCGAACTGCCGCGGCCGATGAACGTATTCGACATCCGTGGATAGACTTTTCGGTCGTAGCTCTGCGAGCGACCGTTCGGCGTGCGCGGCGTGCCGAGGAAGAGCGCAGAGGCCAAGTCGGTCAGCGGCTGGACGAACACGCCTTGGCGGAGAATCTGCACCGGCACCGAGAGGACTCCTTCATCGTCGAAGGGGTACGAGCCGCGCTCACCCGGGAGCGACGGGTCGTCATAGAGATCGACGATCGACGACGCGACGGTTTTGCCGAGGAACTGTTGCGCCTTCGCGCGTCCCTTGACGAACTGATCCATCTCCACGCCGTGCCCGAAACTCTCGTGCGCGAGTAGCCCGGTCACCTCAGGCGCCAGGACGACGTCGTAGTCGCCCGCCGGCACGCGCTCGGCGGAGAAGAGTTCGACCATTTCGTCGCGCGAGGTCTGGATCTGCTCGTCAGTCAGCTTCGCGAGTTCCAGACCTCCCCGCTTCGAGACGCGATAGCCGCCGAAGCCGGGTTTTCCGTTCTCCATGCCGAAGAGGAACAGGCCGTGTGTGATGAGCGTCGACTCGTCGACCAGACGGCGTTGACGGTCGACAAAGATACGGCGCGTGCGGAGCTCTTCGGTCGAAACCGAGGCGCGGCGCAGGCGCGGTTCATCCCACTGGATGCGAGCGAACTCCTCTTCCATCGCCTGGGCGCGGGTCTCGAGCGAGAGCGACGCCGGATCGATCTCCATCTCTGTCGTCCACTTCTGGACGAGCGGCGAGAGTCGCTCCACCGAGTAGCGATCGGGACGTCGCTCGACATCGGCGAGGAGACGGTGGGTCGCATTGCGGATCCCGTCCTTGGAGACATCGGAGATGGCCGCTTCGTGGAACGCCTCGCCGTCGAAGATGCGCAGGGCCACGCCGCGATTGCGGAACCCGATCTCGTTCACGCTCTTCCCCGTCGTGTCGCGCGACATCGCGACCCCGTCTCGCCAGCTCGAATAGGCCGACGCGTAGGAGAACTTCCGCTCCAACTCGACGATCGCTTCGGCCAGGAGTGAGAGGAGATGCTCGGTGTCTTCCGGATTCCAAGGCTCGGCCGCTACTTCCGCGCTCAGCCACTCAGCGGTCGGAACTGTCGCGGCGGCCGCGCCCAGCCAGCTCATCATGCGGAGGAACTCGCGGCGGTCCATCAGCGCGACTTCCAGGCGGCGATGTTCCGTTCGATCTGCTTCGCGTGCGTCTCGAGGTGGTCGGAGTAGATCCGCAGCCAGTCCTCGGCGCCGTACCGCCCGCTCTCGGTGTGCCCGCCGATCTTGGCCCAGTCGCGTTCCATGAGGCGACGCAGCATCGGGACCGCGTTCGTGCGCACCGCTCGGATGGTGGCGAGCGCAGGCTCGATCGGCAGTTCGTGATAGCCGAGGGTGCGCGCCCACTCATCCTGGTCGTAGCCCATCAGCACCGGCTCCTTCTCCGCCACGAGATAGCGGATGCGGAGCGAACCGTTGCTCTCGCTGTCGGCGCAGTGCAGCACGACTTCATGGACCGACCACTTGTCGGCGGCGGGGCGCCACTGCAGAGCATCGGTGGGGACGGCCGCGAGCGCCGCCTCCAATCGAGCGGGACCGGCGACGTAGCGCTCGATGTACGAGGCGCGCTCCTCTTGGGTCATGCGGCGATTCCTCCAGCGGTACGGTGGCCAAGGCCCGGCGCGCGACAGTTTACTTCGGGCTCGTGTTGACGATGCCGACGAACTTCTGGAATCTGCCGCCGGCAGGAGGGACGAATGGACGGGATGGAACCGAAGGAACCGAAGGAACGGCGCGGCGCGGCGGCGCCTGCGCCCACGCCGACCGCCGCGGCCGCCGCGGCCGCCGCTGCGGCACTCCACTTCGCGCAGATTTCCGATCTGCATCTCATGGCCGACCCGGAAGCGGAAATCGACGGGGTCCGGCCGTACGCGCGCTTCGCGGCGGCGGTCGATCTCGTGCGCAGCCTCTCCCCCTGCCCCGATCTCGTCGTCTCGAGCGGAGACCTCATCGACGACGATTCGCCGCGCGCCTATGAGCATGTGCGCGACCTCGCGCAGCGTTTGCCGGGAAGGTTCGGTACCTGGTGGGCAATCACGATGTGCGTCCGCACTTCCGCTCGATTCTCCTCGGGGAGAGTCGCACCGACACACCGTGCTACCGCGAGGATCTGCGCGGCGGGGTGCGTTGGATCTTCCTCGATTCGAAGCACGGCGACGATGCCTGGGGAGAGATCGACGCTGCGCAGATGGCGTGGCTGCGCGCGACGCTCGCCCAGCCGGCGGCGGGACTGCCGACGATCGTTTTCGTCCACCACCCGCCGACTCGCACCGGCGTGCCGTGGCACGACGAGCACCTGATCCGCAACGGGGCCGATCTGCTCGATCTGCTGGCCGATACGGGCGAGGTCCTCGCGGTCTGCTTCGGGCATCTCCACCTGGCGACGCAACAGGTCGTGATCGCGGGGCACTCTCGCCGCAGATCGGACGCTTGACGCTGCGAACGTTCCCGCTGGACCCGATCGGTTGACGGGACTGGTTGATCAGATTCGGTGAACGGCGCTCGGCGAACGGGTGCTACCCTCGACCGCGCTCAGGAGGAACCATGTCTAATCTGCTTTCTCGGCGCCGCTTCTTGACCGTGATGGGCGGCGCCGCCTCCGGTTTGGTCGCCGGCGGCGTCCTGCCCACGCTGCTCACCCGCTCGAGCACGCGTCCCTGGGATGCCTTGTTGCCGTGGTCGACGATCGACGCCTGGGCGGCCGACGCGAAGACCCGGTTCCCGATCGGCGCCGCGACCGCGACCCGAGTGCTGCAAGCCGCCTCCGCGCGGGGGGCGGGTTTCGCCGATCTGTATCTCGAGACACGCGTCGTCACCCGCGTGAACCTGGCCGACGGCGCAATCCAGTCGGTCGAGCAGGGCGTCTTCGCCGGCTGCGGCGTGCGCGCGGTCGATGGCGAGCGAACCGGCTACGCCTACGTCGACTCGTTCGAGGAAGAGCCGTTGCTCACGGCGGCGGCCGACGCCGCGGCGATCGCGAGCGGAGCGGGACCGCGTCGGGTGGCGGCCGTCATCGCCGCGCCGATCTTCGCCTCGCCGATCGTTCGCTTCACTCGGTCGCTCGATGACGTCGCCGATGATGAACGAGTCGCCTGGATGATGGCCGCCGATCAAGCGGCGCGCGCGCACGATCCCGCGATTGCGCAGGTCACGATCGATTACTCGGACGAGATGCAGCACTTCGCGGTCATCGACTCCCACGGCGGCTGGATCGAAGACACGCTGCCGTTGGTCCTGATGCGAGTCGATGTAGTGGCGCAACGCGGCGACCTGCGCGGGACCGGCGCGACTCGGCTCAGCTTTCGCCAAGGCGCAGAGCAGATGGCCGGCGACGCGCCGGCTGCGTTCGGCCGGGAAGCGGCGCGCCAGGCGGTCGCGATGCTCGAAGCCGAGGCGTCCCCCGCCGGCGAGATGCCGGTCGTCCTCGCGGCGGGCGGCGGCGTGCTCTTCCATGAAGCGGTTGTGCATGGTCTCGAGGGGGACGCGATCCTGCGCAAGACCTCGACCTACGCCGACCGCATCGGCGAGACGGTCGGATCGGAGAAGGTCTCCATCTTGGACACGGGCGCGATGCCCGATCTGCGCGGGTCGTACAACGTCGATGACGAAGGGATCGTCCCGCGGCGGAATCTGCTGATCGAGAAGGGCGTTTTGCGCGGATACCTGACCGATCGCATCACCGCGGAGGGGCTGAAGCTGCCGCGCACCGGCAACGCCCGCCGTCAGTCGTATCGGTTCCCGCCGATGGTGCGAATGAGCAACACCTTCCTCGACAACGGCGCCGATGATCCCGACGCGATCCTGCGGGAGACGCCGAACGGCATCTTCGCGCGCAATCTGGGCGACGGTCAGGTCGATCCGGCGACCGGCAACTTCACCTTCGGCCTGCGCGAGGCGTATCGGATCGAGAACGGCAAGCTCGGGCGTCCGGTGCGCGGGGCGAATCTCGTCGGCAATGGTCCTGAGATCTTGAAGCGCGTCGATCGCGTCGCGGGCGACCTGAAATTCTGGAACGGCACCTGCGGCAGGGGGCAGTGGGTGCCGGTCACGGCGGGAGCGCCGACCTTGCGCATCTCCTCGATGACCGTGGGCGGCTCCGGCTCGTGAAGGGAGAACTCTCGTGGACGTGAAAGGGATGCTCGACGCGGCCATGACCGAGCTGCGCGCGGGCGGCGCCGAGGGCGATGCCTTCATGGAAGAGCGTCGCACGCTCGATCTCTCGATCCGCGACGGGCAGATCACCGATCTGGCGCGCGCGGAAGTGCGCGGGCTGGCGGTCCGCGCGATGAAGAACGGACGGCTCGGCTTTACGCACACCACCGCGTTGACGTTGGAAGGGGCCGCCGCCGCGGCCAAGCGGGCGACGGCGCTCTCGGACGCCGCGTCTCCGCGCGAAGATCTGCTCCTCGCCAACCCCGCCACTGCTTCCGCCCAGAATGGCTGGGACGAAGCGACCGACCTGGGGCTGTACGACCCGGATCTCGAGGTCATGGACATCGAACAGAAGGCCGAGTGGGCCCGCGCCGCCGAAACCGCCGCCCGCGCAGTCGATCCGCGCATTCGTCGGACCGACTCCGCCAACTATCAAGAGCAGCTCTCTCGGCGTTGGATCGTCAACACCCGCGGCCTTTTTCGCTACTACCGCAAGTCGAACCTCGGCGGCGGCGTCGGGATCGTGCTCGAAGACAACGGCGAGATGCAGCCGGGAGGCCGAGCCGTGCAGGTGAATCGATGGCGCGATCTCCCGACGCCGAGCACGCTCGGACGCGAAGCAGGAGAGCGCGCGGTGCAGATGTTCGGCGGGCGACCAGTTCCGAGCGGCCGCTATCCGGTCATCTGGCATCCCGACGCCGGCTTTGCGCTCTTGCTCTATGTCACGACCGCGCTGAACGGCGATGCGCTGAGCCGCAAGCAATCGTGGCTCGCCAACCGCGACACTCCGCGCCTCGGGAGCGATCTCGTCACGATCCGCGACGAACCGCGCCGCAGCGACGCGCCCGCCTCCGCTCCGTTCGACGGCGAAGGGACCGACACGGTCAACTCGGTCCTGGTCGACAACGGAATGCTGCGGGGCCGGCTACTCGATCTCGCCTCGGGGATGCGCCTCGGCGCGACGTCGACGGGACACTCGACCCGCGGCGGCTACGAAACACTCCCGGGAATCGGCCCGAGCAATCTCTTCCTGCAACCCGGAAACAAGACGCCCGAGCAGTTGATGTACGGCGTCGAAAAGGGACTCTGGGTCTGGAAACTGACCGGTTGGTGGATCGGCATGAACGCGTCGTCGTCGCAGTTCTCCTCGGCCGCCGCCGGCATGTGGATCGAGAACGGCAAGCCGACGCGTCCGGTCGCGCGCGTGACCATCGCGGGGGCGCTCGACGAAATCCTCGGCGCCGTCGACGGCGTCGGCAACGACTTCTCCTGGGAGGGGGCCGTCCGCACTCCCAGTTTTCGCGTGCGGGAGATGGCCATCGCGGGAGAGTGAGATGACGCTTCGAGAGACCACCGCTGCCTTTCCCCGCGTCGCTGCTCGCGCCGCGCTCCCGGCCCTCACCCTCACCAGCCTCTTCGCCGCGACCGCGCTCGCCGTCGGGACTGAACGCATCGCGAGCGGCCTCGCGCTCCCGACGTACGCGGTCGGCGCGCACCACAGCGGTCGCCACCTCATCTATATCCTGGAGCAGCGGGGCGTGATCCGAGTGTGGGAGAACGGCGTGCTCGACCCGACGCCGTTTCTCGACCTGGATGCTCTCGTCTGGAATCCGACCGAATTCGATGAACGCGGACTGCTCGGAATGGCGATTTCACCCGACTTCGAGACATCGGGGCGCTTCTATCTGCACTACACGAGCCCCACGAACGTCTCCACCATCACGCGATTCAATCTGTTGGCCAGCAATCCCGCGCGCGGGACGATCTCGGGTCGCGTCAATGTGATCACGATTCCGCAGCAACGGCCGAATCACAAAGGCGGCTGGCTCGGTTTCGGCCCCGACGGCTACCTCTGGATGTCGATCGGCGACGACGGCATCGGCGGTGATCAACCGGTCCATCCGTCACAGGACGGAACCAGCCTCGAGGGGAAGGTCCTTCGCCTGGACGTCGCATCGCTCCCCTACTCCATCCCACCGGACAATCCGTTCGTCGGCGCCGGAGGATTCCTCGACGAGATCTGGGCCTTCGGACTGCGCAACCCATTCCGCTGCAGCCACGATCGCATGAACGGCGACTTCTGGATCGGCGATGTCGGTCGGAATTTCTGGGAGGAGATCGACTTCGAGCCGCTCGGCGAGAGTGGACGGAACTACGGCTGGCCGCTGATGGAGGGCGCGCACTGTTTCTTCCCGGAAGAGAACTGCGATCCGGGCGGACTGACCTATCCGATCCATGAATACAGCCACAACATCGGCTGCTCGGTCGCGGGCGGCTATGTCTATCGTGGCGGCGCCGTCCCTGAGTATTACGGCCACTACTTCTACGCCGACCTGTGCACAGCGGAGATCTGGTCGTTCCTCGAGGTAAACGGCGTGCGCACGCAACTGACGAACCGGACGGCCGCGCTCGCGCCGGGGGGTGGGCTTTCGATCGATACGATCTCGAGTTTGGGGGAGGACGCGAACGGAGAGTTGCTCTTCGTGGACTATGCGCCGGGGCCAAGTGGTGAGGTGTATCGGTTGGTGGGGGATGCGGCGGGGGTGGAGGAGAGCGTGGGGGTGCGAGGGTGGGGTGCGACGCCTAACCCGTTTGTAGATCAGGTGACGTTGGAGTTGGCGGGGGAAGCGGGCGACGTTCCGTCGGTCTCTGTGTATTCAGCAGACGGACGCCGCGTCCGTCTGCTGAATCCTACTCGCGGTAAACACGGGAGTTGGAGTGCGAGTTGGGATGGGAGAGAAGCCGGAGGACGCCCGGCCAGGCCGGGCGTCTACTTTGCGCGGGGTGTGGTGGGGGGCGTTGAGGTTGGCGCTAGGTTGGTGAAAGTGGGGGGCGCTGGCGGAGTTCGTTGATTCGCGCTGCGCGAATGAACGAACTACTTACACTCCCTGTTCGCCCCCAAGACCTCTTCCAGTCCCGGCGGTAGCGGGAGCTCCATCTTGGCCATGACCTCGGCGAATGACTCGGCGTCGGGGAGGCTGCACTTCGGGTTCCGCGCTCGCTCCTGCCCGATCGTGCTCGCGAGACGGCCGTCGTAGTCGTGCGCCGGGAAGACTCGAGTCGACTCGGGGAGATCCATGAGGCGACGGATCGAGTGGAAGAGTTCGCGCGCGTCTCCCGTCGGGAGGTCGGTCCGTCCGCAGCTTCCGATGAGCAGCGTATCTCCCGTGAGCACACGACCCGGCAGAACGAGCGAGATCGCGTCGATGGTGTGGCCCGGAGTCGCGATCACGTCGAGCCTCAGTGAACCCAGCGCGATGACATCGCCATCCTCCAGACCTCGATCGAGGCAGATCGAGGAGGACGCCGCGTGCATCAGCATCTCGGCGCCGGTCCGCTCCTTGAGGAGGGCCGAGCCGGAGATATGGTCGGCATGGGTGTGCGTCTCGATCGTGTAACGAAGCTTCAGACCTCGCGCCTGCAAGAGATCGAGGTAGACACCGACCTCATCCTTCAGCGGATCGATCAGGGCGGCTTCGCCGGTCGTGTCGTCGGCGATGAGGTAGGTGCGACAAGCCCCGTCGAGCTGGAGCGTCTCGAAGACGTAGCCGAGATCCGGTTCGACGCTCGCTTCGGTCCGAACGGAAGCCACGCCGCTTTCCTCCCGCGACATCGCGGCGCACGGTCCGTCACTCCCTGACGTCTCCTCCGGTGACTGCGCCTCCATCCAGCGGTCGGCGCAACGGCCGGCGAACTCAGCGTTCATGACGTCGCCGCGCATGCGATATCGGCCGACCCACTCCTTCCGACGGACCCGCGCGACCGCTTCGAGCAGGCGGTCGATGTCTTGTTCATCGGTATACAGCCCCACGCTCGCACGGACGGCGCCGGTCGGGCGCTCGCTCGCATTCGGGTGGTGGGTGGCGAGCAGCCGGTCGACATAGACGTGCGCGCAGAAACGACCGTTGCGCACCGCGACCGCGCACTCCTCGGAGAGAACCGCGGCGGTCAGGAGATCGGAGGCGCCTTCGACGTTGAACGAGACCACTCCGAGGCGGCGCGACGGGTCGGCGGGACCGTAGATGGTGATCCCTCCCAACTGCTCCAGGCCTCGGAAGATTCGATCGAGCAGCGTCATCTCGTGGCGACGGATCTCCTCGCGACCGATCGAAGAGAGGAAACGGAGCGCATGCGAGAGCGCGACGACTCCGGCGATGTTCGGCGTGCCTCCTTGATGGCGATCGGGGGCCGGCAGGTAGTCGGCGCTGCGCGCGGTCACATCGGTCGCCGTGCCGCCGCCGGGGATATAGGGCGGCGCTGCGTCCATCAGATCTCGCGGCCCGTAGAGGAAGCCGGCCCCGAACGGCGCGTACGCCTTGTGTCCGACCCCGACGAGAAAGTCAATGTGCTCCGGATCGTCGAACGGGAGCACGTCGATCGGCAGCCGTGAAAGCGCCTGCGCAGCGTCGACCATGAGCAGCGCGCCGTTCTCGTGAGCCAACCGGGCGATCGCGCGGAGTTCGGGCATCAGTCCCGTCACGTTCGAGCCCGCGGTGACGCAGACCAACTTGATCTCGTTGCGCCGCACGAGTTGCTCCAGGTGCTCGAGATCGAGAGAACCATCGTCCAGGACCCGAGCGCGCAGCACCGTCCCCCGGCGACGATGCGGAAGTTCGTTCGAGTGGTGCTCCATCTCCGTCGTGACGATCTTCCCCGGCCGCTCCGCCATGATATGCGCGACCAGATCGATCGCCTGCGTCGCGTTCGAGGTGAAGCAGACACACCCCCGCTCCAGCTCGGCCCCGATGAAATCGGCGACGACGTGATAACAGTCGTCAAATCGCTGCGTGGCGCGCCGCGAGAGCAGGTGCGTCCCGCGGTGGATGTTCGCGTACTGGTGCTCGAGAAACTCTACGTATTCGCGCAGCACCGTGCGCGGCGCGTGCGTCGTGGCGGCGTGGTCCAGGTAGACCAGTGTTCGCTCGCCGGAGCCCAGAACCGGCGTGGCGCGGCCGATGATCGCGAACTCGTTGCGCACTTCGTCCCAGCCGCGCACGCCGTCGGTCGCAGCGGCCGCCGTTTCGTGGGTCGAGCCCGAGGCGTCGCTCACCTGGACATGCGAACCGCGCGCGTGCGCCGATCCGCCTGCCACCGGCAGTCCGAGATGCCGCCAACGTTCGATGCCTCCCGCCAGGTTGTAGACCTCGCGGTATCCCATCTTCAGGAGCACGTCGGCGGCGATGGCGGAGCGATTGCCGGTCGCGCAGTAGAGAACGACGGCCCCCGTGCGATCGGGGAGATGCTCCCCCACATGCTTTTCCAGGAGCCCACGCGAGAGTTGGATCGCTCCAGGGAGCACACCGCCCGCCATCTCGTCATGCTCGCGAATGTCGAGGATCCTCGGACGCGACGGCATCCGTGCGCGCAGCTCCTCGCAGCTCAATTCCGGCACTCTGGTCAGCGCGTCACGGACGAAGTCCTTGTAGGCCCACGGCTGCGAAGCGGGATCGGGCGAAGATGCGGACATAGATCCTCCGTGCGAACGATGAGGCGGCCGATAGAGCCTAGTGCCGACCGATCCGCTAGGCTAGCGGTCATGAAAAGTCGATTCGCGCATGAACTCGGCCGCCGCGTACTCTTGTTGGACGGTGCCATGGGGACATCGGTGCACGCGCTGGAGCCGGACGTCGATCGCGACTACCTGGGCAAGGAGAACTGTGTCGAGATCCTGCTCGACACCCGGCCGGAGTGGATTCAACAGATCCACGAAGAGTTCCTCGAGGCCGGCGCGGACGCGGTCGAGACGAATACTTTCGGCGCCAGCCGGCACGTTCTGGCCGAGTTCGACCTCGCGGACGACACCTATCGCCTGAACGTCCGCGCGGCCGAGGTCGCCCGCGCCGCCTGCGCGCGCTACTCGACCGAGGAACGGCCCCGCTTCGTCGTCGGTTCGATCGGCCCGGGGACCAAACTGATCACCCTCGGCCAGATCTCGTGGGACGCGATGCAGGATTCGTACGCCGAGCAAGCGCGAGGACTGATCGACGGCGGTGTCGACGCGCTCTTGGTCGAAACGGCGCAGGACATCTTGCAGGTGAAGTGCGCGCTGACCGCCTGCCTGCGCGCGCTGCGCGAATGCGGCCGCACACCGGAAGAGATTCCGCTGCTCGCCTCCGTCACGATCGAGACGAACGGGACGATGCTGCTCGGCACCGAGATCGCCGCCGCCGCCGAGGCGCTGCGCGGCTATCCGCTCCTCTCGCTCGGCCTCAACTGCGCGACCGGCCCGGTCGAGATGACCGAGCACCTCCATTGGCTGGGCCGAAACTGGGACCGTTTCGTCAGTACAATTCCCAACGCCGGGCTGCCGGTGCTGCTGGATGGCCACGCGCACTTCCCACTCACCCCGGACGACTACAGCCGCGCGTTGATCCGTTTCGTCGAGCACGAGGGCGTCAGGTTGGTCGGCGGTTGCTGCGGGACGCGGCCGGCGCACATCCGCGCGCTGGCGGAAGCGCTGGATGCGCGCGGCTGGCGAGATCCTAAGGGCGCCGTCCTCTCCTCGCCTCCAGCCAAGACGGTGTGGCCGCGCGGCGCGTCCTCGCTCTACGCCGTCACCTCGTTCCGGCAGGACACTTCGTTCCTGATCGTGGGCGAGCGGACGAACAGCAACGGTTCGCGCCGCTTCAAACGGCTCTTGGCCGAGGAGAATTGGGACGAACTGGTCTCGCTCGGACGCGAGCAGGTGCGCGACGGCAGCCACGTCATCGATGTCTGCGTCGACTTCGTCGGACGCAACGGCGCGCAGGATATGACCGAGGTCGTGAACCGGTTCGCGCAGCAGGTCGCGGTCCCGCTCATGATCGACTCGACGCAGATCGATGTGCTCGAAGCCGGACTGAAGCATGCGCCCGGCAAGTGCATCGTCAACTCGATGAACCTCGAAGAGGGCGAGGAGAAGCTAGCGCGCATCGTCGCGCTCGCCCGCACCTACGGCGCCGCCATCGTCGCCGGCACGATCGACGAGGATCCGCGCGAGGCGATGGGCAAGACCGCCGAGCGAAAACTGCAGATCGCAGAGCGGATCCACGCGCTGGCCGTCGGAAAGTACGGCCTGCCCGAAGAAGACCTGCTCTTCGATCCGCTCGTTCTGCCGATCACGACCGGTGTCGAGGCCGATCGGCGTCTGGCCCTGGAGACGATCGAGGGCATCCGGCGCATCGCGCAGCGTTTTCCCGCCTGTCAGACGATGATCGGGCTCTCCAACGTCAGCTTCGGACTCAAGCCCGCCGCGCGCGTCGTGCTCAACAGCGTCTTCCTGCATGAATGCCTCGAGGCCGGACTGACCGGCGCGATCGTCCATGCCTCGTCGATCCTGCCCCGCAATCGGATCGAGCCGGAGCAGTGGGAGGCGGCGCAGGATCTCCTCTACGACCGCCGTCGCGAGGGACACGATCCGCTCACCGTCTACATCGATCTCTTCCCCGAGGAAGGCGAGGTCGCACGATCGGCGCGCCCGAGCCTGGCCGATCTCCCGCTGGAAGAGCGCCTGCGCCGACACATCATCGACGGGGAGAAGAAGGGACTCGAGTCGTCGCTCAGCGAGGCGCTCACGCGCTATCCCGCGTTGGAGATCGTCAACGATCACCTCTTGCACGGCATGAAAGAGGTCGGGCGCCTCTTCGCGAGCGGCGCGATGCAGCTCCCGTTCGTCTTGCAGAGCGCGGAGGTCATGAAGGCGTCGGTCGCGCAGCTCGAGCCGCACATGCCCAAGGTCGAAGGGGCCAGTCGCGGCCGCATGGTGCTCGCCACCGTGAAAGGTGACGTCCACGACATCGGCAAGAACCTGGTCGACATCATCCTGACCAACAACGGTTACGACGTCGTCAATCTGGGGATCAAGCAGCCGCTGTCGGCGATCCTCGACGCGCTGGAGACGCACAAGGCCGACGCCATCGGACTGTCCGGCCTGCTCGTGAAGTCGGTCGGCGTGATGCAGGAGAACCTGGAAGAGATCTCGCGCCTCGGCTTCACCGTGCCGGTCATCTTGGGCGGCGCGGCGCTCACCCGCACCTACTGCGAAGAGACGCTGCGCGCGGTCTATCCGAAGACCTACTACGGCGGCGACGCCTTCGAAGGGCTCGCCTTCATGGATCGCGTGGCCAACGGCGCGCTCGCGGAGCTCGATGCGGCCATCGAGAAGCGACGCGGACCGGTGCGCACTCCATCGGCGGGCGTGGCGGCGGGCGTGGCGGTCGGTACGAGCGCCGGTGGAGATCCCGTCACTCCCGACGAACGCCCCAGCGACGTGGCGCGCGGTCTGCCCGTACCGACACCGCCGTTCTGGGGCTCACGAGTCATCTCGACGATCGATCTCGACGAGATTTACCCGTACGTGAACAAGCGCACCCTCTTCCGCGGACAGTGGCAGTTGCGCCGCGGCGGGATCACGCCCGAGGAGGCCGAACGTCAGGTCCAAGAACTCGCGGAGCCGACGTTCCGACGACTGGCCGCACTCTGTCGCGACGAACGCATCCTCCGCCCCGCCGTCGTCTACGGCTACTACCCGGTGCAATCGGACGGGAACGAACTCGTGGTCTACGACCCCGAAGACCCACGCCACGTCATCGAGCGCTTTCGTTTTCCACGCCAGGCGACCGGCAAGCGACTCTGCATCGCCGACTTCTTCCGCTCGATCGAGAGCGAGCAGATGGACGTCCTCGGCCTCTCCTGCGTCACGATGGGGAGCGAGATCTCCATCCGCACCAAGCTGCTCTACGAACGCAACGAGTACACCGAGTACCTCTTCCTGCACGGCTTCGGAGTCGAGTGCGCCGAAGGATTGGCCGAACTCTGGCACAAGCGGATGCGGATGGAGCTCGGCTTCTCTTCCGAAGACGCGTCGAGCATCGCCGAGCTCTTCCAGCAGAAGTACCGCGGCTCCCGCTACAGCTTCGGCTATCCCGCCTGCCCCGACCTGTCGGATCAGGAAAAGCTGTTCGGACTCCTCCGCCCGGAGCGCATCGGCTGCGTCTTGACCGACAACTGGCAGATCGATCCAGAGCAGTCGACGAGCGCGCTCGTGGTGCACCATCCCGAGGCCAAGTACTTCAACCTCTAGGTGGCCGCCCCGCACTCGTTTTGAAACGAGTTCATCGAATCCGCACGACGCGACGCCACACGCGGTGGCTGTCCGAATGGAGCGAGACGAAATAGACGCCCGTTCCGACGACGCGTCCGCGCTCGTCTCGGCCATCCCACCAGCGCTCGTGCACTCCGGCCAGGAGAGATTCTCGGCTCGCCAGCCGTCGCACCAACCGTCCGTTCACATCGAGGATCTCGATCCGGACCTGCTGCGGCGCGCCGAGGACCAGTCGCAACTCGGTCCCCGCGTACGTCGGGTTGGGGAACGCGTCGAGAGTCAGCCCGTTCGCCCAGAGCTGGATCGACGGGACATCGGTGGTGATGTCCTGCCGCTCCGCGACCGACAGGTTGCTCGCATAGACGAAGTCGCCGGTCTGCGCGAAGTTGTAGTTGGCGGCGTTGCCCGCCCAGTAGAAGTGGGCCGGGCCTGCGCCGACCGTGGGCGTCGTCCAGAGGATCTCCCAATGTCCGAACGATTGATTCGGAAACGTTCCCTGCGATGTCTGCTTCACGTAGTCGCGCTCGTCGCCGTCCCCTTCTGAGACTTGCACATAGACTGGATCGACCGCCTCGAACGAACCGGCCGCCAAACCATCGGATGGCCGGATCGCGGTGAGTTCGAATCCCCACCTGCGCTGGAACGAGTCCTGGAGGTGCACCGCGAGCACATACGTGGAATCGGGTGCGTACTCCGCCGGCAGACCAGTCAGCGTGAGCGAGCCATCTCCGCTGTTGATCGGAAAGCTCGAGTGACACGACGTGCAGAAACTCGGGTTGGGAGGATCGCCGCACTTGCCGTCGGGAGGTCCGCCGGAGAAGGCCCGGCCATCGCTGGGGGCAACGAGGGAACCGATGAGGGCGAGAAGCGCGAGGCGCAGCGAGAGACGCAGCGAGAAACGCGGCGAGAAACGCAGCGAGAAACGCAGCGCGGGGCGGGTCGCGACTCCCTGAGAACTCAACGAACCGGACATCGATCGAGGATACTGCAGCGCGCACCGCACTCTGGACAGAAAGGCTCGACTCGATGCGACTTTACCCACCCGTCATCCTCCTTCTCTTCGCGCTCGCCATGTTCGCCCTCGATCGCTGGCTGCCGATCGCCCAACTCGTTCCCGGCCCGCTGCGCCCGGTCGGCTTCCTGGTCATGGCGGCCGGTCTCGCTTTCATCGTCTACTGCCGTGCGCTGTTCATGCGTCACCACACGCCGATCAAGCCGTTCGAGATCTCGAACGCGCTCATTCTCGTGGGGCCGTACCGCTACACGCGCAATCCCATCTATCTGGCGATGGTCCTTTCGCTGCTCGGCGTAGCCTGGGCGCTCGGTTCGCTTTCGCCGCTCGCGCTCGTCCCGATCTTCGCGTGGATCCTCGCCTCGCGGTTCATCGTGCGGGAGGAAGCGATGCTGCGAGCGCGGTTCGGAGCGGAGTACGACGCCTACTGCCGCACGGTCGGGCGTTGGTGGGGACGGCGCGCGCCGTCCCCGGCGTAACGACTGACGACTGACGACTGACGCTCCCCGACTGCCGACCTACTCCTCGATCCCCGACGTCGTCGGATTCCAGCCCAGCTCGAGCATCTCGAACTGGTCGGCGTAGAGCGAGTGGAACGCCGGATTGAGCACGTCGTTGTCCCAGCGCGGGTCCATCGTCCCTTGGATGCACATGTCGCTGCCGTTGTCGGCCAGGATGAGTCCGTAGGTCTTCATCGCCTGGAAAACGCGCTGTAGTTCGGGCGTGAACCCGGAAATGTTCACGTCGGACTTCAGACGCAACCGCGCTCCCATCGGCGGCGCCAGCGGGTTGTCCCCCGCCTCGTGCGACGCGGGCCAGACATAGCCGTTCGTGTCGCGCGTCGTGAAGCGGAAGGCGTGCGTGATCGGCCCGGGGCCGTCGGCCTCGTCGACCTTGATCAGCCCGGGGAAAATGGCGAGCCCCGCGGCGTCGGCCGAGGTCCATCCATCGGGACGACGATCGTTGGTGGAGAGATCGAAGACCGCGCCGGAGCCGGCTTCCCAACGCCCGAGTGCGTCGTTCCACTCGGTCGCCCAGGTCTCGAAGAGCAACCATCGATCGCGATCGACCAGGATCAAGTGACGATCGCCGCAACAGCCGCCGCCCGGCTCTCCGCCTTCGACCCAGTTGGCCAGCGTGATCGCCTCGTCGGGAATCGGATATCCATCGGGCGCCCCCGGCGCGCCGTCATCGCTCTGCGAGCCGTAGAGCGTCCAGTGGACCTGTGAGAGCGGCTCGTCGTCCCCGACGCCGATGTACGGAATCCCATAGGGAGGCGGTCCGAAGTCGGGATGCAGGCGACGCCGCGCGTTCGGGTTCTGCGGCGTCACGCCGCTTATCCAGACGATGTAGGCCTCCGAGTCGGAGTCGACCGGGGCGGAAGTCACTTCGAGATTCCACCAGTTGCTGGCCGGAAAGACCTGGCTGCCGGTGAAGTCTTCCAACAGCTCCGGCCCCGCAGTCGGCGCCGCAGGAGCGCCTCCGACTGGGTTGTGCCTGAGTTCGGGGGCCGCGGTGGGATCGCCGCAGCCCAGAGCCAGACAGGAGAGGGTCAGCAGAATCGCGCCGGGCCAGGGGGAATCGACCCTGATTTCCATGTTGTCTCCACTCAATCCCGCGAACCACGCGGGGATGCGAGGGCGCTGAGCTTCGAAGCGACCGGCGCCCTTCCTGCGGCATCCGTCACCCCCTCGCCAGGGGCCGAAACCGTCTGGGTCTCACTCTCTGCTATCGGCAGTTCGATCGGAAAGCGCACCGCCGAACGCTCGCCCCACTACTCGAATTTCGCGACTTTTTTTGGTGAGAGCGCAACCCATTCCGCGGACCGTGACGTAGGGCGCGTGGACTTCCGGAGGAGGAATGACCATGACGAGTTTCACGCCCGCCTGCGTCCGAACCTTGGCGTTCGGCGCCCTCACGCTCGGTCTGGCCACGGCGATCACCGCCGGGGCGCCCAAGGCCGACCTCCAGTTCGAGAAGTACACCCTGCCCAACGGACTCGAAGTGATCCTGCACGAAGATCATCGGCTGCCGATCGTCGCGGTGAATCTCTGGTACCACGTCGGTCCCGCCAACGAAGAGAAAGGCCGCACCGGTTTCGCCCATCTCTTCGAGCACATGATGTTCCAGTCTTCCGGACACGTCGGTCAGGACCAGTACTTCCAGATGCTCGAAGCAGCCGGCGCCACGCTGACCAACGGCACGACCGACTTCGATCGCACGAACTACATGGCGACCCTGCCCGCCGATCAGCTCGAGCTGGCGCTCTGGCTCGAAGCCGATCGCATGGGCTTCCTCCTCGATCGCCTCGACGGGGCCGCTCTTGCGAACCAACAAGACGTCGTCCGCAACGAACGCCGACAGGGAGTGGAGAACGCGCCGTACGGCCTGGCCGACGAGGCGCTCTTCCACCAACTCTTCCCGCAGGGGCACCCCTATTACGCCTCGGTCATCGGTTCGCACGAAGATGTCCAGGCGGCCCAACTCGAGGACGTGAAGAGCTTCTTCCGGGAGTACTACTGCCCGAACAACGCGAGCCTCTCCATCGCCGGCGACATCGATCCGGCGCAGGCGAAGGCGATGGTCTCGAAGTACTTCGGGACAGTCGCGCGCGGCGCCGACGTCCGCCCGGTGCGTGCGACCACTCCGCCGATCACGGCCGAGCGCCGACAGATCGTGACCGACCAAGTGGAGCTCGAGCGGTTGGACCTCGCATGGTTCACCGCCCCGATCTTCCGGCCGGGTGATGCCGAGGCGCACCTCACGGCGCAGATCCTGGCCGGCGGAAAGGCCAGCCGGCTCTACCAGTCGCTCGTCCATGAGAAGCAGATCGCGCAGAACGTCTGGGCCGATCAGATGCCGTTGGAACTCGGCTCGATCCTCCAGATCCAGGCGACCGCCCGGCCGGGTCACACCGCAGCCGAACTCGAAGCGGCCATCGACACGGAGTTGGCCCGACTGGCGACCGACGGCCCGACGGCCCGACGGCCGAGGAGCTCGACCGCGCGCGTACGACCCTCTGGTCGTTCAAGGTCCGCGCGCTGGAGAATCTGAACGGGATGAGCCGCCACTACGTGGGAGTGGCCGACCTGCTCAACCACTACAACCACCACCAGGGCGATCCCGGCTATCTCGACGAAGACCTCGCGCGATTCGCCTCGGTCACGCCGAACGCGGTCCGTGATCTCACCAAGAACTCCCTGACCAAGTCGAAGCGAGTCGTGATCCACACAACGCCGGGCGAGAAGGTGCTGCCTCCCGACCCGCCCGCTCCCGCCGCGCCTGAAGCGACCGCGCAGTTCGCGCCGTCGGCAGAGCCGTGGAGGGACACCGTTCCTTCGCGCGGGGCGCCGCGCTCGGCCCAGTTGCCGGCGGCGCAGACCTTCACGCTTCCGAACGGACTGGCCGTCCACGTCGTCCCCGCTCGTCACCTTCCGGTCGTCTCCGCGAACATCGTCGTTCGTTCCGGCAGCGCTCTCGATCCCCCGGATCGGCACGGTCTCGCGTCGTTTACCGCCGCCATGCTCGACGAAGGCACGGCGAAGCACGACGCCATCGGACTCGCGCGTGAACTCGAGTCGCTCGGCGCGAATCTCGGCGCCGGCTCCAGCAGCGACGGGAGTTTCGTCTGGGGAAGCGCCTTGACCGAGAGCGCTCCCGAGCTCCTCGCGCTCATGGCCGAGGTGTTGCTCACCCCGACCTTCCCGCCGGATGAGATCGATCGGACGCGGCAGAGTCGGACGACCAGCCTGACACAGCAGAAGGACTCGCCGCGAACACGCGAAGAAGCTCGCCACCCAGGCGTTCGGCGCGTGGAAGGGGACCGGCGCGCCGGCGCCCAAGCCCGAAGGAGGCCAGCCGATCGCGCAGCGCGTCGTCATCGTCGATCGGCCCGACGCGCCCCAGACCGCGCTCGAGGTGGGACAGATCGCGGTGCCGCGTTCGCATCCCCGCTACGAGCAGATGAACCTGATGAACACGGTCGTGGGCGGTCTCTTCTCTGCGCGGCTGAACATGAATCTGCGGGAGGACAAGGGGTACAGCTACGGCTGTTACTCGAACCTCGCCGCCACTCGCGGGGCCGGCGCGATCTCCGCCGCCACCTCGGTTCGCACCGATGTGACCGGGCCGGCCATTCGCGAGATCCTGCACGAGTACCAGCGGATGACGGCCGAGCCCCCCACGACCGAGGAGGTGGCGGCCGCGAAGGACTTCTGGAGCCGCGCTCTGCCTGGGTTCTTCGAGACGAGCGAAGCGGTCTCGCAGACCTTCGGGACTCTGTTCCTCTTGGATCAACCGGCGGACTACTACGCGAAACTGCCGGCCAAGATCTCGGGCGTCACCCCGGCCCAGGTCCACGAGGCGGCGAAGGAACTCCTCCATCCCGAGCGCATGATCATCGTCGCGGTGGGCGATCGCACCCAGCTCGAGCCCCAGCTCCAGGGACTCGAGCTGGGCGCGGTCTCCCATCGCGCCGCGGACGGAACCGAGGCGCCAACGGCGAACTGATCGAGGCGGGGGCCCGAGTTGGTTCGGGCCCTTGTCTTCGCATTCGCGGATCGGAGCGTGCGCAGTTGGCCCGGGCCGATTAGGCTCGGGTGGATGAGCACCCTCGACCTGACCCGCCCCATCGCAGCCACCGGCCAGTGGGTGATCTCCCTCCTCGCATCGACCGGCGAGCTGGCGAACTTCCTCCTCCGGTTGTTCCGCGAACTGCCTCCCGGGCTTCGCTACGTCCGACTCATCATCGAGCAATGCAGCTACATCGGCGTCGGCTCGATGCCGCTGGTCATCCTCACCTCCGTCTTCGTCGGGGCGGTGGCGGCGCTGCAGACCGGGTACCAATTCCAGGGGGCCATTCCCCTGATCTACGTCGGCACCGTCGTCGCCAAGTCGGTCGTGATCGAGCTGGGCCCGGTCCTCACCTCGCTCGTGGTCGGCGCGCGCGTCTCCGCTTCGATCGCCGCCGAGATCGGCAGCATGAAGGTGACCGAGCAGATCGACGCGCTCGACACCTTGGCCATCCGTCCCATCCGTTACCTGGCCGTGCCCCGCTTCGTCGCCGCCCTCATCATGATGCCGGTGCTGGTCGTCTTCGCCGATGCCATCGCCCTCCTCGGCGGCATGGCCGTGGCCGTCACACGGGTCGGCATCACCGCGAACACGTTCACGCGCGGAATGCGTTTGATGTTCGAGGTGAACGACATCTACGGCGGGTTGATCAAGGCGTTCGTCTTCGGCGGCGTCATCGCGATCTCGGGATGTTTCTTCGGCTTCGCCACGCGCGGGGGCGCCGAGGGCGTGGGGGCGTCCACTCGCCAAGCGGTGGTCGCAAGTTGCGTCATGATCCTCGTGGCCGACTACTTCCTGGCGGAGGTCATCTTCCGCCTCATCTTCCCGGTCAAATAGATGATCGAGATCAAGGATCTGGCCAAGAGCTTCGGCGAGCTCCGGGTCTTGGAGCAGGTCGACCTGACGATCAACGACGGCGAGAGCGTCGTCGTCCTGGGGCGATCCGGATCCGGCAAGAGCGTCCTCTTGAAGCACATCATCGGGTTGCTCACGCCGGACCGCGGCTCGATCAAAGTCGACGGCGACGAAGTGACGTCGATGTCCTACAGCCAACTGGCCGACCTCAGGCGGCGTTTCGGCATGGTCTTCCAGATGGCGGCGCTCTTCGATTCGATGACGGTGCAGGAGAACGTCGGCCTCGCGCTGCGGGAGCACACGAAGAAGAAGGACGACGAGATCCGCGAGGTCGTGCGGGCGAAGCTGGAGCTGGTCGGTTTGCCGGGCATCGAAGAGAAGAAGCCGGCCGATCTCTCGGGCGGCATGCGCAAGCGGGTAGGGCTGGCCCGCGCGATCGCGATGGATCCTCGGTACATCCTCTATGACGAGCCGACGGCGGGGCTCGATCCGGTCACCTACGACCAGATCTCCAAGCTCATCCGCTCCCTGCAGCAGCAACTCAAGGTCACAGCCATCGTGGTCACGCACGACATGAACAACGCCTTCGAGGTCGGGGATCGGCTCTGCCTGCTGCACCAGGGCAGAATCCATTTCGATGGGACCCCCGACGAGATTCGTGCGACCGACGACCCGGTGGTGCAGCAATTCATCCAGGGCGAGTCCACGGGTCCGATCGCCGAAGCAGTCGAGCGACTGGAAAAACAGACGCGCCCCAGCGGGCGTGCCTGAAGCGAGGAGAATCTATGGCGGCGGGACGCAAACAACAGGTGATGGTCGGAGCGCTCTTCCTGCTCTCGCTGGTCGTACTGATCGGCGGCGTGCTCTGGTTCAAGAACTTCCGCGCCGGCCAGAAGTCGGTCCAGGTCACCGTCTCGTTCATCAGCACGAGCGGACTGGTCAAGGGCGACATGGTCGAAGTGCAGGGAGTTCCGTCGGGCCAGGTGACCGGTATCCGCTTCGAGGAGGGCCACGCCCTCGTCGATCTCGACATCGATTCGACGGTCCCGCTCACCGCGGGCACGACGATCGTGGTCGAGAACGTCGGTATCATGGGGCAAAAGATGGTCTCGGTCCGTCCGGGCCCGCCCGGATCGCCCTTGCCCGAGGGAACGATCCTCACCGGCTCCTACCAACCCGGCATCCCCGAGCTGATGGCCGATCTCGGCGGGACGCTCGACGCCTTCGGCAGCATGGCCGGGCGCATCGACTCGCTCCTCGCTTCGATGGATACCGGCGACAAGCAGGCGTTCCAGCGAGCGCTCGCCAACATGGACATCGTCATGACCGAGATGGCGATTCTGATGAAAGAGAGCCGCGGCGACATGACGGCGTCGCTGCGCAACCTCAACAAATCGACCGAGGCGCTGCAGAAGGCGCTGGTCGGCAAGGAAGACCAGATCAACACCACCTTCGCCAATGCCGCGCGCGCCGCCGCCCGTCTCGACACGACGATGTCGGCCTTCTCCGCGACCCTCGTCACGGTGGATCACACCGCGCAGGCGCTCGATTCGCTGCTGCTCAAGCTGGAGCGAGGGGACGGAACGCTGGGGAAGATGGTGAACGACGACTCGGTCCACGACGAGCTGGTCGCGACGTTGCGGGAAATGCGCGAACTAGTGGCGGACGTAGAGCGGAATCCGAAGAAGTATGTGAAGTTGAGTTTGTTCTAGATGCCTTCGCATGAACTTGCAGTCCACTTCTGTTACTCGCGGTAAAGTGTCCAGATATCGGCTACTCCATCGATCCGGTGGTAGCAGATCTGTCGGCCATCCGGTGACCAGGACGGACTTCCTTCCACAGTCGATTCGAATGTCAGGCGGTTCAGCTCCAGTCCGTCCGCGGAGATCTCCCATATGTCGCGGCTTCCCGCGCGGTCAGACGCAAACGCAAGCGCACTGCCGTCAGGAGACCACTCGGGCTGAGAGTCCTTCGCGGGGTCGTCCGTGAGTTGAACCGCCTGCCCTCCACTCGCCGCAACGACCCAGATGTCGAAATTGCCGGCAGTGTCGGCGCTGAACGCGATCGTGGATCCATCCGGGGACCAACTCAGGGGTCCCAGGATCAGTCCAGCGCCGCTCATGATGAGTTGAGCCTCCCCACCCTCGCTGGGAATTGCATGTATCTCTCCGAAGTAGGCCGGCGGAGCCGAAGTGACCAATGAGTATGCGAGCCGAGTCCCATCCGGGGACCAAGCGGCGCCTCTGACACCCTGCGACCCGTGGCTCGCTACTACGACCGGCTTACTATTCGGGACAGCGTCGATGACCGCGAGTTCCCAGACCGATTCTTGTCCGCTGGTTCGGAGCCACACAAATGCGATTCGATCTCCATCGGGGGACCAAGCCGGCGCTTGAACTATTCCAGGCAGACTGGTCAGTTGCACGGGAGAGCCCCCCGACGCTGGGATGCGATAGAGCTGGAATGCGATTGATTGCTCCCGGTCCCAGACAAAGACGATGTCATTGCCAGTGGGCGACCAATCCGGCAAGCCGGCGCCGAAGGGTCGATTGCTTCTTGTCAGCCGGTCACTCGAGCGCGTCGACCCTCCAACGATGTTCGAGAGTTCCGACTCGGTTTGGCGGTCGTCGACGGACTTCAGCCCGAAGAAGTAACTCTCTCCGCGATCCAGATCTGTCACTACGAATGTCTCGCTAGATCCGGCCCCACGCGGCGTGGGTAGTCCTTGCACCTCGGTTGCGTCCTCCCAGGTGCTTTCCGTGATCTCGGACCGGGAATACCGAAGATCATAGGAACTCGCGGCGCCGTGGCCACCGTCCCCTCCGGGCGCGGTCCAGCGGAGCGTAATGCTGCGTGTCGTCTCCGCCTCCGCCGTTAGATCGGTCACGCGACGCGGCGGAAGGTCTCCCGTGACCACTGCCGCAGTCGGCTCGGACAAGTGAGACTGATTGGACGCATCGTCTTCCGATCGGACGCGGAAGTACCAGACCCCGGCGGCCAGTCCAGAAACAACGACGACTTCGGATTGGCCCGCCCGTTTCGGCTCAGGCGGATTCGAGAAGACGAAGGCCGAGTCCCAGGCGGCGGCGGCAAGAAGGGTTGGCGAGTACCGAACGTCGTATCTGGAGGCGTGTCCTTCGGATCCATCGTCCCCGGGAGCTGTCCAGGTCAGCGTGACTCTATCGCTGACGTTGCTCGCGACTCTCAGATCATTGATTGGAGCAGGAGGCGTTGTATCTGGCGGGGTGGGCTTTGTGTCATCCCCGCTGCAGGCAGTCAGGAGGAGAACGAGACCCAGCCCGACATGGAGACACTTGCTCACCGAGTCCTCCCGACGCTTCCGCCGAGGCATTGCCCAGCACGAGGTGATCTAACTATGTCAAAACACGCGCTGTCTTTGTCTTGGTGGCCCGGGAGCGCGAGATAGGCAGCGGCCCGGTGCTTCGCTCGAGGCGAAGCGCGGGCCGCGCTTCCTTCACTCTGCCCAGGCGGTGGCTGCTACGGCCAGCACTCCGCGCACGGTGGGATTTCGAAGACCTCGCAGTCGTCTTTGTTATGGACGACGACACCGTGAGCAACGTAGGTGCCCGATGAGACCTGGAAGTTGTACACCTTCGCCGCGGCGTCAATCCTCCGCACGGAATGCACATCCACGCTGCCGCCGTCGGGGGTCGTCAATTGGCTCCCGACTTTGAGATCGCCAGCGTTGATCCATTTCCCGCTGCTCAGCATCGGGTGCCCCTCGGTGACCCGGATCTCCTCATTGATCTCAACGTAGCTTAGGACGTCATAGGGCTTATGAACGGCGACGACAGACGCCTCCATGGCGCCGGCGGACAATTCGTCATACGCAAGTACGAGGTCGCCGACTTGGATCAGTTCAACGGGTTTCACGCTGCCGTCGGCAAGTGTGATTGGCGCCCCCTCCAGCAGGCAGTCGCAGTACGGAGCTTCAGCTTCGCAAGTGCATGAGTACCACAGGCTGGCAGCGCAGATTTGGAAGTTGGCGTCGACCCACACGCACCGATACGCCACGTTGCCGCTCGAGCAGTAGCCCGTCCACTGGATTGTGGGTGTACCACAGGTCTCTCCGGTACACTGCCATGTGCCCACCTGGCTGCACCGGATTGTCGCCGCATGGCTTGTGGGTCCGAACAAGGCGAGGACGAACGCGAAAACCCCCATTCTTATCCGCATCGTATCTCCTTTCACACGCAGAGGAGCTTCCGCTGGGAAAACGCCGCCGCCGCAAAGGCGGCAGACAGCGGAGACGCGCGGGACGCGTGGGACGCGTGGGACGCGTGGGA
>Ga0163144_10001831_pt1 | contig 49774 bp, 50 predicted proteins | sample OliLak19BULKMAT1_FD_123175 | JGI IMG/M metagenome (GOLD analysis project Ga0163144, IMG submission 123175) | Freshwater microbial mat bacterial communities from Lake Vanda, McMurdo Dry Valleys, Antarctica - Oligotrophic Lake LV.19.BULKMAT1 | ecosystem: Environmental > Aquatic > Freshwater >... | reverse complement strand
GCGTGCACGCCGACAACGTCGACCAGCCCTTCGACATCAATGCCGGCGCCAAGCTCGAGCTGGGCTCGACCGCCAAGCTGCGCACGCTGGCCACCTACCTCGACCTGGTCGCGTCGCTGCATGCGAAGCTGGCGCCGCTGACGCGCGACGAACTCGAAGCGTTGCCGGTGGCGCCGTCCGACCGGCTGACGCGCTGGACCGTCGACCACTTACGCGCGCAGCCGCAGGTGCCGCTGGCGGCGATGCTCGACGCGGCGATGCAGCGGCGCTTCTCGGCCAGCCCGCACGAGAGCTTCTTCACCGGCGGCGGGGTGCACCGCTTCTCCAACTTCGACGCCCGCGACGACGCGCGCGTGGCCACGCTGTACGAATCGCTGCGCGACTCGCTGAACCTGCCGTTCATCCGCCTGATGCGCGAGATCGTGATGCACTACATCCACCGCGGCCCCGAATCGGCCGGCGCCGTGCTCGAGCAGGCGGACCATCCGCAGCGCGCAGTGCTGTTGGCGCGCTTTGCCGACCGCGAGGGCCGCCAGTTCACGCGCGGCTTCTACCGCCGCCACGCCGGGCGCAGCGTCGAGCAGATGCTCGATGCGCTGGCCGGCAGCACGCCCACGCTGCAGCGCCTGGCGGTGATCCACCGCGGCCTGCTGCCGGTCGCCGACTACCCGGCCTTCGATGCCTTCGTCGAGCGCCACGGCGACGCATCGACCGAGGCGCAGCGCCAGCGCACCTACGAGGCGCATACGCCCGGACGCTACAGCCTGGCCGACCGCGGTTACCTGGCGCGCATGCACCCGCTGGAGCTCGAGGTGGCCGCGCATCTGGCGCGCGACCCGCAGGCGACGCAGGCGCAGGTGGTCGATGCCACGGCGGCGCAGCGCCAGCAGGCCTACGACTGGCTGCTGCGCAGCCGCGCCAGCGGGGCGCAGGACCTGCGCATCCGCACGCTGCTCGAGGTCGACGCTTTCGAGCATGTGCACGCATCGTGGCGTCGCGTCGGCTATCCCTTCGACCGCTTGGTGCCGTCGTACGCGACGGCCATCGGCAGCTCGGGCGACCGCCCGGCGGCGCTGGCCGAGCTGATGGGCATCATCGTCGCCGACGGCGTGCGCCAGCCGACGGTGCAGATCGAAGGCCTGCACTTCGCGGCCGCGACGCCTTACGAGACGCAGCTCGCCCGAGCCGTGCGCGCCGAACCCGAGCGTGCGCTGGCACCCGAAGTCGCGCAGGTACTGAAGGCGGCGCTGACACAGGTGGTCGAACAGGGCACCGCGCGGCGGCTGCGTGGCGCGCTGCTCGACGCGCAGGGCGCGCCGCTGGCCGTCGGCGGCAAGACCGGCACTGGCGACAACCGCCAGATCAGCCACGGCGCGCGCGGCGAGCGCATCGGCGAGCGCGTGCTCAACCGCACCGCGACTCTCGTCTTCTTCATCGGCGAGCGCCACTTCGGCACGCTCACCGCCTACGTGCCCGGCCCCGAGGCGGCCGACTACCGCTTCACCAGTGCGCTGCCGGCGCAGATCCTGAAGTCGATGGCGCCGCTGGTGGCGCAGGCGATCACGTCGCCAACGCGCTGCGGCGCCGAGGCGGCTGCCGTACAGCCCGGCGCCGTAGCCGCGGTCAATGTGGCGGCGCACGCGGCGCCGCCGCAACGCGGTTCAGCGGACCCGCGCACCGGCCCGATGCTCGTGCCCTAGTTTCCGCCGGAGCGCGGCAAGCCGATCACCGTACCCTCGCGCCTGTCGTCGGCGCCGCCGTATTGCTTGCCGGTCTTGACATCGATCAGCACTGCCTGAACCGAGCCCACGTCCCCGATGCCGACCGTGTAGCCCAGCGCGCGAAGCGCCGTGGCCGTGGCCGCCGGGAAGCGGTTCTCCAGCGTCACGCTGGAGGCTGCACTGGCCACCGAAATGCGACCGGCGTCGATCGCCTGCTGCAGGCCCATCTTGTGGTCGATCAGGTTGATCGTCACGTTGACCACCGAGTTGATGATCGTCGCGCCACCCGGCGAGCCGTAGGCCAAGAACGGCTTGCCGTCGGGCGTGAACAGCATCGTCGGTGTCATGCTGCTGCGCGGCCGCTTGTTCGGCTGCACGTCGTTGAAGCCAGCTTGGCCGGTGAACGGATTGATGCTCGGCGCGGTGTTGAAGTCGGTCAACTCGTTGTTCAGCAGGAAGCCGTGGTTTCGGAACGAGCCGTCGGGCCGCTTGTACCCGGCGAACACACCAATGCCATAACCCGACTCGATGGTATTCGTGTAGGAGACGACGTTGCCCCATTTGTCGACGACCGAGAAGTGGGTGGTGCCATTCTCCGGCCCGGTCACCGGGTCGGCTACGGCCAGCCGCGTTGCGGGTTCCAAGCCGGCAATTTCGAAGGGGCGCGGGTCGGTGGCAACCGGATTGGGTGTGATCCGGGTGCCGGGTACGATCGCGGCGCCGCGGATGCCGAGGTAGGTGTCGTTGATCAGGCCTTTCGACGGCACCGGAACGAAGTCGGCGTCGGCCATCCAGACCGCGCGGTCGGCGAACGCAAGTCGCATCGCATCGGCCATCACATTGAGCGTTTTCACCGAACCGAAGCCGAACCCGGCGCCGGCATCGCCGAGCGGGAAACGCTCGAGCACCTTCAGGATCTGGAGCACAGTCAGCGCGCCCGAAGACGGCGGCGCCATCGCCTTGATCTTGTAACCGCGGTAGCTGCCCTCGATCGGCGCGCGTACGCTGACCTGGTAGTTCTCGAGGTCAGCCAGGGTCATGCTGCCGCCCTTGCCGTTGGCGGCCTGCGGACGGTTGAAGGTCTGTCCCTCGACGATACCCTTCGCGATGTCGCAGCCTTTCTCGGGCATCAGTTTGTAGAAGCAGTCGGGCCCATGTTCGGCGATCTTGCGGAAGGTCTCGGCCAGTGGCTTGTTCTGCACCAGCGAGCCGGCGGTGATCGACGTCCCACCCGGACAGAAGTAGTCCGCGGCTTCAGGTGAGTTCTTGGCCCGGCTGGTTGCGCTGGCGCAATTCGTGCTGCTGACGAAACGCGGTGTCGCCGGAAAACCTGCATCGGCGAGCTCGATCGCCGGCGCCAACACCTGGGCCAACGGTAGCTTGCCGTATTGTTCAACCGCCATCGCGGTGCCGCGCACCATGCCTGGAACGCCGACGGCCACACCTTGCAGCGACGCACTGGGCACGCCGACAAACATGCTCGGCGTGGCGCCGGCAGGCGCGCGCTCGCGTGTATCGATGCTGAAGGTCTCACCGGTCTTCGCGAGGTGGATCAGCATGAAGCCGCCGCCGCCAATGCCGGCCGACTGCGGCTCGACGACGTTGAGCGCGTAGGCGATAGCCACCGCGGCGTCGATGGCGTTGCCGCCACGCTCGAGCACCTTGGCACCGGCTTCCGCGCCGTAGGGGTTGGCCACGGCCACCACGCCTTGCCGGAAAGCCTTGCCGGCCCACGAAGGCGGCTTACCCTTCGCCTGAGATGGCAACTGGACCGTCGACACGACGCCAAGCGTCTCGTCATCGCTGTCAGCGTGCGCCAGGCCGAAGCCACTGCAAGCCAGCGCAACGCCCAGGTGAAGCGCCGTCCGGCGCCAAGTTGTCGACGGTGAATAACCCATGCTGAACTCCAGAGTCAAAGTTGAGGTGCTGCGCGGATACTCCCCGCGCATGCCCGCTACCGCAACCCCGGGTTTGCCTGGGCGCACGCAGCCGCCGTCTGCGCCGGCTGCGCGTCGGCGCCGCAGCTACGAGCTGCTCGAGCTGCCTGAAGATACTCGATCGCCGACCTGACAGCCGCTACCTGAGCTTCATTGCACTGGTCGGGAGTCGCTGTCGGGCTGTCCGGGTAGACCTCGGTGGTCGTCACGAAGCGCGCGTCGGTCATGCCGCCACACAAACCCGACGACCGCTGAGCGATGTTGATCACGCCTTCCTGCTGCAACGCTGCACCGATGATGTGGCCGTGCTCGTCCGGCTTGGCGATATGGGTCACGCGTCGGACAGCGTCGATCAGCGCACGTTGGAAATCGGGTTCGGGGCGCTCACGATCAGCCACCAGATAAAAGCCGTCGGGAATGGCGTTCCAGTCCAGGGCCACGCCGTCGCGCGCAGCCTTGGCGGGGCCGAACTCGCTGTTGTCGGTGTCCGTGGTTTCGTGCAGATCAACGTGCACGTCGACGCGCTTGCAGTTGGCGGCCACGCATGCCATGGCCAGCGCCGATTCTGCGGCCGGGCTGGCTTGTTTGAACTGGCGATTCGGGTCGAGCGCGTCGGGATTCCAGCGGTTGATGGTCTCGTACCCCCATGGGCTGATGCACGGGAGCACGAGCAGATTGATCACTCCCGTGTGGCGATGGAATTCGTGCTCGAGCCACTGCAAGGCGCCTTGCACGCCGCTGGTTTCGTATCCGTGGACACCCCCTGTGACCAGCACCACCGGGCGATCCGGATTCCAGGCGCGGGTGCGCACTGCAAACAGCGGGTAAGTGCCCCATCCCAGGAGCGCGTAGTCCAGAGCACCGTACTGGAACAATTCGGCCTGCGCTGGAAGGCGCTCAAGCCGCGCCAACACCTCTACGGCGTAGCTGCGCTTCACCCGCTGGCGGGCCAACCATGCGTCCTTCTCGGCGGCGCCCCAGGGTTTGCCGGGAATGCCGATCGGATAGGGTTTGACCGGGTGCGGAGCACTCATGATTCTCAGAGCCATCTTACGGGTTTCAGCGTGCGATCGATGCTGGTTCCTTCTCCAGTTACGATATAACCGCTTCACTGAAAGATGTATATGCTGCAGTCCATGTGGGTGACGCTCATCATGACACTGCCGACGCGACCGAACGCGGTCAGGCTGCGCATCTGGCGCAATCTGAAGGCCCTTGGATGTGCGGCGCTGCGCGACGGCGCCTTCCTGTTGCCCCAGGCGCATGCCGCCTTGTTCGATCCGCTGGCCTCCGAAGTCCGAGAGCACGGAGGTTCCGCTTCTATATTGACCATGACGCCGCGGGATGAAAGGCAGCGCCAGGAAATCGAAGCGCTGTTCGATCGGACTCAGGCGTATGCCGCATGGCGTGACACCGTGGCCGCGTTGCACCAAGAACTGGCATCGCGCGGCGAGACCGAGGCCAGGCGCCGATTGCGAGGCCTCGGTGACGCCTTGGCATCCTTGCAGCGCATCGACTACTACCCCGGCGCTGCCGCGGCGCAGGCCGACGCCGATCTGAGCGCGCTGCGCCAGGCTCTCGACGCCCGCTTCTCCAGGGGCGAACCCGTTGCGCAACCACCGCACGGCATTGCCCGGCTGACTATCGCCAAGTTCCAGGGCAGACGCTGGGCGGCGCGCGCGCGGCCCTGGGTCGACCGGCTGGCCTGCGCATGGTTGATCCGGCGCTTCATCGATGCGCAAGCCAAATTCATCTGGCTGTCCGACCCTGCGAAGGCACCGCGCGGTGCGCTCGGTTTCGACTTCGACGGGGCCCGGTTCACCCATGTCGGCGCGCGCGTCAGCTTCGAGGTGCTGGCCACCAGTTTCGGCCTCGACGCCGACCCGAAGTTGCAGCGTGTGGCGCGCCTCGTGCACTACCTCGATGTAGGCGGGATTCCCGTCCCCGAGGCGGCGGGGCTGGAAGCCGTGCTGGCCGGTCTGCGCGAATTGCATGACGACGACGATCAACTGGTGAACGCGACCGCGGCCGTATTCGATGCCCTGTACGCCTCCCCCTTCACGCCCACCGGTACCGCAACCACACCATGACAGGCACCTCGACCGCTCCACCGGGCATCGCTGCAGCCGATCAACCACCCGCGCCCGTCAGCTTTCTCGAAGCCTTCCGCTTCTGGCTCAAGCTCGGCTTCATCAGCTTCGGCGGGCCAGCGGGGCAGATCGCCATCATGCACACCGAGCTGGTGGAGCGCCGGCGCTGGCTGAGCGAGAAGCGCTTCCTGCACGCGCTCAACTACTGCATGCTGTTGCCCGGCCCCGAGGCGCAGCAACTCGCCACCTACATCGGCTGGCTGATGCACCGCACCTGGGGTGGCATCGTCGCCGGCGCGCTGTTCGTGTTGCCCTCGCTGTTCATCCTGATCGCCCTGTCGTGGATCTACCTGCGCTTCGGCGACGTGCCCGTTGTGGCCGGCCTGTTCTACGGCATCAAGCCGGCGGTGACGGCGATCGTCCTGCACGCGGCGCATCGTATCGGCTCGCGGGCCTTGAAGAACCGCTGGATGTGGGGCATCGCAACGGCAGCTTTTGTCGCCATCTTCGCCTTCGACACGCCGTTCCCCGCGATCGTGCTGACAGCCGGCCTCATCGGCCACTTCGGCGCCCGGCGCTGGCCCGCCGTGTTCTCGCTCGCTGGCGGCCATGGCAGTGCGCAGCAGGGTTACGGCCGGGCACTGTTCGATGACGACACACCGACGCCGGCGCATGCCCTGTTCTCGCGCAGCCACCTGGCCAAGGTGCTGGGCGTCGGGATCGGCCTGTGGCTGTTGGCCATGGCGCTGCTGATGGCCACGCAGGGCTGGCAGGGCACGCTGACGCAGATGGGCTGGTTCTTCACCAAGGCGGCGCTGCTGACGCTGGGTGGCGCCTATGCGGTGCTGCCCTATGTCTATCAGGGAGCCGTCGAGCAGTACCAGTGGCTTAGCGGCGCTCAGATGATCGACGGTCTGGCCCTGGGCGAAACCACGCCAGGCCCGCTGATCATGGTCGTGGCTTTCGTCGGCTTTGTGGGTGGTTGGGTGAAGCAGGTGTTCGGCCCCGACGCGCTGTTCCTGGGTGCGGCAGTCGCGGCCACGGTCGTCACCTTCTTCACCTTCCTGCCGTCCTTCCTGTTCATCCTGGCCGGTGGACCGGCCGTGGAGGCCACGCATGGTCAGCTCGGCTTCACCGCGCCCTTGAGCGCCATCACCGCCGCAGTGGTCGGCGTGATCCTGAACCTGGCGCTGTTCTTTGCCTATCACGTGCTGTGGCCGACGGGATTCGGCGGGCACTTCGATGTCGTGTCTGCACTCATCGCGGCCATCGCCGTGGCGGCGCTTTTCCACTTCAAGGTCGGCGTGCTGACACTGCTGGGCGCCTGCGCCGCGCTAGGCCTGGCCGTCACCTTGCTGCGACCCTTGTTGGCCTGAGGAGAACCCACATGGATGCTCGAATTCTCGACCTGCCCTTCGACGCCAGCGCGCTCAGCGGTCTGTCAGAGAAGCTGTTGCGCAGCCACCACCAGAACAACTACGGCGGCGCGGTCAAACGACTCAATGACATCCGCGCGCATCTGGCGCAGTTGCCCTTCGCCACAGCGCCAGGCTTCCAGCTCAACGGCCTGAAGCGCGAGGAGTCGATCGCCACCAACTCGATGCTGCTGCACGAGCTGTACTTCGGCAGCCTGGGCGGTGATGGCCAGTCGATGACGCCGGCCTGCACGCTCGCGCTGGCCGCCAACTTCGGCAGCGTCGAGCGTTGGCGTGACGAGTTCGTCGCGATGGGCAAGGCCCTGGGCGGCGGCTCGGGCTGGGTGTTGCTGGTGTTCCAGCCGCGCGAAGGCACGCTGGTCAATCAGTGGGCGGCCGACCACACCCATGTGTTGACGGGCCTACGGCGCGGCTGCCGGCGCCTATGTGGATGCGTTCATGGCCCACATCGACTGGGCGGCCGTCTACGAGCGCTACCGCCTCGCCGTTGACAGCGCCAGTGAGGCACTGGGTGCGGCGCAAGACGAAGTCGCAGGCGCCGTGCTGGTCGACGTGCTGATCGTGTACTGCGTCCACGGCCATGAGGTGAGTCGGATCACGGCCATGCGCCTGCGCGCGGCCGACCTGAAAGCCCGTTACCTGCGCGGCGGCATCGAAGGCTGGCAGGCCGCCGGCCGGCCGCTGGCCGACAAGGCCGCGGGTTGAGGGCCGTGACGGACTCGAGGGCCCCCTCCGTCGCGCTGCTCTACCCCGGCGACCGGCCCACGCGCGATCGAGCCGACCCCGCTGAGAGCCGGTTCGTCGCGCTCTTCGAAGCGTTCGCAGCCGCCGGCGTGCACGCCGAACCGGCCGTCTACCACGACGACTTCGCTGACGAGGTGGCAACGCAATTGCGCCGGGTGTCGGTCGTGCTGGTCTGGTGCAATCCGATCGAAGGCGGTCGTCGCCGCGACCGGCTCGACGCGATGCTGTGCGAGGTCGCTGCGTCGGGGGTGACGGTGAGTGCGCATCCCGACACCATCTTGCGTCTGGGCACCAAGGATGTGCTGGTCGAGACCCGCGATCTGCCCGCGCGGCTGGACCTCGGAGCGCGCGTGCTCGAGCAGCACCGCGGCCACAGCGGCATCGGCGTCTGGCGCGTCGAATGAGACGATGCATCAGCGCATCCGCCGCTGGTGAAGCTGCGCCATGCGCAGCGTGGCAGCGAGGCGGAATACGTCAGTTTGCCGGCGCTGGTCGATCGCATGGCGCCGTACTTCGAAGCGGCGCATGGAGGCCACATGATCGACCAGGCCTGGCAACCGCGCCTGGCCGAAGGCATGGTGCGGTCCTATCTCGTTGCAGACCGGGTGACGGGCTTCGGGCACCAGGCGGTCAACGCACTCTGCCCGGCGAAGGCGGACGAGGCCGCGCCAACACCAGGTCCGCGTCTCTACCACGGGCCGGACCTGCCCGAGTTCCAGTCGCTCGAGCAGAAACTCGAATCGCAGTGGATCGAACAGTTGTGCAACCGTGTCGATCTGGACCGGGCGCGGTTGCCGTTGCTGTGGGACTGCGACTTCATGCTTGGGGGCGCCGGTCCGGCAGCGCCGGGCGAGCCGGATCGTTTCGTGCTGTGCGAGGTCAATGTCAGCAGCCTGTCGCCCTTCCCGCCGTCATCGATCGCGCCGCTGGTGCACGCCGTACAGTCGCTGCTTTCCGCGCTCCCCCTCAAACCACCAACACCGAAGAACCCGTCGTTTTCCTCGCCTCCAGATCCCGGTGCGCCTGCGCCACGTCCGCCAGCGCATAGCGCTGATCGATGCGGATCTTGACCGCCCCGCTCTGCACCACGGCAAACAAGTCATCGGCCATCGCCTGCGTGGCCTCGCGCGTGGCGATGTGGGTGAACAGGGTGGCACGCGTGACGTAGAGCGATCCTTTCATGCCCAGGATCCCGGGCGCGAACGGCGCCACCGGGCCGCTGGCGTTGCCGAAGCTGGCCAAGAGGCCGAAGGGGCGCAGGCAGTCGAGCGATCCGTCCCAGGTGTCCTTGCCCACCGAGTCGTAGACCACCTTGACGCCCGCGCCCTTTGTGATGTCCTTGACGCGTTCGACAAAGTTCTCCTTGCGGTAGTCGATGGCATGCGCGGCGCCGTGCTCCAGCGCCAGCGCGCACTTGGCGGCGCTGCCGGCAGTAGCGATGAGCTGCAGGCCCATCGCGCGCGCCCACTGGCAGGCGATCAGGCCCACGCCACCCGCGGCGGCGTGCCACAGCACGTGGTCGCCGGGCTGCAGGCCGCCCTGCGGCTGGGTGCGCTTCAACAGGTACTGCGCGGTCAGCCCTTTCAGCATCATGCCGGCCGCCGTGTCGAAGGCGATGCCGTCGGGCAGCTTGCACACCGTCTTGGCCGGCATCGTGCGTGCTTCGCTGTACGAGCCCGGCGGGTTGCTGGCATAGGCCGCGCGGTCACCGGCCTTCAGGTGCGTCACGCCCTCGCCCACCGCCTCGATGACGCCTGCGCCTTCCATGCCGAGCGTGAGCGGCAGTGCGTTCGGGTACAGGCCCGTGCGCTGGTACACGTCGATGTAGTTCAGGCCACAGGCCTCGTGGCGGATGCGCACTTCGCCGGGGCCGGGCTGGCCCACCGCGAGGTCGACCATCTGCATGGCCTCGGGGCCGCCGAACTGCTGGATCTGGATTGCGCGTGCCATGGTCTGCCTCTTTGCCGCTTCGTTGAAGGCGCGAGGTTAATCGAGCGGCGAGAATCGTGCGACGATGAAGCGTCTGGCCTCTGCCCCCAATCTCGCCCTGGCGTCGCTGTGGTGCGACATGCTCGCGCAGGCGGGTTTTCCCGTCAGCGTGCAGCGCGCATTCGCCAGCGGCATCGCCGGCGAGATCCCGCCCGACCAGGCGCTGCCCGAGATCTGGGTCCACGATGACAGCCAGCTCGAAGCCGCCCGTGCACTGCTGGTACAGCTGCAACGCCCGGCCTGGCGCCACTGGCTGTGCACCGGCTGCGGCGAGCGCATCGACGGCCCCTTCGACCAGTGCTGGTCGTGCGGCGCGGCCATGCCCGCATGATCGCCGCCCGCACCGCCCTCTTGATGACGCTGCCGCCGTTGATGTGGGCCGGCAATGCCGTGGTGGGCCGGCTCATCGTCGGCCACTTTCCGCCGTTGACGCTGAACTTCGCGCGCTGGGTGCTGGCCGCGTTGCTGCTGGCACCGCTGGGCTGGCATGCGCTGCGCGACTGGCGCGTGATCGGCCGCTCGTGGCCCTACCTGCTGACCATCGGCAGCCTGGGCGTTGGCGCCTACAACGCCTGCCAGTACCTGGCGCTCACCACGTCCAGCGCCCTGAACGTCACGTTGATCGCGGCCTCGAGCCCGCTGTGGATGCTGGCGGTGGGCGCGCTCGCATTCGGCCATCGCGCAGCGCCGCAGCAGCTCGCGGGCGCTGCGCTGTCGCTGGCCGGCGTGCTGCTGGTGGTTTCGCGCGGCCACTGGCAGACGCTTGCGCAGGTGCAGTTCGCGGCGGGTGACGGGTACATCCTGCTGGCCGCACTGGCCTGGGCCGTGTACAGCTGGCTGCTGGTGCAGCCGCCCGCCTGGCTGCGGCCGCCGCCGCGCGCCACGCTGCAGGCGTGGGGATGGGCCGGCGTGCTGCTGGTGCAGATTCTGTTCGGGCTGCTGGCGGCCGGCACGGCCGCGGCCGTCGAAGCGGCCACCATGGCGCCGCGGCCCATAGCCTGGGGCAACGCGTGGTTGTGGGCAGCGCTGGTGTTCGTCGCCGTCGGCCCTTCGATCGTGGCCTACCGCAGCTGGGGTCTGGGCCTGGTGCTGGGCGGGCCCACGCTGGCCGCATTCTTCGCCAACCTCACGCCGGTGTTCGCGGCGGTGCTGTCGGCAGCGCTGCTGAACGAAGCGCCGCGCGGCTATCACGTGCTGGCCTTCGGGCTCATCCTGTCGGGCATCGTCGCTTCGGCTTGGCGGCCACGCAAGGCATGAGCGCGCGATGAGCTCCCGCCCTGAACTCGTGCTGATCGCCGCGCTGGACCGCGAGCGTGCGATCGGCCGCGCCGGTGAACTGCTGTGGCACGAGCCGGCCGACCAGCGCCACTTTCGCGCCGCCACGCTGGGGCACCCGGTGGTGATGGGGCGCAAGACCTGGGACTCGTTGCCCGCGCGGTTTCGGCCGCTGCCGGGGCGCCGCAACCTCGTTGTCACGCGCAATTCCCAGTGGCAGGCTGCCGAGGCCGAAGCCGTGAACTCGCTCGACGCGGCACTGGCCCGACTGGCCGACGCAGCGCGGGTCTTCGTGATCGGCGGCGCTGAGCTGTATGCCCTGGCCCTGCCCGCCGCCGACACGCTGCTGCTCACCGAAACCGCGCACCGCTTCGACGGCGCGGATGCGCACTTTCCGGCGTTCGACGGCGGCGCTTACCACGGCGTCTTCCGCGAGGTCTCACGCCAGGTGCAGGTGGGCGCCGACGGCACGCCCTATGCCTTCGTGCGGTACGAGCGCCAGCGCCGCGTTTGACGCGGCTGTTGGCGGGCAGCCTCTGTGCTCAGGCCAGCCCGCAATACGCCGCCACGCGCTGCCACAGGCCGTGGCCGAGCGCCCAGCCCGAGCCGACGATCAACAGCGAACCCGAAGCGCGCACCGCCCAGCGCAGCGTACTCACCTCCACACCGCGAGCCCAGGCCATCGGCAGCACGGCCAGGCCGAGCGACGACGTGGCGGCAAAGGCGGCCATCGCCGCAGCGCCCTGCAGCGGCGTGCTGGCCAGGGCCGCGACGACGAGCGCCGATTGCAGCAGCCCGCACGGCAAGGCCACCCACAGGCTGCCGGCACCCGCGGCCCGCAACGGGCCGGCCACCGGCTGCCAGCCTGCCTCACGTGGCGCAGGCTGCGCGCTGCGCGCCGGCGCGCCCAGGCGCTCGAACCAGGCCGGCAGCGCGCCGGTGAAGAGCATCCAGGCGCCGATGCCGAAGGCCGCCAGGTGCAGCGCGGCCCACAGCGGCCGCAGGGCGGGCGCCAGGTTGCCGATGGCATTCAACAGCGCGACGCCGGCCGCGACCGCCGCACCCGCCGCGATGTAGCTCACCATGCGGCCGCCGAGGAAGCCGGCCCAAGCGGCGCTGCCGCCGCCGCAGCGCCGTGCGAGTGCGCTGCACGGCGCACCGCACATCGCCGCGCAGTGCGGCGCACCCACCAGGCCCAGCAGGCCGGCACTGACGATCAGCGCGGCATCCACCGGAGCCCATCCCAGCCGTTCACAGCTCAAGGCCCTTCCGCACGCGGCTGCGGGTCGCGGCTCAGCAGCAGTGTGATGGCCGCGCCGACGCTGAAAAGCATCCAGAAAATCAGGAAGGTGAGCGTGTAGACCGCCTGGCGGCCCAGGCCCAGTGGTTCGCCGCCGAACCAGCGCAGGTCCATCGGGTCGAGCACCGCGAAGACCAGCATCTCGGCCACGCCGGCCATCAGGAAGGCCGGCCATAGCACGCGCAGTGCGTGCACGGCCACGCGCCTGCGTTCACCGGGCGGTGTCATCGCCCAGTCCTTTGGCCGGGCGCACCCCGGTCGCGGCATGGTTGCGCGCCTGCACGGCCGGCGCGGCGGCCGCGGCACGGGGTTGCACGCGCAGCACCGGGTCGGCGCCGTCGATGGCGATGAAGAGCGTCGCAAAGCCGGCGACGACCACCGTCGCGGGCCCGGCGATCACCAGCCAGACCATCCGCACGCGCCACCACGGCATCGACGGGCCGGCGTCGTTCGATTTCAGGTTCGCCATCGATATCTCCTCGAAACTTTTGCGCAGATGCAGCTCAGCGGGGCACGACGAAGGTCGATTTCTCGACCACCGACTCGCCACTCGCGACCGCGGTGATGTTGAACTCGAGCAAGTGCGCGCCGCTGCCGGCGCGCGCCGCGGCCTCGGGCGGCAAGCGCAGCGCCACCGGCATCCAGCGCGACTCGGCCGGGCCCACCTCGATCGAGTCGGCCGAGGCCAGCGCCAGGCCGGCCAATGCGAGGCTCGCGGCCTCGACGCCGATGCGATAGCGCTGCGCCGTCTCGGTGGCGTTCATGATCTGCAGGCGGTAGCTGTTTTCGACGAAGCCGTCGCCCACCTGGCGCGCCAGCGCGCCGCGGTCGCGCACCACGTCGACCTTGAACGGCAAGCGCAGCGCCAGGCTGGTGACGAACGCCGCCACGATGGCCAGCAGGATGGCGCTGTAGACGAGCACCCGCGGCCGTGCCACGCGGCGCAGCATCTGCGAGGTGCTCCAGCGCCCGGAAATGCCGTTCTGCGTGGCGTAGCGGACGAGGCCGCGCGGGCTGCCCATCTTGTCCATCACGCCGTCGCAGACGTCGGCACAGGCGGCACAGCCGATGCATTCCATCTGCAGGCCCTGGCGGATGTCGATGCCGGTCGGGCAGACCTGCACGCACAGCGTGCAGTCGATGCAGTCGCCCAGCCCCACGGCGCGCGGATCGGTGTTGCGAGGGCGCGGGCCGCGCGGCTCACCGCGTGCGTCGTCGTAGGCCACGAGCAGGGTGTCATGGTCGAACATCGCGCTCTGGAAGCGCGCATACGGGCACATGTACTTGCAGACCTGCTCGCGCATGAAGCCCGCATTGCCCCAGGTGGCGAATCCGTAGAACACGACCCAGAACCATTCCCAGGGCCCGAACGACAGCGTGAACGACTGGGCCCACAGCTGGCGGATCGGCGTGAAGTAGCCGACGAAGGTGAAGCCCGTCCACAGCGCCAGGACGATCCAGGCCGCATGCTTGCCGCCCTTGCGCCACAACTTGGTCCAGCCCCACGGGGCGGCATCCAGGCGCTGGCGGCGCACCCGGTCGCCTTCGAACCAGCGTTCGATGGCCATGAAGACTTCGGTGTAGACGGTCTGCGGGCAGGCGTAGCCGCACCACACGCGGCCGGCCACGGCGGTGACGAGGAAGAGGCCGTAGGCCGACAACAGCAGCAGCACCGTCAGGTAGATGAAGTCCTGCGGGTACAGCACCAGGCCGCCGAGGTAGAAGCGGCGCGACGCCAGGTCGAACAGCACCGCCTGGCGCTCGTTCCACTGCAGCCAGGGCGTGCCGTAGAACACCAGCTGCGTCAGGCCGACCATCCACCAGCGGAGCACCGCGAAGCGGCCGCTGACCGAGCGCGGATAGATCTTCGCCTGCTTCTCGTACAGCCAGATCGTCTTGGCAGGGCTCGCGGGCGTCACTGCGGCGTCTTTGCGGACTTCACGCTCTGCGCGGGCCGCGAGAGCTGCCACACGTAGGCCGCGAGCACGTCGATCTGTTCGTTCGACAATCGCCCGGTGTGTGCCGGCATCATGTTGGTCTTGCCGTTCGTCACGACCTGCACGATGGCCTGCTCGCCCCAGCCGTGCAGCCAGACCTTGTCACTCAAGTTCGGCGCGCCGACCGCGAGGTTGCCCTTGCCGCCCACGCCATGGCAGGCCGCACAGATGCCGAATTTCTCGCGGCCGAGCTGGGCCGCCACGTTGTCGTGCGCGCTGCCCGACAGACTGAGCACGTAGTGCGCGACGTTGCGCACGTCGCTGGCGGATCCGACCGCAGCGGCCATCGGCGGCATGGCGCCCTGGCGGCCGGCGGCGATCGTCTCCTTGATCTTGTCGATCGTGCCGCCCCACAGCCAGTCGTCGTCGGTCAGGTTCGGGAAGCCTTTGCTGCCTCGCGCATCCGAGCCGTGGCAGGTGGCGCAGTGGTTGACGAAGAGGCGCTCGCCCACGCCCATGGCCTGTGCGTCGGCCGCCAGCTGCTCGTGCGACATCGAAGCCAGCCGTGCGTACAGCGGCGCACTCCGCTCAGCCGCCTTGGCGCGTTCGTCTTCGTACTGCGAGACGCTGGTCCAGCCGAGCAAGCCGCGCGCGCTGCCGAAGCCCGGATACAGCCCCAGGTAGGCCAGCGAGAAGACGACGGTGATGATGAAGAGCCACATCCACCAGCGCGGCAGCGGGTTGTTGAGTTCGCGCAGGTCCTCGTCCCACACATGGCCCGTCGTCTCGTCGGCGGTGCCGTCGGCGCGCAACACCACTTGGCGCCGGGCGGCGACGAAGAGCAGAACCAGGCAGGCGACGAGGCTGAGCAGCGTCAGCGCTGCGACGTAGATCGACCAGCCTGCCGCATCGAAGTCGCTCATGACGTCTGCCCCTCTCTCGCGCTGGGCAAAGGCGTGGGTGCGGGCGGTATGGCGCCCTCGTCGTCCAGCGGAAGCGCCGCTGCAGCCACATGTTCGCCGCGCGCCCCGGCGCGCCAGGTGCGCACGGCCAGCACGACGAAGAGCGCGAAGGCCAGCACCGTGACGATGCTGCGAGCCAGGTTCAGATCCATCATCGAGCCTCTTTCACTTCACCGAGGTGCCGAGCACCTGGAGATAGGCCACCAGGGCGTCGAGCTCGGTCTTGCCCTGCGTCTGCGCCGGGGCCTCGCCGATCTCGGCATCGGTGTAGGGCACGCCGACGCGGCGCAGCGCCGTCATGTGGCGCGCCACCTGGGCGCCGTCGAGCACGCTGCGCTCCAGCCACGGGTAGGCGGGCATGTTCGACTCGGGCACCAGGTCGCGCGGGTTGTTCAGGTGCAGCCGCTGCCACTCGTCGCTGTACTTGCCGCCGACGCGGTGCAGGTCGGGCCCGGTGCGCTTGCTGCCCCACTGGAACGGATGGTCGTAGACGAATTCGCCGGCCTTCGAGTACGGCCCGTAGCGCAGGGTCTCGGCCAGCAGCGGGCGGATCATCTGCGAGTGGCAGTTGTAGCAACCTTCGCGGGTGTAGATGTCGCGGCCGGCCAGTTGCAGCGCCGTGTACGGCTTGAGGCCGGGTGCGGCCTCGGTGGTCGATCGCTGGAAGAAGAGCGGCACGATCTCGACCAGGCCGCCGACGGCGACGACGGCCAGGATCAGCACGATCATCAGCCAGTTGGTGGTCTCGATGCGCTCGTGGCCGGTGGCCGGCGGGGTGTCATGCATGGGCCACTCCCATCGGCACGGCGACCGGCGCGGTGCGCCCGCTGCGCGCGGTCATCACGACGTTCCAGGCCATCAGCAGCATCCCTCCCAGGTAGAGCAGCCCGCCGACGAAGCGGATGAAGTAGAACGGCCAGGTCGCCTTGACGCTCTCGACGAAGCTGTAGACCAGCGTGCCGTCGGGGTGCACCGCGCGCCACATCAGGCCCTGCATCACACCGGCGATCCACATCGCGGCGATGTAGAGCACGATGCCGACGGTCGAGATCCAGAAGTGCAGCTCGATCGCCGGCACGCTGTACATCTGCGTGCGGCCGACCATGCGCGGGATCAGGTGGTACAGACTGCCCATCGAGATCAGCCCGACCCAGCCGAGGGCGCCGGCATGCACATGGCCGACGGTCCAGTCGGTGTAGTGCGAGAGCGCGTTGACGGTCTTGATCGACATCATCGGCCCCTCGAAGGTGGCCATGCCGTAGAACGACAGCGCGACGATCAGGAACTTGAGAATCGGGTCGTCGCGCAGTTTGTGCCACGCGCCCTGCAGCGTCATGATGCCGTTGATCATCCCGCCCCAGCTCGGCGCCAGCAGCACGAGCGAGAACACCATGCCCACCGACTGCGCCCAGTCGGGCAGCGCGGTGTAGTGCAGGTGGTGCGGCCCGGCCCACATGTACGTGAAGATCAGGGCCCAGAAGTGCACGATCGACAGCCGGTATGAGTACACCGGCCGCTCGGCCTGCTTGGGGATGTAGTAGTACATCATCCCCAGGAAGCCGGCCGTCAGGAAGAAGCCGACCGCATTGTGGCCGTACCACCACTGGATCATCGCGTCCTGCACACCGGCGTAGGCCGAGTAGCTCTTCATCCAGCCGGCCGGGATCGCCGCGCTGTTGACGATGTGCAGCAGCGCGACTGTGAGGATGAAGGAGCCGTAGAACCAGTTGGCGACGTAGATGTGGCGCACCTTGCGCACACCGATGGTGCCGAAGAAGACCACCGCATAGGCGATCCACACCACCGCGATCAGGATGTCGATCGGCCATTCGAGTTCGGCGTATTCCTTGCCCTGCGTGAAGCCCATCGGCAGCGAGATCGCCGCGGCGACGATCACCGCCTGCCAGCCCCAGAACACGAACTCGGCGAGTTTGGGTGCGAAGAGCGGCACCTGGCAGGTCCGCTGCACGACGTGAAAGCTGGTGGCGAAGAGCGCGCAGCCGCCGAAGGCGAAGATCACCGCGTTGGTGTGCAGCGGGCGCAGCCGGCCGTAGCTGAGCCACGGGATGCCGAAGTTCAGTTCGGGCCAGGTGAGCTGAGCCGCGATGATGACGCCGACCAGCATGCCGACGATGCCCCACAGCACCGAGGCATAAGCGAACAGGCGCACCGTGTTGTCGTGGAACACCGGCGCCCGCAGCGCGGGCTTCGGATTCGGGTCGAGGGCGGGGTGTGGCATGTCAGTGGCTCCACAACGTTGTGCGCGACCTGCGCCGCATGCAACGGGTGCTGTTTGTGGCGCTCAGCGCATCGCGGCAGGCGCTTCCCGGCAGCGCGCCTTTGCGCCGCCGAGAAGCACAGGGCTCGTGGCCGCGCGCGTACCCGCGCGCTTCGTGCTCTGACTCGTCGCAAGTGTTTGAGCACAGAGAGCGCAGCGAACGCAGCGAGTTGTGCGACGGGGCCGCGAGACCGCGCATCGCAGGGCACCCTCGCGCAGCGAGGGCCAGCAACGAAGCGCTGCCGGCCACCCGCCCACGCCTTTGCTCGCGCCACTGCTCGCGTGGCTGGTCTCGAGAGGACAAACGTTCACCGTGGGCGAGTTTCATGGTTTGGATTGTTCAGAAGACGGGCATGCGCTGGTTTGATCCGCATCAAGCAACGAGCGCTGACCTTCCTCTTCGAGGTCGTCGAACTGGCCCTGGCTGACCGCGAAGGCGAACAGGCCGATGACGCCGAGCATCGCCAGCACCGACAGCGGGATGAGCAGGTAGAGGCTGTCCACGGGTGACCGATCAGCGCTGCTGCAGGCGCATGGAGTTGCCGACCACCAGCAACGAACTGGTGGCCATGCCCAGCCCCGCGGCCCACGGCGGCAGCGCGCCGGCCAGGGCCAGCGGCACGCAGACGGCGTTGTAGGTGGCCGCCCAGACGATGTTCTGGCGGACGACGCGCATCGCGCGCTGCGCCAGGGCCCGCGCATGGACCACGTCGCCGAGCCGGTTCGAGACGATCACCGCATCGGCCTGCGCGCGGGCCAGCAAGGCGCCCTCGCCCATCGCCAACGACACGTCCGCGCGGGCCAGCACCGGCGCGTCGTTGAGGCCGTCCCCCACCATGCCCACGCGCTCGCCGCGCGCCTGCGCCTGCTCGATGGCGCGCAGCTTTTCTTCGGGGCTGGCGCCACCGATGGCGTCGGCGGGCGCGATCGAAAGTCGCGCGGCGATACGCTGAACTCGCTCGGGCGCGTCGCCGGAGAGCAGCGAGATCGCGACACCGTCGGCCCGCAGTGCGTCGATCGCGGCGGCGGCGTCGTCGTTCAGTGTCTCGTCGAAATGCAGCCGCGCGAGCACGATGCCGTCGCGGCCCAGCCAGGTGACGAGACCGTCGGGCTCAGGTTCGTACCCCGCACCGTTCGCCCTCGGCCCATTGAAGGGTCTTTCGTTGACCCATCGCGCCGAGCCGAGCCGCCAAAGGCCCCCATGCGCATCGACCGCCTCGATCCCTGCGCCTGCCTCCTCGCGCACCTCGCGCCACGCCGCCACGTGTCCCGCCAACGGCGCTGCTTCGCACACGGCGCGCGACAGCGGGTGGCTCGACCACGCGGCCAACGATGCAGCGCTGCGCAGCAGATCCCAGGACTCGAGCCCACCGCCCTCGCCCGCTCGTTCGATCCGCGAGAACTGCGGCTTCGAACTCGTCAGCGTGCCGGTCTTGTCGAGGAACAGGCGGTCGATGCCGGCCAGCGACTCGAGCGCCTCGATGCGCCGCAGCAGCACGCCCTGCCGCGCCAGGCCCTGCGCCGCGGCGAGCAGGGCCGACGGCGTGGCCAATGACAGCGCGCAGGGGCAGGTGACGATCAACACCGACACCGCCACCCAGACCGCGCGCGACGGGTCGATGACGCTCCACACGGCGGCCGCGCCGCCCGCCAGCAGCAGCACCGCCCACAGAAACGGCGCGGCCCAACGATCGGCCCAGCCGGCCGCGGCCGGCCGCTGCGTTGCCGCCTCGCGCATCAACGCGACGATCGCTTCGTGCCGTGTGTCGGCGCCGCAGCGCTCGACGCGCATCACCACCGGCGCACCGAGGTTGACGCTGCCGCCGACGACCGCTGCGCCCCGCTCCTTGGCCAGTGGACGCGACTCGCCGCTGAGCAGCGCCTCATCGACCCGCGTCTGGCCTTCGACCAGCAGACCGTCGGCTGCGAACGCTTCGCCGACCGGCACCCGCAACAGGTCGCCGACGGCCAGACGCTCGATTGCGACGGCCTCCGCGCTGCCGTCGGCACGCACGCGCAGCGCGGTCTCTGGCAAGGCACCGCTGCCGGCCTCGAGCGACTCGGCCGCGCGGTGGCGCAAACGCATCTCGAACCAGCGGCCCAGGAGCAGGAAGGCGACGAACATCGTCAGCGAGTCGAAGTAGACCTCGCGGCCGAACAGCCCGCCTGGGTCGAACGCCGCGCCGCTGCTGGCGACGAAGGTCACCACGATGCCGAGCGCGACCGGCAGGTCCATGCCGATGCGCCGCTGGCGCAGTGCACGTGCTGCGGCGGTGAAGAACGGCGTGGCCGAGAACAGCAGCACCGGCAGCGTCATCAGCCAGCCGCCCCAGTCGAGCAGGCGCTGCAGATCGGGCGCGATCTCGCCTTCGGCGGCAACGTAGCCAGGGGTGGCCAGCATCATCACCTGCATCGCGCAGAAGCCCGCGACGAAGAGCCGCCACAGCGCGGTGCGGGCCTCGGCGCGGCGCAGAGCGCGCGCGGGCGCTGCGCTGTCCGGCGCCGCGTCGTAGCCAGCGCGGCGCACCGCGGCGACCAGCGCCTCGGGCGTCGTGCGCGCCGGGTCCCAGCGCACCTGCGCACGCTGGCTGGCGGCATTGACGCGGACCTCGTCCACACCGTCGACCGCGGCGAGCGCGGATTCGACGATGCCGGCGCACGCAGCGCAATGCAGGCCGGACAGTCGCAACCCCGATTCGCCACAGCGGCGGCCATCCCGGTCGCTGAACCAGCGCGTGTAGCGCGCTGTGTCGGGAAGCGGCGCCGGCGCGGGCGGTGTGGGCGGGGCGAGCGGCGGCAGGCAACAGCGGACATCCGCGTCAGTCTGCCTACCCAACGGGTGGGCGGGCTTGATGTGCGTCAAGCGGGGGCATGTCTTCATCAAGATTCACAATTCGATTCCATCCACTTGGAATCTGGTAGGATGGCGCCATGCCAGCACGCAGCGCTTCTGCCGCCACCGCACCGAAGGCCCGTCCGGCCGACGAGAAGGTCAGCATCAATCTCGGCTGCGTCGATCTCGGCCAGATCGACCTGCTGGTGCAGGAGGGCTTCTATGCCAACCGCACCGACCTGATCCGCACCGCCATCCGCAATCAGCTGGCCACGCATGCCGAAGTGGTGCGCGATGTGGTGACGCGCAAGACGCTGGTGCTCGGGATCCAGCATTTCGGCAATGACGAGTTGCAGGCCGTCAAGGCGGCCAAGCAGAAGCTGCAGTTGCGGGTGCTGGGCCTGGCCTCGATTGCCGACGACGTGACGCCCGCGCTGGCGCTGGCCACGATCGAATCGATCAGCGTACTGGGAACGCTGCGTGCCCCTGCAGCCGTGAAGGCCGCCCTGCGCAGCCGAATCCGATGACGCGGCACGCCGCGCCCTCCATCAAGGAACCAAGGAACCAAGGAATCTTGTGAACACCGACTTTCAATCGCTGATGGCACGCGCCAACCGCCTCACGCAGAGTGGCGACCTGCTGGCCGCCACCGCCGCCATCCAGCAGGCGCTGGGCGGCACGCCGGCGGTTCGCGCGCGGACAACGCCCGGGGACGAACCGATAGACGGCACCGACCTGGTGAGCGTGGTCGAAGGCCCGTCGCAAGCGCCTGCCAGCGGCGGCCGCACGGTCTCCGGCCAGCATGCCAGCGCCCACGGCAGCCGCGACTACCGCCTCTACATCCCGCCGCAAGCCGGCAACGCGCCGTTGCCGCTGGTGATGATGCTGCATGGCTGCACGCAAACGGCCGACGACTTTGCAGCCGGCACGGGCATGAGCCAGGCCGCACTCGAGCGCGGCTTCTACGTGCTCTACCCCGAGCAGTCGGCGCAGGCCAATCCGCAGCGCTGCTGGAACTGGTTCAAGCACAGCCACCAGGAGCGCGAACGCGGCGAGCCGGCGCTGTTGGCCGCGATGCTGCACAAGGTGATGGCCGATCATGCGGTCGACCCAGCGCGGGTCTACGTCGCAGGCCTGTCCGCGGGCGGCGCGATGGCGGCGATTCTGGCCGACACGCACCCCGAGCTGTTCGCTGCCGTCGGCGTGCACTCAGGCCTGGCGGCCGGTTCGGCGCGCGACCTGCCGGGCGCCTTGAATGCGATGCGGCAGGGCGGTGCCGGTAACAGCGGCAACGGCGGCAGCAGCGGCCGCGGCAGCGTGCCGACGATCGTCTTCCACGGCGATGCCGACGCCACCGTGCACCCCTCCAACGGCGAACACGTGATTGCAGCGGCGGGCGCGCTGGGCGGGGCATCCAGCAGCGAGCACGTGCAGCGCCGGGGCCGGCGCGCCAGCACCCAGCGGGTGCACCGGGCCGATGACGGCCGTGTGCTGGCCGAGCACTGGGTGGTGCACGGCAGTGCGCACGCCTGGTCGGGCGGCGCGCGCGCGGGCAGCTACACCGACCCGTCGGGGCCCGACGCCACCGCGGAGATGCTGCGCTTCTTCTTCGATCACGGCCGGCGGCACTGAGCGCAGGCTCAGCGCGTGAGCCAGGCCAGCACGCGGTCGGCAAAGCGGCCGTAAGGCGGCGCCAGGTACGTCAACGCCGACAGGCGAGACTGGTGGAATACCGGGCGCATCTTCGAGAACGTTTCGAAGCCTTCGCGCCCATGGTAGTGGCCCATGCCCGACGCGCCGACCCCGCCGAAAGGCAGGTCGTGCTGGCCCACGTGCCAGAGCGCGTCGTTGACCGTGACGCCACCCGACATCACACGTTCGAGCAGCGTGTCGAGCGTCTTGCGGTCGTGGCTGAACGGGTAGAACGCCAGCGGCCGCGGGCCGGCCCGGATGCGGTCCACCACCTCGTCCAGCGTGTCGTAGCCGAGCACCGGCAAGATCGGGCCGAAGATCTCGTGCTGCATCAGCAAGCTGTCGGGTGGTGCGCCCAGCACCACGTGCGGCGCGATGCGGTGGCGCTCACGGTCGAAGGCCTCGCCCGGCAGCAACGGGATGACGGTGGCGCCGCGCGCCCGGGCGTCGTCGAGCACGCCGACGAGCCGCTCGAAGGCCCGCGCATCGATCACGGAGGTGAGGTCGGGCGACGCCAGGCTCGGGTAACGCGCCGGCACGATGCGCCGCGCCAGCGCGACGAACTCGTCGACTTTGGCGCGCGGCACCCAGACATGGTCGACCGAGGTGCAGATCTGCCCGGCGTTGAGGAACTTCACCATCAGGATGCGCTCGGCCGCGGTGGCCAGCGGAAAGTCGTCGCAGAGCACCGCAGGCGCCTTGCCTCCGAGCTCGAGCGTGACGGGGCACAGGTTCTGCGCTGCCGCGGCCATCACCGCACGGCCGGTGGTGCCCGAGCCGGTGAACAGCAGGTGGTCGAACGGCAGCTGCGAGAACGCGATGCCCACGCCGCCGGTCTCGTCGAAGATCTGCAGCTTTTCGGGCGGGAAGTACGCCGGCAGCTTTTCGATCAGCAAGCGCGCCAGGTGGCGCGAGTTCTCGCTCATCTTGACCATCGCGCGGTTGCCGGCAGCGAACACACTGATCAACGGGAACAGGCTCAGGTTGAGCGGGAAGTTCCAAGGCACGATAATGCCCACCACCCCGAGCGGCTGCGGAATCACGCGGTTGCGCGCCAGGCCGAACGTCAAGCGGTCGATCGGCCGGCGCTGCGGCCGCATCCAGTCGGCCAGGTGGTCCACGGCGTGGTCGATGCCGTTGAGCACCGAGAAAATCTCGGTCAGCTCGGTTTCGTGACGCGACCGATGGCCGTAGTCGGCGCTGATCGCGTCGCAGAGGGCGTCGCGGTTCTCGCGCACCAGGCTCTCGAGCGCGCGCAGGTCCTGCACGCGCTCGGCTCGGCTCGGGACGGGATGGGCCAGGTAGGCGCGGCGCTGGTCGGCCAGCGCGGTTTGCAGTTGCGCTGCGGCTGATGCAGGGGCCTGGGGGGTGGCTGGAGCGGCGGGATAGGTCACGTCTAGTGGGCGGGGTCGGCAGGCGCCGAAGATCGCGACGGTACATCAGCGCCGCGGGCAGCGCGCGCCCATCAGGCCACGACCCGGAACCCACAGTGGCTTGTCGTGCTCGACGGGGTGTTCGCGTGCCGCGCCGCGACGCGGTAGCGGTGGCAATACGACGCGTGGCAGAGGAAGGAGCCGCCTCGCATCGAACGCTGGCCGCTGCGGTCGTCGGTGGCGAACGGGTCGACGTGGGTCGCGTCGAGGTGGTAGGTCGGGCTGAAGGCGTCGGCGCACCACTCCCACACGTTGCCGGCCACGTGGTGCAGCCCGTGGCCGTTGGGCGGCAGGCTGCGCACCCGCTGCGTGGACGGCGGCGCGGTCGGTGCGTCGGGAAAGCGTCCGCGCCAGCTGTTGCAGCGGCCCTCGCCTTCGTGCTCGAAGTCGTCGCCCCACGGATAACGTGCGCGCTCGAGGCCGCCGCGCGCGGCGTACTCCCACTGCGCCTCGGTGGGCAGCCGCGTGCCGGCCCAGGTGCAGTAGGCCATCGCGTCATGCCACGACACATGCACCACCGGATGGTCCGCCCGCATCTCGATCGACGACCCAGGGCCTGCCGGGCGCTGCCAGCATGCGTCGTCGACCACACGCCACCAGGGCAGCCCGCGCGGTACGCGGTGGTTCGCCGCGGCGCGCTGGCGGTCGTCGACCTGGAGCCAGAATACGAACGAGTTGCCGGCCGCTTCCGCCTGCGTTACGTACTGAGCGGCCCGCACGAAAGCCGCGAACTCGGCATTCGTCACGGTGGTCGGCGCGATGCGGAAGGGGCTCAGACGCACCCTGCGGCTCGGCCCCTCGCCGTCCTGGGGATACCCGTCGGCGTCGTCGCTGCCCATCTGGAACCAGCCTCCGGGCAGGTCGATCCACTCGCTTGCAGCGCCGGCCCCTGAAGCAACGTCGTGGGGCCGCTGCGTTGCCAGCGCCGGCGAATCACGCTGCGGCGTGCAGCAGGAAACGCCGTCCATCGATGCGTCACTCGTCTTCCCAGAACGCACGCGTGACGCCCTGGTTGCGCATCAGCGCCACAATCTGCTCGCGCGGCTTGACGCCGCAGCGCTCGGCCCATGCGTCGTACTGCGTCGCCATCTCGCGCACGCGCTCGGGGTGCTGGGCGGCTAGGTCGTTCAGCTCGGTGCGGTCGGCGTCGAGGTCGTACAGCTCCCAATCGCGCGGGTGGCGGCGCACCAGCTTCCACTGGCCGATGCGCACCGCGGCGTTGCCCTCGTGCTCCCAGAACATGGGCGCGCGCCTGTCGGCCAGCGCGGCGTCGCCGGCGAACGCGGGCGCGAGAGACTGGCCTTCGAGCGGCAGCACCTCGTGTCCATTGAGCGTGCGCGGATAGTCGACGCCGGTCACGTCGACGATCGTGGCCATGACGTCGGGCAGGTAACCTGGCACGTGGCGGATCGCGCCTGTGTCCGCGATCCCGCGCGGCCAGTGGAAGATCAGCGGCGTCGAGATGCCACCCTCGTGGATCCAGTGCTTGTACAGCCGGAATGGCGTGTTCGACAGGTTGGCCCAGGCGGTGCCATAGCTCTGGTAAGTGTCTTCGGCCCCCGGCATGCGCGCCGGGTCGTTGCCGAACTGCACGGGCCGGCCATCACGGGTGTGCGAGCGCGCGATCATCAGCTTGTTGACCAGCTCGTCGATCGGCACCCCTTCGGGGAGGTCTTCTGCGCAAGCGCCGTTGTCGGCCAGGAAGATCACCAGCGTGTTGTCCAGGCGGCCGGTCTCCTCGAGTGCTTTCACGATGCGCGCGATGCCCTGGTCCATGCGATCGATCTGCGCCGCGTAGACCTCCATTGAACGCGCCAGCCACGCCTTGTGCTCGGCCTGCGCCCAAGGCGGTTGCGTCGGGTCGCGTGGGCTCAAGCGCCACCGAGCGTCGAGCAGGCCACTTTGCACCAGGCGCTCCAGGCGTTGCTCGCGCAGCGCGTCCCAGCCGGCGTCGAACCGGCCCTTGTATTTGGCGATGTCGTCGTCGTGCGCGTGCAGCGGCCAGTGCGGCGCGGTGTAGGCCACGTACTCGAAAAACGGCTCGTCCGGATGCGCCGCTTGGTGGTCGCGTATGAAGCGCACCGCGTTGTCGCTGATCGCGTCGGTGTAGAAGAAGCTGGGCTCGCTCGCCTCGTGCTCGATGTTCTCGTTGCCGCGCGTCAGCGTGTTCGGGTCGTAGAAGCTGCCGGCACCGATGATGGTGCCGTAGAACGCGTCGAAGCCGCGCTGCATCGGCCACGAGTCGGTGGGCTGTGTCAGGTTGCTCGACACATGCCATTTGCCGCTCATGTAGGTGCGCCAGCCGCCGGCCTTCAGCACTTCGGCGATCGTCGCGCAGCGCTGGTTCAGGTTGCCCGCGTAGCCTTCCGGGCCCGAGTCGTAGGTCAGGATGCCGATGCCGGTCTGGTGCGGGTGCAGGCCCGTCAGCAACGACGCGCGCGACGGGCTGCAGCGCGCGGTGTTGTAGAACTGGCTGAAGCGCAGGCCACGCTGCGCGAGGCGGTCGAGCGCGGGCGTGTCGACCTCGCCGCCGTAGCAGCCGAGGTCGGAGTAGCCCATGTCGTCGTTGAGGATCAGGACGATGTTGGGTCGCTGGGAGGGCATTCGTGGATCCTTCAATTCAGGCGCGCGCCGCTGGCGCGATCGAACAGGTGGGCGGCCGCCGGCGCGAACGCCAGCTTCACGGCATCGCCCTCGCGCAGCGCGAGAGCTGCGTCGGTCTTGAGCCTTACGGCGTGCTCGCCGAGCGTGGCGTTGACGATGCGCGCGTCACCGAGCTCCTCGATCAGCTCGATGCGCGCGTCGAGGCCGGCCGCACCCGGCTCGGCAAAACGCAGATCGACCGGCCGGATGCCGAGCGTGATGTCGCGCGCAGTGGCGCTTGCAAAGTCCACCGGAAGCGCGCCGGCGCCTTCCACCGTGACGGCGCCCGCCTGCCAGGTGGCCGGCAGCAGGTTCATCGGCGGCGTGCCGATGAAACCGGCCACCGACACCTGCGCGGGCCGGACAAAAATGTCTCGTGGGGCACCGACCTGCACGATGCGCCCTTCCATGAACACCGCCACGCGGTCGGCCAGCGTCATCGCCTCTTCCTGGTCGTGCGTCACGTAGACGGTGGTCACGCCCAGCGTGCGCTGCAGGCGCTTGAGTTCGAGCCGAGTCTCGAGGCGCAACTTCGCGTCGAGGTTGGACAGCGGCTCGTCGAGCAGAAAGAGCCGGGGCGCGCGCACGATCGCGCGCGCCAGCGCGACGCGCTGCTGCTGTCCGCCCGAAAGCTGTCCCGGCCGCCGTGCGAGCAAGTGGCCGATGCCGACCTTGGCCGCCGCGGACTCAACTGCCGCGTCGATCGCCTGCGCAGCGGTGCCGACCATCTTCAGCGGAAAGCCCACGTTGCCTGCGACCGTCATGTGCGGATACAGCGCGTAGCTCTGGAACACCATCGCGACGTCGCGTTCGCCCGGCTCTTGCTGCGTGACGTCGACCCCGTCCATCAGCACTTGGCCCGCGTTCAGCGTCTCGAGTCCCGCGAGCACGCGCAGCGTCGTCGTCTTGCCCGAGCCCGACGGGCCCAGCAGCACGAAGAACTCCCCGGCGCCGATGTCGAGGTCGATGCCGTGCAGCACAGTCGTCGCGCCGTGCTTCTTCACCGCGCCGCGGATCGCCACGCTGCCCTTCATCGCCGTCCACCGCCCTTCACCGCACCCACCGTGAGCCCCTTGACGATGTGGCGTTGCGCGAAAAGCCCGATCAGGATCACGGGGGCCATCGCCACCATCGCAGCGGCCGCCAGGCGCGCCCATTGCGTCTGCTCGACCGAGATGAAATTGAACATCGCAACGGTGACCGGCCGCACGCGGTTGCCGCCCAGCACGACCGCGAAGAGAAACTCGTTCCACGCGTTGAGGAAGACGAAGATGGTCGTCACCGCGAGTCCACCGCGCACCTGCGGCAGCACCACGTGCCAGAACGCGCGCCAGCGGCCGGCGCGGTCGAGCAGAGCGGCCTCTTCCATCTCGAATGGCACGTCCTCGAAGTACGACACCATCAGCCACATCGCGAACGGCAGCGAGAACGTCAGGTAGATCAGGATCATGCCGCCGTAGCTGTCGAGCGCGCCCACCTTCTGCAGCGCGAGGTAGTACGGAATGATCAGCCCCACCGGCGGCAGCATCTGCGTGGCCAGCACGTAGAAGCCGCTGGCGCGTTTGCCGGGATAGCGCAGGCGCGCCAGCGCGTAGGCGGCGGGTGTGGCGATGAGCATCGAGAGCACCGTGGTTGCGCCAGTGACGATGAGGCTCGACCACAGGTTCGGCAGAATCGACGACGCGCCGAACAACACTTCGCGGTAGTTCGCCAGCGTGGGTGTGAAGACCACCACCGGCGGATAGGCCAGCACGTCACGCTCGGTCTTGAACGACGTGAGCAGTGCCCACAGCACCGGAAACGCCCACACCGACAGCAGCACCCCCGCCAGGGCATACAGGGCGATCGTGCGACCCCGTCGGTTCATGACGCTCACGCGGTACGCGCCGTGCGGCGCCGGAACAACAACCACGACACTGCCAGCGTGATCGCCAGCAGCACCGTCGCCAGGGCCGCGCCGTAGCCGAGGTTCAGCTCGGTGAACGAGGTCCGGTAGGCGTACAGGTTCAGGATCTCGGTGGCCGAGCCCGGCCCGCCGCCGGTGGCAGCGAAAATGGCCGCGAAGGCCGACAGCGCCGTCATCGTGCGCAGGATCACCACCATCACGATCGCAGGCCGGATCAGCGGCAGCGTGATGTAGATGAAGCGTTTCCATGCGCTCGCACGGTCGAGCCGTGCGGCCTCGTACAGGTCAGGCGGCAGTGTGGCGAGCGTGGCCAGCAGCACCAGGAACGCGAACGGCGTCCACTGCCAGGTGTGGATCGCGATCACCGAGATCAGCGCCAACTGCGGGTCACCCAGCCAGTTGTGCGAGCCCAGGCCGAGTGAGCGCGTCACGAGGTCAACCAGGCCGAACTCGGGCGACAGCACCAGCGTGCGCCAGAACAAGCCCACCACCACCGGGGCCAGCACGATCGGCAGGATCGCGGCGATGCGCAGCACGCCCTGCCCCTTCGGAATGCGCAGCACCAATAGCGCGAGCGACAGGCCGACGAGCACCTGAAGCACCACCGTCGAGGCGGTGTAGATGCCGGTTAGCGCGAGCGAATTCCAGAACCGCGGGTCGCCGTCCATCTTGGCGTAGTTGCCCAGGCCCGCGAAGCCCTTGACCCACGGCATGCCCAGGTCGAGCCGCTGCAGGCTGGTCCACAGCAGGTAGACCAGCGGTGCGGTGGTGATGAGAAGGAGCAACAGCAGCGCCGGCCCGACCAGGGCCAATGCAAAGCGTCGCTCTTGCTGCTCGAGGTTCAACGCCGGTCAGGACTTCATGACTTGCGCAATGCGCGCCTGGGCTTCGTCGAGCGCTTCCTTCGACTTCTTCTGCCCCACCAGCGCGGCTTGGATGCTCGTGGCCATCGCTTCGCCGATGGCAGGCCACTGCGGCACGCGCGGGCGCCATTCGACGTCGGTGTCCTGCTCGAGCGATTGCAGCGCCGCGGGGATGAAGTTGTCGCCGGCGCCGCTCATCGCCTGCGCAAACTCGCCCGACTTCCAGCTCGACACGCGGTTCAGCCCCGAGCGCTTGGCCGGCCCTGCGAACTTCCACGAGGTGCGAGCCTGGGTCTCGGCCGCCGCAGCCCATGAAATGAAGAGCCAGGTTGCGCGCTTGGCCTTGTCGGGCAGCGCCGCGTTGATCGGGAAGCCCCAGTTCCAGATCGACGTGACCCGCTTGCCGTTCGGGCCGCGCGGCCAGCGCGCATAAGCCACCTTGCCGACCACCTTCGACTTCTCGGGGTTGGTGATCACCGCCGCCGACGAATGCGCATCGATGTAGCAGGCCAGCGTGCCCTGCGAGAACGCGTCGGCGATGTCGGGCCAGTTCCAGTTGCGCACTGCAGGCGGCGCGAACTGCGTCAGCGCACTGACGTACCAGTCGAGCGCAAGCACCGCCTCGGGCGAGTTGACCACCAGTTCCTTGCTGCCCTTGGCAAACCATTCGCCGCCGAAGCCGCGCAGCAGCGACGGATAGATGTACATGTTCTGCCCCGCGCCAGCGAAGCCGCGCAGCGCCAGCGCGTGCACGCGGTTGGCTGGGTCGTTGAGCGCCTTGGCATTGGCGAGCAGCTGGTCGTAGGTGTCAGCGGGCTTCAGGCCCTTGGCGTCGTACAGGTCCTTGCGGTAGACCTGCACCGTCACCTCGCCGTCATACGGGATGCCGTAGGGCTTGCCATCGATCGAATCGGCGTCGCGCCAGGCCTTGTGGATGTCGTCGTAGGCGAACCAGGCGCGGTCGGTGAGCGTCGCGTCGTTCAGGTACTTGTCGAGCGGCTCGACCCAGTTGTTGGCGACGTACAGCGGGTAGTACATCGGGTCGGCTGCATGCGTGGCGTAGGTGGCTGTCTTGCTGGACAGGTCGAGCATCGCCTTCTGGCGGATCTGCCCCGGCGGCACCTTCTCTGCACGCACCTTGATGCCGGTGAGCGCCTCGAACTGCGGCAGCAACGAAAGCAGGTTGTCGAAATAGCTTGCAGGGATCACCGCCACGGAAATCTCGGTGCCCTCCGCCTGGCGCCAGTTGATCTTGGCGGCGCGGTAGGGTGCCAGGTCGTCGGCCGGCGCCTGGGCGTGAGCCCGCGGCAAGGCCAGCGGCCCGGCCACCGCAAGGGCACCTAGGGCCGCCGCGTGCTTGAGCGCGTTGCGGCGCCGGGAGTGTTCGAGATCGCTCATGGCTGGGTCTCCGTGTTCGGTTCGACGACGCTTTAATGTATTCGATTACATCGGCCACAGAACCCGTACAAACACGGACAACTTTGAAAGCGATTGCATCGAATACGATCGCAGGGTGCCAAGCCGCGACCCCGTCCCACCCAAGCATGCTGCCCGTGCCAGCGCGAGCGATGTCGCTCAACTCGCTGGCGTCTCGACGGCCACCGTCTCGCGTGCGCTCAACACGCCTGAGCAGGTGGATCCGGCGACGCGACAGCGGGTCACGGAGGCCATCATCAAGCTGCGCTACCTGCCGCACGGGGCGGCACGCGCGTTGCGCAGCCAGCGCAGCAAGCTGGTGGGTGCGGTGGTACCGTCATTCGACTATGCGCTGTATGCGCGCACCACCAGCGCACTGCAGCGCCGGCTCGGCGAGCGGGGTTACTCGCTGGTGCTCGCCGAGCACCACTACGACCTGGCGCACGAGCTGCGCATCAGCGGCACGCTCGTGCAGCACGGCGTCGATGCGTTCGTGTTCGTCGGCCTGGACCACGACCCCACGCTGTTCGCGATGCTCGAAGACTACGGCCGCCCTTACGTGCTGACATGGGGCGTCGACACGGCGCGGCGTCATCCGAGCATCGGCTTCGACAATCGCGCCGCCACGCATGCGATCACGCGCCACCTGCTCGGCCTCGGGCATCGCCGTTTCGGTCTGCTCAGCGCGCCGCTGGAGGGCAACGACCGCGCCCGCGAGCGCGGCGCCGGCGTGCGCGCCGCTTTGGACGAGGCGGGCCTGATGCTGGCACCGGACTGCGTCCAGTACGCACCGATCGCGCTGGACTCCGCCGCCCAGGCGATGGCCCGGCTGCTGGCGCTTCCCTCGGCGCGGCGCCCCACGGCCGTGGTGGCGACCAACGACGTCTTTGCCGTCGGCGCGATGCTGGCGTGCCGTGAGGCCGGCGTGCGCGTGCCTCACGAGCTGTCGATCACCGGCGTCGATTCCACCGATCTGGGCGCCACGCAGACGCCGCCGCTCACCAGCATCGCCACGCCGGTGGTCGAGATCGGCGCGGCCGCCGCCGACCAGTTGATTGCGCGCCTGGAAGGGCTGCCGTTCGAGGCTTTCAAGTGCCTGCCATTCGAGATCTCGCACCGCGGCAGCACCGCACCGCCGCCCGTGGCGCATTCGCCTGCCGCCGTCAGTGCCGGTAAACGTGCTCGCGCGTGAACGGAGGGTGAGCAACCATCCGATACATTCGCGCCATGGACACTGTCAAGATGCCCTCCCTTTTCGATCTCAGCGGCCGCACGGCGCTCGTCACGGGCTCGACGCGGGGCATCGGCCAGGCGCTGGCGCTGGGCCTGGCGCAGGCCGGTGCCACAGTGGTGGTCAACAGCCGCCAGGCGTCTGCGGTCGAGGCGGCGGTGGCGCAGCTCGCGGCGGTGGGTGTGCAGGCCCGGGGTGCGGCCTTCGACGTGGCCGACGAAGCGGCGGTGAAGCAGGCCTTCGAAACCTTCGACCGCGACGGCCTGGCCATCGACATCCTGGTCAACAACGCCGGCATCCAGCACCGCAAGCCGATGCTCGAGCTCGAGCTGGCCGACTGGCAACGCGTGCTCGACACCAACCTGACCGCGGCGTTCCTGGTCGGCCGCGAGGCCGCCAGGCGCATGGTGGCGCGCGGGCGCGGCGGCAAGATCATCAACATCGGCTCGCTGACCAGCGAAGCGGCACGCGCCACGGTGGCGCCGTACGCGGTGGCCAAGGGTGGCATCAAGCTGCTGTCGAAGGCGATGGCCGCCGAGTGGGCCCAGTACGACATCCAGGCCAATTCGATCGGCCCGGGCTACATCCTCACCGACATGAACGAGGCCCTGGTCAACAACCCCGCGTTCGACGCCTGGGTGAAAGCCAGCAACCCGGCCCAGCGCTGGGGCAGGCCCGAAGAGCTGGTGGGCACCGCGGTGTACCTGGCCTCGGCAGCGTCCAACTACGTCAACGGCCAGATCATCTACGTCGACGGCGGCTGGCTCTCCGTTCTTTGAAGCAGATTCAACCCAAGGATTCCATGGAAGCCCTCGTCATCCACGCCCAAGGCGACCTGCGCATCGAGACGGTGGAGACCCCGACCGTCGAAGCCGGGCAGGCCCGCATCCGCGTGCGCGCGGGCGGCATCTGCGGCTCGGACCTGCACTACTACCAGCATGGCGGCTTCGGCACCATCCGCATTCAGCAGCCGATGGTGCTCGGCCATGAGATCGCCGGCGTGGTGGAAGAGATCGGCCCGGGCGTGGCCAGTCTGTCCGTCGGCGACCACGTTGCCGTGAGTCCGAGCCACCCCTGCAGTGCCTGCCGCTTCTGCCAGCTCGGTCTGCAGAACCACTGTCTGGACATGCGCTACTACGGCAGCGCGATGCGGATGCCGCATGTGCAGGGCGCGTTCCGGCAAGAAATGGTCATCGAAGCGGGCCAGGGCCACAAGTTGGCCGACGGCATCACCGACGCCGAAGGCGCGATGGCCGAGCCGCTGGCGGTGGCCCTGCACGCCGTCAACCGCGCCGGGCCGCTCGTCGGGCGCAAGGTGCTGGTCACCGGCTGCGGGCCGATCGGCGCGATGACGGTGATCGCCGCGCGGCGGGCCGGCGCCGGGCACATCGTGGCCACCGACGTGGTCGGGCAGCCGTTGCGCAAGGTGGCGAAGGTGGGCGCCGACGAGACGATCAACGTGGCCGAGGACGCCGCGGCGCTTTCGCGCTATGCCGCCGAGAAAGGGCAGTTCGACGTGCTGTTCGAATGCAGCGGCAACGAGCGCGCGCTGCGCTCGGCCTTCGAGGTGGTGCGCCCGCGCGGCATCGTCGTGCAGCTGGGGTTGTCGAGCCACGAGCTCACGCTGCCGTTCAACACCGTGGTGTCCAAGGAGTTCGACCTGCGCGGCGCCTTCCGTTTCCACGAGGAGTTCGGCGTCGCGGTGGGCCTGATCAACAAGCGCCTGGTGGACCTGAAGCCACTCGTGTCGGCCACCCTGCCCTACCGCGACGCCGGGCGCGCTTTTGCGCTGGCCGCCGACCGCACCCAGTCGATGAAGGTGCTGCTCAGCTTCGACTGACGCGGCGCCCGCTGGCGCGTCGACCGGGAACAAGCCAAGGACTCTCGGCGCTCGGCCAGCCAGGATCCCGCGGCCCGCGCAAACTGCTGTTTTTTGCAGCCCCTCTGTTCCGTGCCCGGTCCGCTTCTCTTTCACCCTTTTGGCGCCCTTCGCTCTTTGCGCCGTGCCTGCAGCGCCTGTGCCGTGGCAGCGTTGGCGTTGGCGCTGACCGGCGGGTTGAGCCCGGGTGCGGCGGCCGAGCCGCTCGACGTGCCGTGGGTGGCGACGCTGAAGAGCGAACTGGCCACCTTGGACGCCCAGCATCGCGCCCGCCTGGGCGTGTACGTGCGCGACCTCGACACCGGCGCATCGGCGTCGTATCGGGCCGAGCAGCGCTGGTACCTGGCCTCGATGGTCAAGGTGCCGGTGGCCATCACGGTGCTGCGCGACATCGAGCGCGGCGTTTACAGCCTCGAGACGGCGGTGACGCTGCGCGCGTCCGACATCGTCGACGGCGCGGGCACGACCGTGCTGGCGCCGGTGGGCACACCGCTGACGGTGCGTTCACTGCTCGAGCAGATGATCATCCACAGCGACAACACCGCCACCGACATGCTGATCGGTCTGGTCGGCCTGCCGGCGGTGAATGCGCTGGTGCGATCGCTGGTGCCCGAGGGGCTGCAACCCATCACCACGCTGGCCGAGATCCGGCGCCTGGTCTACGGCCAGTTGGTGCCCGATGTCGAGCGTCTCACCGGACGCGACCTCTTGCTGCTGCGCCATGCGCGCTCCGACGTCGAGCGCCTGCAGCTGCTGCACCAGCTTGTCGACGCCCCTGAAAGCCGCCGCCGGCCGGGCAGCCTCGACGCCGCCTACGACACCTATTACGCCAGCGGCGTCAACAGCGGGCGCCTGGACGCGTATGCCGAGCTGCTGGCGCTGCTGGTCGACGGCAAGGCCCTTTCGCCGCGCTACACCGAGTTCCTGATCGGCCTGATGCAACGCACGGTGACGGGGCCGAACCGCCTGAGAGCGGGCCTGCCGCCGCAGGTGCGCCTGGCCCACAAGACCGGCACGCAGCGGCGGCGCGTCTGTGATGCGGCGCTGTTGCGCTGGCCCGAAGACGGCCGGCAGCGCCGCGCGCTGGTCGTGGCGTGCACGCGCGACGAGCCTTCCCTCGAACGCGCCGATTCGGTGCTGATGCAGGTCGGCCTGGCAGTGTGCCGGTCGGGCCTGCTGACCCAAGGAGTTGTCGATGCATCCGCTTGCCCTGCGCCTTACGCGCTGCCTGTCCCCATGCCTTCCACTGGGCCTGTACGCGGGCCTCGCGCTGGGCCTGCTCACCGCTGAACCGGCACGCGCCGCTGGCTGGAGCGAAGCCCTGCAAACGGCGGTCGAGCGCATCGATGCAGAAACGCCGGGCAAGCTCGGCGTGTACGTCAAGCAGCTCGGCAGCGGTCAGACCATGAGCCACGGCGGCGGCGACTTCTGGTACCTCGGTTCCACCGCCAAGGTGCTGGTGGCCGTGACCGTGCTGCAGCAGATCGATGCGGGGCCGCTGAAGCTCGCCGACACCGTGACCCTGACCGCTGGCGACCGCATCGAGGCGGGCCAGATCGTGTGGCATGCAGTCGGCAGCGTCTACACCGTCGACGCGCTGCTCGAGCGCATGCTCGGCGACAGCGACAACACCGCGGCGAACATGCTGATCCGCCGGATCGGCCTGGACAAGCTGAACGCCAGCGCGCGGGCGGCCATGGGCCCGGCCGGTTTTCAGGAGCTGAGCGACTTCGCCCGCGTTCGGCGCGACGTGTATGCCGAGATCCATGCCGACGCCGGCAAGCTGCCCAACGACGATCTGGTGCGCATCGCGGCCGCACCGCTCGGGCCGGCGCGCTACGAGGCCGTGCGCCGTGCCGTCGGCAAGCAGCCTGCGCAGCTCGAAGCCAAGAACATCGGCGAGGCCTACGACCGCTACTACCGGACCAAGCGCAACGCTGCCACGCTGGAGGCGTATGGCGCGATGCTGGAAAAGCTGGTGAAGGGCCAGCTGCTCTCGCCGGCCAGCACGCAGCGCCTGTTCGAGCACATGAAGATCGGCATCTACACCAACTACCGGCTCCAGGCCGGCCTGCCGCGCAGCGTGACCTTCATCCACAAGACGGGCACGCAGTACCTGCGCGCCTGCCACGCCGGTGTCATCTCACCCGAAAGCGGCGGCGCACGAGCGATCGTGGTCGCGGCCTGCACCGCCGAGCTGGACGAGCAGCAGGCAGCAGGCGCCGTGCTGACCCGTGTGGGACAGGCGATCAGCGAGACGGTGCTGGCCGCGCCGAGGTAGACGGCCGGGCGAAGGGTTCGATGCCCTCAGGATGCGAGCAAACCCAGCACATGGTCGGCCAGCGCCAGCGAAGCGGTCAGGCCCGGCGACTCGATACCGAACAGGTTGACCAAGCCCGGCACGCCGTGCTGCGCCGGCCCGTCGATCGCGAAGTCCTGTGCCGGCTCGCCCGGCGCGCTCAGCTTCGGGCGCACGCCGCTGTAGTCGGGTTGCAGCGCCCCGGAGGGCAACCCCGGCCAGTAGCGCCGGATCGAGGCCTCGAATGCGACCGCGCGCGCGGGGTCCACGCGGTAGTCGATGGGGGCGTCGTCGTCGAGCCACTCGGTGTCGGGCCCGAAGCGCGCCTGGCCGGCGAGGTCGAGCGTCAGGTGCACGCCCAGGCCCGCGCTGTCGTGCATCGGGTAGATCAGGTGCGTGAACGGGGCGCGTGCGCCAACGAGCGAAAAGTAGTTGCCCTTGCAGCGGTGCGTGGCGCGCCGGTGTTCGGGCGGCAGGCCGTCGATGCGGGACGCGACTTCGCCAGCGGCCAGGCCGGCGCTGTTGATCAGCTGCCGTGCGTGCAGGCGCATCGGCTCGGCGCCGCCGATGTCGACAACGAAGCCATCGCCCACGACCTGTACTTTGACGAGCGGGCTCTTCAACGCCAGGGCGGCGCCACGGTCCTCGGCATCGCCGAGCAGCGACAGCATCAGCGCATGGCTGTCGACGATGCCGGTGACGGCGGAGTGCAGGGCCGCGCTCGCGCGCAGCGCCGGCTCGAGCGCGCGCGCTGCCGCAGCGTCGATCAGCCGCAGGCCTTCGACGCCGTTGGCCTGCGCATTGGCCGCCAGCTTCTCGAGCGCCGGCGCCTCGGCTTCGCTGGTGGCGACGACCAGCTTGCCGCAGCGGCGGTGCGCGATGCCGTGCGACGCGCAATAGTCGTAGAGCCGGCGCCGGCCCTCGGTGCACAAGCGCGTCTTCAACCACCCGGCCGGCGAATACAGCCCGGCGTGGATCACCTCGCTGTTGCGCGCGCTGGTGATGCTGCCGATGCCGCCCTCGGCCTCGACGACGACGACCTCGCGGCCGGACATCGCCAGCGCACGCGCGACGGCCAGGCCGACCACGCCGGCGCCGACGACCAGGGTGTCGATGCGATCCAAGGCCGAGGTCCTCGTGAGATTCAAGAGCTTGCGCGTCGGAAGCAGCCGGTAGCCGAGGCGCGGTTGTACCAGCTCGATCGGTGCCACCCGGCGGGGGCTTCTTGCGGGCGGCCAGCAGACCCGCGTCACACAAGGCAGACTCGCGGTCTGGACAGCTGGAGTTCGGCATGACCCTCGACCCTCGCTGCTGCGGCAGTGGCACCTGCATCGTGGATCCTGCGGGCCGCTGCTGGTGCGGGCAGCAGTGGGATGGCGAGAAGATGTGCAACCCGACGTCGGCGGCGCCCGCTGCTCCCACGGCGCCCGCGCCCCCCGCACCACCGGCGGCCGAGATGCGCCAAGGCTTGCACATCGGCGTCGGGCGCCGCTGGCTGTCGCTGGGGTTCGTTGTCGCGGCGCTGAGCGCTCTGACGATGCCGTTGACCGCCAGCGCAGCGGCGGTGGCCGAGCGCGACGCTCGCGCCGTTCGCGCAGTCATCGAGGCGCAGTTGCAGGCCTTCACGAGCGGTGACGCTCAGAGCGCGTTCTCTTACGCCTCGGCGGCCATCCGCACGCAGTTCGGTACCGCCGCGAACTTCATGTCCATGGTGCAGGCCGGCTACCCGATGTTGGTACAGCCCGCAGTCAGTTCGTTTTTTGTGCCCGAGCGGGCCGGCGGCGACGTTGTGCAGAGGGTGCAGCTGCGCGACCGTGCGGGCGTCCTTTGGAGGGCCACTTACCAGCTGCAGCCGCAGGCCGACGCCACCTGGCGCATCAATGGCTGCGTCGTGGTGCCCGACTCCGGCAAGTCGTCCACCTGAGGTTTGCGTCCGCCGTGAGCGGCCCGCAGTCTCCTGGCCGACGCGTGGTTCACTTGACCAAGGGGCGCACGGTGGTGAAGCCACCGTCCACCGCGATCACCTGCCCAGTGATGCGCGCCGCGCCGTCGGACAGCAGCCAGGCCATGGCGTCGGCCACCTGCGCAGCGGTCTGCACGCCGCCCAGCGGGTACTGTTTGCCGGCGCCTTCGCGCATCGCGTCGGCGCGCAGCATGCCGGCGGTCATCGGCGTCTCGGTCAGCCCGGGCGCCACCACGTTGATGCGCAAGCCCGCCACAGCGTAGGTGGCCGCTGCGCTGCGCGCCAAGGCTTCGATGCCCCCCTTGGCCGCAGCGATGGCTTCGTGGTTGGCCACGCCGATACGCGCCACCACGCTGGACGCCAGCACCGCCGCGCCCGGTTGCCCCGACGAGCGCACGCCTTCGACCCAGGCTTGCAGCATGAACAATGCGCTGTCGAGGTTGACGCGCAGCACCTCGCGGATCTGCAGCGCGGTGCTGCGGTGCAGCGGTGCAATCAGTGTGCTGCCCACGCAGTGCGCCAGCAGCGACGGCGCGCTGCCGAGTTGCGCACGGCAGGCGGCCACGGCAGCGCTTGCGCCTTCGGGCGTGGTCGTGTCGGCGACGACATGGGCATCGGCTTCAACGGCCGCCAGTGTTTCTGCGTCGCGCCCGACGGCGGCCACGCGGTGGCCGCAGGCGCGCAGACGCGCCACCACCTCTCGGCCGATGCCGCCGCGGGCGCCGGTGACAAGCGCAATCCGGGACTCGGACAAGTGGGGAGAAGGAGAATTCATCGGTGATCCTCGGTTCTTGGGTGTTGGTTGTGTTCAGCGTACTCGGCCCGATCGAAAAGCGGCAAGGTCACGGCAGAGCACCCACCTCGCCGCGGCGGATCGCCTGTGCTCGCTGCATGACGCCCTGCCGCTGCGCGTCGCCCAAGCGCGCGACATTCTTCACCTGCAACGCCATGCGTGGGTTCTTCAGCAGCAGCGGTTCGTGGCGCATCAGGAAGTCCCAGTACAGCGTGGTGTAAGGGCAGGCGCGTTCGCCTTCGCGCAGCGCCGGGTCGTAGCGGTAGCCAGCGCACGGCCCGCCCATGCGCTGGATGTACTTGCCGGTGGCGACGTACGGCTTGCTGGCCATCAGGCCGCCATCGCCGTACTGGCTCATGCCCAGCGTGTCGGGCAGTTCGACCCATTCGACGGCGTCCACGTACACCGCCAGGAACCACGCGTGCACCTGCTGCGGCCGCACGCCCAGCAGCAGTGTGAACAGGCCGGTCACCATCAAGCGCTGGATGTGGTGCGCATAGCCGTATTGCAGCGTCTGCAGCAGGGCTTCGCGCAGGCAGGCCATGTCGGTCTGGCCGGTCCAGTACCAAGCGGGCCGCCTGAAATTCGGCGGCCAGGCTGCCGCGGTTGCCCGGCTCGTCCAGCCGCGCGTAGTGCAGCGGCCGGCCGGCGGCACGCAGTGCCAGGGCGAAGTGGCGCATGGCGGACAGGAACAGCGCGATGCGCGGCTTGCCCGACCAGACATGCGAGGACTCTTCGGCAACCTCTGCCATCCAGGCCGCATCCTGCGCGGGATCGAAGCCGTCGAACCCGGCCGCGTCCAGATCGAGCTGATCGCCGAGCACGAGCACCAGCGTGCGCAGCTCAGCCATGGGCGGGGCGGGCTTTGCGGCACGCGTCGGAGCAGAACTTCACCTCAATCCAGCTACGCGTCCAACGCTTGCGCCAGGTCATGACGCGGCCGCAGGCTGCGCAGGGCTTGCTGGCCAGCGCCTGCTTGTTTCCCTTGAAGGACGGGGCGGCGGGTGTCATTGGCTATCGATCGACCCCGCTGTGGGTGCCGACGGACGCACACGGTGCGCCAAGGCCGCCCAGCACGTATTCAATCACCCCTTCTTGGCCCAGGCGCTGCACCAGCCCTTGGCCGCGACTTGCTTGGCTCCGAACAGCGGGCAGCCACCCGCAGCGTCGCCGGCCTTGCCTTGGTACAGGGCGCAGTTGGCGCAGTTCTGGCCGGCGGCGTACTTGGGGAACTTCTTGATGTCGGTCTTGCTGGCTTCGGCCACGTAGCCCAGGGCCACGGCCTGAGGATCCTTCTCGTCAAGCTTGGCCTGGGCATGGGCGCCCGAGACGAAGGCGGCGCCGCCAGCAGTCAAGGTCATCAAAAAAGCGCGTCGTGGGTGGTTCATGAATGCTCGTTTCCTGGTGCAGGCCTGGTGATGAAGAAGGGAAACTACCGAGAGCCTGCGGTCTCAGTGGCTGTTCTGTGTCAGTTCGGTGAAGTTGCGGCTGGGGCGGCCGTCGACGCGATCACGCCCTGCGCCAACTGCGCCGCGCGAGGAGAAAGAAGCGGTAGCCCGTTTCGAGCAGCCACAACCCCACTCCGCCACCCAGCAGCCGACCCGCCCAGGCCCAACGCGGCAGGGCACGCCACAGCTCGGCAAAAGCAAGGGCACCATTGACCAAGCTGCCGTCGGCCCGACGCACGTGCAGCCGCGCCATGGCCGCCGCGCGCGTCAAACCCGCGCCCAGCGCTGGCGCTTCGCACCGCGCAACGTCGACCCAGTGCACGGCGCCGGCACCGGGCTGCCGGCGGTACATCTCAATTTCACGCGAGCACACCGGGCAGGCGCCGTCGAAGTACACGGTTGCGGACGGTTGATCGATGGTCACCATGGAATGAATGTACACACAATCCAACTCAAAGAAGGCGCGCTTTGCAATTTGACCCCCATTTTCCGGTGAGAATACAACTCAGCATCAACTCATGTCGACGCATCACGATGGCCGCCAAGAAGCCCACCTCTGCGCTCCCGCGGCGAGCCGCGGCGCCATCGCCTCTCTACCGCAGTGGCGCCGTTGCCCGCATGGTGCGCATGCCCGTGTCGACACTGAGGATCTGGGAACAACGCTACCAGGTTGTGGCGCCAGCCACCTCGCCGACCGGCCATCGTCTGTACTCGTCCGCCGACGTTGCACGCCTGGCACTGCTCAAGCAACTGACCGACCATGGGCATGCCATCGGCGCGATCGCGGCATTGAGCGCAGCCCAGTTGCAGCAGGTGGCCAGCACCCATGTCACGACCGTCGCTGCCGGCGGCCGCCCGCCGCCGCCCCGACCCGTCTCCTGGCGACTGGTGGTCGTCGGCACGGCCCTGGCGCGACGGCTGCGGCGCCCCGCTGTCGTTCAGCGCCTGGGCCAGGCTCCGCAGGTGATCGCGGTCTTCGACACCCTGGCCCAAGCCGCCCATGCAACGCACGAACGGCCGATCGACCTGCTGCTTTGGCAAGCGCCGAGCCTTCACGCTGGCTCACTGTCCGAACTGACAGCCGCAGCAAGGGCATGGGGTGCGCGACACACTGCCGTGGCCTATCGCTTCGCCGGTGCAGCCGCGAGGCAGCCGTTTGCTGGCACTGAAGTCGTGTTGTCACGCGAGCCGCAGGACGATGACACGCTGGGCGCTTGGCTGGCTGCGCTCGAGCGCGCAGCGACTGCGCGCGACACTGAACCGAAGCAAACGCCGCTTCAGAGCGAGACGCTGTGGTTGCCGGCTGGCGATGCAGCTCCGCGGCGCTTCGACGACGCCACGCTGACGGACTTTGCCGGCCTGTCGTCAACCATCGCCTGCGAATGCCCCCGCCACGTGGCCGAGTTGCTGATGCAGTTGTCTAGCTTCGAGGCCTACAGCGCAGACTGCGAGGATCGCAGCCCTGCTGACGCCGCGCTGCATGCCTACCTGAAGCGTGTCGCGGGAGCCTCGCGTGCCCTGTTCGAATCGGCGCTGGAGCGTGTGGCGGTCCAAGAGGGGTTGATGCTGCCGGCCTGACGCGGGGCGAAGAACACGGCTACGCTGCGATGCCCACACGCCGGAGATCAATGTCCATGTTGAAGCTGTCTGTCAGCCTGCTCATCGCCACCATGCCCCTGTCGTCACAAGCCATCGAGGAACCGAGCTACGAAGTGGTCCAGCAGCTGGACGGGGCGGAGGTGCGCCAGTACGCGGCCTATGTCGTTGCGCAGGTGCTGGTCAGCGGCCCGGCCGACCAGGCCGGCAATCAAGCCTTCCCGATCCTGGCCGGCTACATCTTCGGCAAGAACAAGGGCGCCAGGAAGTTCGACATGACCGCGCCCGTGACCCAGGCTGCAGCACCTGTGAAGCTCGAGATGACGGCACCGGTGACGCAGGCGGCGGCAGCGGGTGGCTACGTGGTGCAGTTCGTCCTGCCAAAAGGGGTGACCCTGGCCACGGCGCCCGAGCCGATCGATCCGCGGGTGCAGTTGCGGGAAGTGCCCAGCAGCCGCGTCGCCGTGATCCGCTATTCGGGTTTCTGGTCGCAGAGCAACTACGACGAGCACCTGGGCAAGCTGCAAGTGGCGCTGCGGGCCGCACAAGTGGCATGGACCGGCGAGCCGACACTGTCGCGTTTCGACCCGCCGTTCACGCCCTGGTTCATGCGGCGCAATGAGATCTGGCTGACAGTGCAGTCGCCTTCGTAGCGCGCTCAAACACGCTGAACGTCACCGGGCCTGCTGCGGCCCATCATCCAGCCCGTGAAACGGACCCGTTCCACCACCATCATGTGCGGCACGGTGAGCGCGGCCAAGCCGACGAAAAGCAGCTGCGCCAGGCGCATGTCGAGCGGCTTGCCGTCAGACAACCACCAAGCGCTGGCGACGCCGGCCACGGTGACCAACATCGGCCCAGCGGCGATGCGCAACAGGTGTCGAAGGGTTCCCGCGCTGGAGTAGTCGCGCGTTCTCAACACATGTCGAGCGCTGTGCATGCCGCAAAAGAAGATCGTGAATCCGATGAGCGGGGGCGCGAAGGTCAGCAACGCGGTGATCGACATCAACTCGATGCTGCGCACTGGATTTCGCTTCACACCGGTGATCGCAGCGACGCCGATCGCTGCAACCCAGGGCCAGGCGGCCCACTGCAAGGCGGCCACGATCGTTTGCGCAGCCGGCACCCCGGCGAGTGACGCAAAGAGCTGGGAGACCTCCGTTGCGTGCAGTGCAAGCGGGCAGAAGATGACGGCGCCGCCATACAGCATTCGAAACGCCGCCGAGGTCTCGCCATCGGGATCGCCCGAAAAATGAATCGCCGAGACCAGCAGGAACATCGCCAGGAACAAGCCCGGGGCCCACCACCACAAGACCACGACCGACGCAGCAGCCGCCAGATAGGCGATGCTGAACAGGCCCCATCCTGCGGCCGATCGAATGCGCACGAATTGCCGCACGAAGACAATGTCCAACGCGCCGTGCGGAACGCCCAGCAGCAGGACGACCGGCGACAGCACCGCAAGCTGAACGTGCACGTCGAGACGCGGCAGCCACGGGCTCACGACGATGAACAACCAAGCCAAGGCACTGAACGCCAGGCCTTGAGACCTGAGACTCATGCCGGGCTCACGCCACGCCTTCGACTTCGCGGATGCGGCCACGGTACCGCGTCAAGGCCAGCGCGGCCCTGAAGAACGGCGGCACAGGCATCGCGGCCACCACCGCGAGGCTGTCGGCGACGCCTGCAGTGCCGCTCAGGAAACGAATGACCCGGGCAGGATCGGCGCGGCTGAACAGCGAGAAGAAGATAGCGCCGCCGCGACTCGGGCTGGCACGCAGCACATCGAGAAAAATCTGGTCCATCAAGCGCAGCGGCATGGGGTCAGGCCGATGCCCGACCGGATGACCGCAGCTCACCAGCGTGTGGGCGCATTCGCCGGCCCAGCGTTGAATGCGCTGAAAGGCGAAGCCCGTGCTCGGTCGGGCGCCACCGGCCATCACGCCGACCTTGACGCAGCTTGGGTGCTCCGACCTCGGGGTCCCGTTCAGGCCCATCGGCAGGATGCCGTGCTCGCTGCGCAGCGTCGTGAAGGGGGCTCCGCCCACGCGCTGCGCAAGCGCAGCGGTGAGTCGGACACTCAGTTCACGAGGAGCCAGCGGCGTCGCGCCGAACACCGTGACCTCGACGAGCGCGCGTGTCGGCGTCACCGGCAGCACGTAGACGAAAGCGACATCGCGCGCATCGGGCGCAAGGAAATTCATCAAGTCCAGCGACATCGGGTCGAAGACCGCTGCGCTGCATTCGATCTCGTGTCCATAGAACGATTGCCACAACGTCGCTCCGTCACGGCGCGGCTGCTGCGACGGCCGCGTGTCGACCACCGAGCGGGCCGTCACGTTGCCCGAGCTGGTGCGGATGTTCCACACACCGCCGCTGCGGCCCGGTTCACCGACGACCGACGTGCCCAGGCGCAATGCGATGTTCGGTTGCGGGTCGATCAAGGCCTGTGCTGCGGCATAGAAGTCTTGCGCGGCCACCATCTGGTAGGGCGTCGATCCGCAGTCGAGCAAAACGCTTTGTCCGGCATGCGCCACCCGCATCGTCTGCCAGCTGTGCTGGGTCGGGTACGGCACAGCCACGGACCGGTCGCTCCAGTAGCACCACGTGCGGTCGTTGGTGTACTCGGTGCGGGACTCGATCACCAGCGTGCGGGGGCAGCGCCTGCCCTGCGCGGCCAGTGCCATCGACAGGCTGAGCCCGGCACATCCACCGCCGAGGATGACCAGGTCGAAGGCCTCAGCCATGCCGGCCTTTGAGCGACGCATCAGCGCCGAGGAATGCCGACAAGGCGCTGTGCAGCGCGGCGTCGTGCTGCCGCGCGGGCACCCAGAATCCTGGGAACAACGGGGTCGACAACAAGGCCCGCAGCGTCACCAGGCCCTTGGTGCGCCGCGGCACGACGGTGCGACCGAGCCAGTACGCATTACTTTGCTGGCGAAGCTGCGTCCCGATGGCGCGGTACACGCGTGCCGCGACCAGGATGCTGCAACGCGCGCCGACCGGCAGGTAGGCCAGGCCCGCTTCGCCGCTGCGGTAGTAGCGGTCGGCGGTGTCGAGGAGCCGGTCGATGCAGGCCTGCAGTCGGGGCTGCAAGTCCAGCGCCGGGTCGACCAGCGCTTGCGGCGTCAGGTCGCCCACCAACGATGCTGGCAGGTAGCGCCGTCCCGCTGCCGCATCGGCAGCCACATCGCGGCAAATGTTCGTGAGTTGCATCGCGATCCCCAGGTCGACCGCGTGGCGCAGCGCGGCCGGGCTGTCGCAACCCAGCACTCTGCACATCATCGAGCCGACAGTCCCAGCGGCCTGGTAGCAGTAGCGAAGCAGCGCGCTTTCGTCAGCCATGCGAACGGTGCCCAGATCCGACGTAATCCCTTCGATGAAGGTCAGGGTCAGCGCGGGCTGGATGCGGCACTCGTGCGCCAACGCGATCGCGTCGGCCACGATCGGGTTTTGCGAGCAGCCGCTGGCGATGTCCTGCCCTATGAGCGCGAGAGCCGCACGCGGGTCTTGGCCGGCACAGCCTTCGTCGGCGAGGTCGTCGACGTAGCGGCAAAAGCCATACAGCCGCGTCGCAAGCGTGGCATGGCCTGGCGCCATCCAGCGCCGAGCCCAGTGGAAACTCTTGCCCTTGCGTGACAGCACGAGGTCGGCGCTTTGCAGTACGGGCGTCGCGTTGTGACGCTCTGAACGACCCGCGGAACGGCGTGCGGCGCTGTCCGCCGCGGGCACGAGTGCGTCCATCACCTTGGCGGAGCACAACACGCCTGGCAGCCCGGCACCCGGGTGCGTTCCGGCGCCGACGAGATAGAGGTTGCGGATGCCCTCGGCCCGGTTGTGGAAGCGGAACCAGGCCGACTGACGGAACAGCGGCGCGACCGAGAACCCCGCGCCGTGGGCGCTCAGGTAGTCGCTGCGAAAGTTCTCGGGCGTCATGGTGAAGTCGCTCGTGATGCAGTCACTCAGGCCCGGCAGGATCGTTTTGTCGAGCGCCGCAACGATGCGGGCCTGCAAGCGCGGCCCCTCGACAGCCCAATCGACCGCGCCCTTCAGGTTGGGCACCGGGCACAGCACGTAGAAGCTGTCGCAGCCCGGCGGCGCAAAGCTGGCGTCGGTGGCCGTGGGGCGGTGCAGGTAAAGGGAAAAGTCCTCCGACAAGACCTTGTCGTGAAAGATGTCGGCCAGCAGTTCGCGGTACCGCTCGCCGAGCCAGATGGTGTGGTGCGCAACGTCCGGGTACTGGCGTGTCGTGCCGAAGTACAAGACGAACAGGCCCATCGAGAACTCGGCGGCGGCAAGTTTCAAACGTGCCGAGGGTGCCTGGTCTTGGCGCTTGATCATGGCGGTGTACAAATGCGCAGGATCGGCGTTGGACACGATCACATCCGCCGCGATCGACGAGCCATCCTCCAGCGTGATGCCCGATGCGACGCCTGCATCGACCTCGATGCAGCGCACGGTCGTGTTGAGCTTCACGTCGATCCCGTGCCTGGCCATCAATGCGCCGAGTGCGGCGGTGATGGCCGCGGTGCCGCCCATCGCGAAGTGCACACCGTGGGCACGTTCGAGGTAATGGATCAGGCCGTAGATGCTGGTGGTGTCGAACGGATTGCCGCCCACCAGCAGAGGCTGAATCGAAAACGCCTGCCGAAGTTTGGGGTTCTTCAGGTGCCGGCACACGAGCTGCCAGACGGTGTCTTGGCTGCGCAGCCGAAGCAGCGCTGGAATCTGCCTGAGCATGGCACCGAAGCGATGGAACGGTTCGGCCGACAGCTGCAGGAAGCCAACGTTGAAGATCTTCTCGGACTGCGTGAGGAGGCTGCGGTAGCCGTCACAGTCGTCCGGCTCGATGCGCGCGATCTCGGCCAGCGTTTCGTCGAGTGTGCCGCCGTAGTCGAACTGGGTGTTGTCTGGAAAGTGAAACCGGTACCAAGGCGTCAAGGGCACCAGCTGCACCTGGTCCTCGAACCTTTCCCCGAACAAGGCAAAGAGTTCCTCGAACAGGAAGGGCGCGGTAATCACCGTCGGCCCGGCGTCGTGCTTGAAGCCGCCGCGTTCGAAGACCTGGGCCCGCCCACCCAGACCGGAACAGCGGTCGATGAGCGAAACCTCGTAGCCTTTGGCGCGCAGCCGCAGCGCCGCCGCAATGCCGCCGAAACCGGCGCCGATCACAAGTGCTTTCATGGTCCGTGTCCGGGCGACGGGGTCGAACCGTCAGGCTCGACCCCGTTCTGGCGATCAGGCCTTCGCCAGCTTCTCAGACTCGCTCACAGCGACCGACCAGATAATCAAGCCGAAGGCGATCTTGTTCAAAACGTCGGCTGCGTTGTAGATGATGTTGAGCGCGTTAGCACTGTCGGCAGGGTTGGCACCCGTCAGGTAGCCGAAGAAATACCCAACCGGGTAGATCGCCCAGCCAAAGGTCACGATCAGACGCATCGTATTGAACGCCGACTGGACTGCAGGCGGTGCTTTGGCTGCGCTGACCTTGCTGGCTTGACCCAGAAAGATTTCGTACAGGATGAAGGCCCAACCCGCCATGCCAATGATGAACGCCGGCCAGACGGACAAATATCCTGCCTCGCCCAGGTAACCACCGATCAACATGACCAGCGTGCCGATCATCAGACGCCAGAAAATCCCGACCTGGACTTTGGTGATTGCGGCCAGGATCAGATAGAACTCGATCATCAGCAATGGCACCGTGATCAGCCAGTCGATGTAGCGGAAAACCGTGGGCGTCGAACCCGTTGCCACCCAGACATCGCGCATGTAGAAGTAGTGCACCGCGGCCACCAGCGTGACCAGCCCCGACACCGTGAGCGACGTCTTCCATTTCGGCGACACCCGGTCGCGTTCGAGAAAGAAGAACACCGTCGCGGCGATCAGCGCCATCGAGATGACCCAGAAAGAGATCCCGACGAAGTCGGCTTGGTTCAGTGTCGCGCTCGTGGCTGCCTGGGTGGGGGTCGAGATCGCTCCGAGGGCGGCCGCGATCAGCGGGAGTGTCATCGCTGCCAACCGTGTTTTGGTCCAGAACCGGGGTGGAGCTGTCTTTGCGTTGTTCATGGTGCTCTGTCAGTGGGTGAGCAAACGTGCTCGTTGGATATGACGCGCCGAGGCTGCGTCGCTTACTTGGGGATCAACACCGTGTCGATCACGTGAATCACGCCGTTGTCGGCAAGCACGTCGGCCGAAGTGACCTTCGCGGCGTCGACGGTGACGCCGCCGGCCGTGGCGATCGTCAACTCGCTGCCCTGCACGGTCTTGACCTTGCCGGGCTTGATGTCCTTCGACACGACCTTGCCCGCGACGACGTGGTACGTCAGCACGGCGGTCAGCTTGGCCTTGTCCTTCAGCAGCGCATCGAGATCCGCCTTCGGCACCTTGGCAAACGCTTCGTCGGTCGGCGCAAAGACGGTGAACGGGCCCTTGCCCTTCAGCGTGTCGATGAGACCGGCGGCTTGCAGCGCGGTGGCAAGCGTCTTGAAACTGCCGGCGGCCACAGCGGTGTCGACGATGTCCTTGGCCTGGGCGGAGACGGCAGCCAGCGCGATGACGCCGGCGACGATGAGCTTGTTCATGGTGTATTCCTTCGAAAGTGAGGCAGAAGTCGGATCCGGTTGAGTGCTGGCCTGTTCAGGCGGGCAGCAGCACCGAGTCGATCACGTGGATGACGCCGTTGGTGCAGGCGATGTCGGTCGTCACGACGGTTGAAGTGCCGTTGAGCTTGACGCCGTCTTTGGTGCTGATGGCGAGCATGGCGCCGTTGACGGTCTTGGCCGATTGGCCATCCATCGTCATCACGTCGGAGGCCATCACCGCGCCGGGGACCACGTGGTAAGTCAGGATCGCGGTCAGCTTCGGAATGTCCTGCAGCAAGCTTTCCACGGTGCCGGCGGGCAGCTTGGCAAAGGCCTCGTCGGTCGGCGCGAAGACGGTGAACGGGCCGGCGCCTTTGAGCGTGTCGACGAGGTTCGCTGCGGTCAGCGCAGCGGCTAGCGTCTTGAAGCTTCCGGCCGCAACCGCGGTGTCGATGATGTCGTGCATGGTTTGCTTTCTATTGAGAGATCAATGGGTTCAGTGATTGCTGAACGAGATGCGGTGCGAGACTTTTGGTCTCACGCCGGCGAACGAGCTGGTCACACCGCGAATCGGTGGCACCAACCGGCGAGACGCTCGATGGAGAAGGGAGAAGGCCCGGCGACGCACTGGCCGGCGGCGAATGGAGGGGGGATGTCGTCTGCGTCAGCGCATTCAGCGTGCCGCTGACGACATCGGCGAATGCAGCGTTCGACCGTTCCAACGAAGCGGCCATCCAGTCGGCCAACTCATCGCCGGAATGCCAGGCTGCCTCGACCCCACCACCGCCGAGGAAATCGCCGCTGACCCCGAGTCCGAGGGACGCGTCCCACCAGGACGTATCGCTGTCGAAGCTGTCGTCGCAACCGATGGCCGGCCCAGCATGGCGCCAGCGGTGCACGTCGGCGTGGTGCCATCGAATGGGCCGACCGCCACTGCCCAGGGTGGGCAGTTGCGCCTCGAGCGCCGATTGCAATGCGTCGATGACGGCCTGAGGTTCGACTTCCAGGTGGGCAGCGCTCCAGTCGGCGGTCGCGTGCGTTGTCCACACGGCTAGGCCGGGTAGCGCGGTCCGCCCGGGCACACGGTCGTTGCGCAGCACCCAGGCGAGGGGTCCGCGCTCCGGCTCGGCGGCGTCCCACGGCCAGTCGACGTCATCGCTCACCGCCATCAGGGTCCAGCGGGGCTCCATGCGCGTGGCCATCAGTGCGTCGGCCCAGGCGTCCTGGTGGCCGGCGAGCAGCACCGCCGCCTGCGCCGGGGGGATCGCCAGCGCGACGTGGTGGAACGGCCCCGCGAGCGGCATCCCGTCGGTCGCCACGTACCACCTGCCATCGGCAGCGCGTTGCAAGCGCCGTACTGTGCGGTTCAGATGCACCGTCGCGCCCGCGAGCAGGTGGCCGCACAGCGCTGGCATGGTGGGCGTGGCAACGAGGCACCGCGCAGCCTCGACCGACCAGGCCGCGTGCACGCGTGGACGCCACTCGCTGACACAACCAGCCGTGATGGCGTGCGCCATCACGGCCTT
>Ga0163144_10001827_pt1 | contig 49814 bp, 48 predicted proteins | sample OliLak19BULKMAT1_FD_123175 | JGI IMG/M metagenome (GOLD analysis project Ga0163144, IMG submission 123175) | Freshwater microbial mat bacterial communities from Lake Vanda, McMurdo Dry Valleys, Antarctica - Oligotrophic Lake LV.19.BULKMAT1 | ecosystem: Environmental > Aquatic > Freshwater >... | reverse complement strand
CGAACAGGAAACATTCCGGGCCTCAAGACATTTGGGAATGGAAGCTCTCTCGATATCATCAAGAGCGACAACTGGCAAAAAGGTGGTCGGGTATACCGTATCAATATTAAGGCAGCATCGACTAACCGTCCTACTTATTTGGTCAAGCAGCTTTCTGAGAAGCTACTGCAAAAAAAGAATTCTCTACCAGCGGGTTTTAAGATCAAGACACTTCTTGGTGATACGAACTCACGGGACTCTGTCATCGTGTATGTTCCAGAGGCCTCATTTGACGAGGCAGCGAAAGTGGTGACTGAACATTTCCAAGGCAATTGGCGATATCATGATCGCCATGCTGATTCGGGTATTTTTGGTGGGGTGGCTCTTGAAGCACCGGATGGGAGTAAGTTTCCAGGCATTCGAGTAGCTGTCGATCCGCCGAGTCTTGAACCACCAGTTGAGGATACGTTTAATGGACTCCAAGCGCATATTCTTTCGCTATCAGTGATTGAATATGTGAAGCAGTATTATCATGGTGACAAAGATAAGATGATGAGACACTTTATGGGTGACTATGATACGGCTGAACAACTTTGGAATGCTCATTTCTCAAGATTCTATGAAAAAAACGTCAGAACTGTACTTGGACCAAAGGCTTCAATGAAAAATATTGCTTTTTTTGAAGAATAACTATGCAAACCAAAAAAACGACAATTCTCGGCCTTATCATTATCATCCCCCAAGCCTTCACCGATGAGCGTGGTTTTTTTATGGAGGCCTTTAACCGTGATCGTTACCGAGAAGCGGGGATTGATATTGAATTCGTTCAAGACAACCTCTCTGTCTCAAAAAAGGGTGTCATCCGCGGGCTTCACTATCAGACGCCACCGTTCGACCAGGGCAAGCTCGTCACAGTACTCCGCGGCCGAGTGCTCGATGTCGCGGTCGATATTCGGCACGGTTCACCGACTTTTGGGCAATTTGTCTCGGTTGAGCTTTCAGCGGACAATCACAAACAGTTCTGGATCCCGGCTGGCTTCGCCCACGGTTTCGCTACGCTCGAAGATGATACGATTTTTTCCTACAAGTGTACGAACCCCTATTCGAAAGAACATGATCGGGGCATCCACTTCGATGATCCGGCCTTGGCAATCGATTGGGGTGTCGCCGAGCCAATCGTTTCGGAGAAAGACCGGCAGTGCCCGCTCCTCAACGACGCCGTTTCCGCGTTCACGTATCAACCCCAAACGCTTATCGCCTCACACCTATGAAACTCCTCGTCACTGGTGGTGCTGGGTTTATCGGTTCGAACTTCATTCAACATATCCTCGAAACACAGTTCGAGACCAAAGTGGTCAATTTGGACGCATTGACCTACGCGGGCAACCTCGAAAACCTGGCGAGATGGAAGAGTGATGCTCGTTACCAGTTTGTAAAAGGAGATATTGCTGATTCAGCGGTCGTCGATGCATTAGTTGCAGCCTGCGATGTGATTGTGCACTTCGCGGCGGAATCCCATGTCGATCGCTCCATCCAAGGGCCCGAGGCTTTCATCCGGACCAATGTCCTTGGTACCTTCACGTTGCTCGAGTCGGCGCGGAGATATGGTCGGCGTTTCCATCATGTCTCAACCGATGAAGTATTTGGATCGCTAGGTGCTACTGATCCAGCATTCTCCGAAGTGACACCGTATGATCCTCGGAGTCCTTACAGTGCGAGTAAAGCTAGTTCCGACCACCTGGTGCGGGCCTATTTTCATACCTATGGGCTTCCCGTGACGATTTCAAACTGCTCGAACAATTATGGCCCGTACCATTTCCCCGAGAAACTCATTCCGCTCGCGATCACTAATCTGCTTGAGGGGAAAACGGTGCCGGTGTATGGTGATGGCCAGCAAGTGCGCGACTGGCTGTACGTCGAGGACCACTGTCGCGCGATCGCACTCATCCTCGAGCGAGGGAGGCTCGGCGAGACGTACTGTATCGGTGGGAACGGTGAGCGGGAGAATCTGTGGATTGTAAAAGAACTCCTCAGACTTCTCGATAAAGATGACAGTTTAATCGAATATGTGAAGGATCGTGCCGGCCATGACCGCCGTTATGCTATCGATTTTTCAAAAATTAGAAACGAATTGGGTTGGCAGCCGACCGTGACACTTGAAGAGGGCCTTACTCGGACGGTCGAGTGGTTCAAAGCAAATGAAGCGTGGTGGAAGAGTGTGAAAAGCGGGGAGTACCAGGAGTACTACGAGAAACAGTATGGAAAATAAATTTCAGACGGAGGATTTGAAAAAATTCATCTATAGTGCGAGTCGGGCGACGTATGCGTCTGGCGATGAGTCAATGAAAGTAAAGCAGTCGGACGGGTCAACAACGATTGAGTTTATCGAAGGCGATTGGCGCTTCCATGATAATTATTTTGGTGGTGAACCATATGGTGGGCGTGAGGTAGTATTTTTTCAAGGCAAGGTAGTTTGGATGATGGTGTATTATGGTCGTGTCCTTATCGAGAACAATAATGCTGAGGTCTATGGCATTCTCATGGAGGCATTACGTAACACGATTGTTGATACTCCCTATCGTGGTCCAGAAATGTTTGAAAAAGATAATTGGCGTTATGAAAACAAATTAGATGGAACAGTGGAATATCTCTCTGGTGCGGAAAATATACTCCGTAACGGTAAGTGTGTCTATGAAGCGAAGTATATTGGCGGACTTGTTGATTGTTAGTGTATGAAATTTTTACTGACTTCAGCTGGAATATCAAATGCGTCTATTGAAAAGGCGTTGTTAGAACTGGTTGGGAAATCAGCGAATGAGACGAGCGTGGTGTTTGTGCCGACCGCGGCAACGATGGTAGCTGATGACAAAAGTTGGTTGGTGCAGAATTACAATGATTTTCTCCGGTTAGGATTCAAATCTTTTGATATTGTTGATATCGCTGCTGTGCCACAAGAGAATTGGCAGAAGCGTTTTGAGGTGGCTGATGTCTTGTGTTTCGGTGGGGGAGATGAGGAATTCTTGGCCCGTACCATGCAGTCGAGCGGTGTCGCTGATGCTCTGCCGAAACTCCTCGAATCAAAAGTCTATATGGGTATCAGCGCAGGTAGCATGGTTGTAGGAGGGCTTTTGTCACAAACATTGATGGCAAGACTTTATCTAGAAGAATCATTCGAGGGTAATGAAACCGGTCTTGGATTGCTCGATCTTTCAATCTTGCCTCACCTCAACTCAGATTATTTTGCCCATCTACGCCCCGAACTCATCCGCTCTCTGGCACCGCGCTTTGAAACCGCCGTCTATGCCCTCGACGACCAATCAGCACTCAAGGTAGTAGATGGGAATATTGAAGTCATAACCGAAGGAGAATTTTTGAAAATTGAGAAATAGGTATATGATACTCGAGGAATTTCAGGCGTTCATCGATGAGCAGCATGCTTTTTTCCGGAAGGTGAAGCGACAGACAACGAAGGATCGAGTCTTTGCCCGGACGATCAAGCTCGGTGAGGAGTACGGTGAACTCTGCGATGCGGTCCTGGCCTCAATCGGAGACCAGCGACGGAGCAAGCTCGCCAAAGAAAAACCGGGAAATCTAGAGGGGGAGTTCGCCGATGTTTTGATTGTCCTCTTCATGCTCGCCAAAGCGATGGATGTCGACGTGATGAAAGCTTTGGATAGTAAAGTTGCTGAAATCAAGAAAAAGTACAATAAGCAAGTGTAGGTTCGACAAACCAGGTACGGCTTCCTCTCAGGGATCCGACGTAAGACCTTCCCGTATCTAAAAGGAATATTTTTTCCTCCGCGGGGACGGTTTGCTATAATAGGGAGGCTATGGAAATAACCGAGACACAATCGCGGAAGAAAGCCCTTATTCTCGGAGCAAAGGGAATGCTGGGTCAAGCCCTGGGCCAAGAGTTTCGGCTTTCAGGCTATGAGTTAGCGCTTTGGGATATCGCTGATATTGACCTCATGAATGAGGCTGCGTCCATCGAGAAAATCGCTGCATTTGCTCCAGAATTTATCATCAATGCGGTAGCCTACAATGCCGTCGATGCTTGCGAGGCCGATGACGAGGAATATAGACAGGCACTTGTCCTCAACCGGGACGTGCCAGTCTATCTCGCCCGCTATGCAGCCGAAAAGGGAATCATCTTTGTCTACTACTCGACTGACTATGTGTTTGATGGCTTGAATGAAGAGGGTTATACCGAGGATGCGATGCCAAATCCAATCTCGCGCTACGGTCTGTCAAAGTACGAAGGCGAGCAGGTTGTACTTTCCTCGGGTGGCAAATGCTATGTCGTCCGTCTGTCAAAGCTTTTTGGTGAGCCCGCTATTTCAACACTCGGTAAGAAAAGCTTCTTTGATAGTATGCTCGTGAAGGCAAAGGATGGTGCGCGCGTCGAAGTCGTCGACGATGAGAAAGGTTGCTTCACCTATGCGCCCGATCTCGCCCTCGCTACGCGCGAACTCATTCAGTCCGGGGCAGTGTTCGGGATTTATCACTTGCCAAATGAAAGTCCGGCGACGTGGTTCCAAGCGACACTCGAGCTCTATCGGCAGGCGGAGATGAAGGTTGAGGTCGTACCGGTGCCAGCATTTGGTCTCGCCCGTCCCGCTCGACGCCCTCATGCCTCAGTTCTCCTTAATACAAAACGGCCGAAGCTCCGTCCGTACCAAGAAGCGCTCAAAGATTATCTCGCGGATATGCTCTAGACTCGGAATCGTCGGTGTGTAGCCATTTTTGATAAACCGATATCGATTGATGAAATTATGTTTGACTACAAGTATCTCAAGAAATCTGATCCTGCCATCTGGAAAGCGGTGATGGGGGAAGTAAAGCGTGAAGAAGAGGGGATTGAGATGATCGCGTCCGAAAACTATGTCTCGCGCGCAGTACTCGAGACACTCGGTACAACACTTACTAACAAGTATTCCGAAGGCTACCCGGGCAAGCGTTACTACGGCGGTCAGATGTTTACTGACCAGGTTGAGACGCTTGCGATCGATCGGGCGAAGAAACTTTTCGGAGCGGAGCATGTGAATGTTCAGCCGCATTCTGGTGCCCAGGCAAATCTCGCCGTCTATGCAGCGCTCCTCGAGCCAGGTGATACCGTGCTCGGTATGGATTTGTCACACGGCGGACACTTGACGCATGGCCATCCAGTGACGCTTCCAGCCAAGGTCTATCGTTTTGTCCGCTATGAAACGGAACCGGACGGGACAATTGATTATCGGAAACTGGAAGCACTCGCCAAGAAAGAAAAGCCGAAACTTCTCTTAGCTGGTTTCTCATCCTATACCCGTCAGCTTGACTATGAGCAATTCGCCGCGATTGCCAAAAAAGTGAAAGCTTATTCGATGATGGATATGGCACATATCGCTGGCCTAGTCGCTGCTAGAGCGGTTCCGAGCCCTATCCCGTATTTTGACGTTGTCACTGCTACGACGCACAAGTCACTTCGGGGGCCGCGCGGCGGGATCATCCTCTGCCGCGAGCCACTAGCCAAAGCGATCGACAAAGCAGTCTTTCCTGGGACGCAAGGTGGTCCACACATGCACGTCATCGCTGCGAAGGCGGTTGCATTTGGCGAAGCGCTCCGTCCGAGCTTTCGCACCTACGGGAAGCAAATACTTAAAAATGCGAAAGCACTTGAGGAAATGCTACGGAAGCTTGGTTTCGAGATTGTCTTTGGCAAGACAGAAAATCATATGGTCCTCGTCGACGTGATGAAGAGTCATGGCGTGACTGGTAAGGAGGGTGAGGCGCTGCTTGATAGCATTGGAATCACGGTCAACAAGAATGTCATTCCGGATGACCCGCGTGGACCGACCGATCCTTCCGGCCTTCGGATCGGCGTGCCGGCACTGACGACTCGCTGTATGAAGGAAAAAGAGGTGAAACTTATAGCGACGCTTATCGATCGGACGCTCCGGAGCAAGGGAAATGCTTGTGAGTTGAAAGGAGTTGCCAAGGAATTGAAAGCACTCTGTCGGGCATTTCCAGTGTACTGATAGCTTCAGCGGACGAAGGTAATCAGATAGGTAATGAGTTAGTATGAAAGGAATCATTCTTGCCGGCGGCAATGGTACACGGCTCCTGCCGCTAACCGCCATCGCCTCGAAGCAGCTTCTCCCGGTCTATGATCGGCCGATGATTTTCTATCCGCTCAATACGCTCATTTCGGCAGGAATCACGGATATCCTTATCATCGTCTCGCCGGAACACGCGGGTAATTATCTGAATCTCCTCGGGTCGCTCCTCCGGAAGCACGGTATCAACATCACATTTGTGGTCCAAAAAGAGCCGCGCGGATTAGCTGAGGCGTTTATCCTTGGTGAAGACTTCATCGATAACGGTCCGGTGACAATGATTTTGGGCGATAACCTATTTGAGGGTGACTTCGTAGAAGCGATTCAGGGCTTTAATCGGGGTGGCCGTATCTTTGCCAAGGAAGTCCCGGATCCAGAACGTTTTGGTGTTGTTGAATTCGAGTCTGAATCAGGCCGTGTTCTTTCCATTGAAGAAAAGCCGAAAGCACCGAAAAGCAACTTTGCTATCCCAGGACTCTATATTTATGATGCGCAGGTGGTAGCTGTGGCCAAATCGCTCCAGCCCTCAGCGCGAGGTGAGCTCGAGATTACCGACCTCCACAACCGCTATCTGAAGCAAGGGACGCTCGATGTCCGAGTAATCGACGGTGCCTGGTTCGATGTTGGTACCCATGATTCTCTTCTTGACGCGAGTGTGTTTGTTCGGAAAAAGTCATTCCGTGACCACTTTCATCCGATGATCACTGAAGCGTTGGCAGAGTTTAATCAAGAGTTCAAGCGCATCGTCTCGCGTTAAGCTGATAACCTAAGCAGATACACCAATCATTATGCATGATTCACAGCGACCGATAAAAAAAGCGATTCTGCCGGTAGCGGGCTTTGGGACGCGGTTCCTCCCGGCGACGAAGGCACAGCCGAAGGAGATGCTTCCTGTTGTCGACAAGCCAGTCATCCAATACCTCGTCGAGGAAGCGGTTGCTTCCGGTATTGAAGAGATTATCTTTGTCACCGGCCGTGGCAAGCGCGCGATAGAGGACCACTTTGATGTCTCTTATGAGCTCGAAGACACACTCGTTGAAAAGAACAAGCATGAGCTCCTTGAAGCGGTGCAGAAGATCTCCGGGCTCGCGAAGTTTTCGTATGTCCGTCAGCCAGTTCCCTTGGGTGATGGCCATGCATTGCTCCAAGCGGCGCATCTCGTCGATGATGATGAAGCAGTGCTGGTCATCTTTGGTGATTGTCTCTACGACGCCGAGGTGCCGGCTTCACGTCAGCTGATAGAGACCTATGCGAAGTACCATGATCCAGTCATCGGACTTTCTGAAGTTCCACGTGAGGAAGTATCGAAGTTTGGCGTTATCGATGGTGTGGCGCTTGACGCATTGACCTATGAAGTGAAGGGTATGGTAGAAAAGCCGAATCCGGAAGATGCTCCATCGAATCTGGTTGCGGTCGGAAAATATATCATCACCGCTGATGTTTTTCGTGTGCTCGCTGCGATGAAAGAGGGGAAGAGCGGTGAAATTCGATTGGCGGATGCATTTGATCAGATGCTTGCTGAAGGAAAGCCGCTTTATGGAAAGAAGCTTCTTGGCGAGTGGCTCGACACTGGTGACAAATTCAATTTTCTCAAAGCGACTATCCACCTCGGTCTGCAGCACCACGAAGTCGGCAATAAATTGCGGGCGTATCTGAAGACACTCGAACTCTAAGCGCAAGCTTCATGTACTGGGTGTATCTATTCCTCTTTATCTGCATCGTTGTCACGCCTGAACTCATCCAGGATGGTATTTTCTTTTTCAGCGAAGATGATTTTGAGTCCCTCCTCATCTTCTCTTTTGGAATGCTCGGACTTCTTCTGTACCTCGGCAAGGAATCAGCTTTTCTCCGGGCGGTTCGGGAAAAGCTCTCCCTCCAGCAGGAAACAAATCAGATCCGCAAAGACCTTTCTCAGTCTTACTCCTACATCGGGGAGATGAACCGGCGGATCGATATAGTGAAGAATATGGTGGTCTCTTTGCCCCAGTCTAAGATGGAAATCTTTGAGAAGCAGGGACGTGAATTGTACGACCCAATCATCGATGCGACCGCGCTTTTGGCCCAGTCCGACTGTGTTGGGCTCTACTTCATCTCTACCGAGAATGGTGTTCTGGTGGAGCAGTATGTCGTTGGTGATGGAGAGCATATTGAGACGCTTCGAACACTCTCGGGTCAGCGTTTGATTGAGGCGAAGAAGTATCTGTGGGAAGAGGGAAGGCTCTCTTTCGTCCGTTCTCCCGAAGATGCGCTCGGCGTGACAGCCTTTATCGTCTTTCATAAAATGAAGAATCGTCTCGAGGAGACGGGAATCTTCCAAATTTTGGCCGCGCAAGCGCTCTTCGTCTTCAGCGTGAGCCAGAGCCCATCTAAAAAAGTTCCTCCTCAAGATTCGTAGGCCGTATGCATATGAATATCGGCATCGATGCGCGCTTCTATGGATCGCTTGGCAAAGGCCTCGGACGCTACACAGAGAAGCTCCTGACGCATCTTGAGGTGGTTGACCATGATTACTCGACGTATTTTATTTTTCTTCGAAGTGAAAACTTTGATGAATACCAGCCGCGGAGTAAGCGGTTCATCAAGGTGCGAGCGGACTATCCTTGGTATGGTTGGCAGGAACAGCTGCTTTTCCCGTTTCTTCTTTCCCGCTATCGTCTTGATCTCATCCATTTCCCGCACTTCAATGTGCCGATTTTCGTCCCAGTGCCATTCATCGTGACGATCCATGATCTCATTTTGCTCCATTATCCGACCGTCAAAGCAACGGAGCTGCCACCTTTCCTCTACTGGCTGAAGTATCTCGCCTATCGGGCTGTCATTGGACTTGCAGTTCGTCGGGCGCGGGCAATCATCACAGTCTCCCAATTTACAAAGTCTGATTTGGAGGACGTTTATGCCGCGGCCCGCGGCAAGGTAACTGTGACGCTCGAAGCTGCCGATCCGTTTTGTTACTGGTTGCCGCCGAGAGTGGAGCGGGCTATCCTCGGAGCACTCGGCCTATCAGAGTTGACGGAAGGGGTAGAGGTGATAGACATAAAACGATTTATCCTTTATGTGGGCAACGCCTATCCGCACAAGAATCTCGACCAGATTCTCGCTGTTGCTAGACAGTTTCCCGAGCTTATTTTTGTCTGTGTTGGGAAAGAGGACTTCTTTTACCACTCTTTTCGTGCGAAAGTAGAGTCAGCCAACCAGAATAATATCCGTTTTGTTGGTGGTATTGATGATCAGACGCTCGGCATTCTCTATCGCCGAGCCTCCGCCTATTTCTTCCCTTCACTCTACGAGGGATTTGGCCTTCCTGGTCTTGAAGCGATGGCGTATGGGATACCGGTCGTGGCCGCTCGCGCTGGGTCGCTACCTGAGATTTATGGTGATGCCGCCTATTTCTTCGATCCTGCTGATGAGGCAGGTTGTCGGGCCATGATTGCTCTGGCGCTGGATGGAGCTCGAACATCGGACAGCGAACGGCAGGCGCGATTCAGGCAGTCAGGGAAGTTTTCGTGGCAGCGTATGGCGTACGAAACGCTCCATGTGTATCGGACAGCGAGCGAGCGGCGGTCAAATAAAAACAATGAATGACTCCTATCCTGTCTATCGTGCCGAAGTAGGTCGCCCCTCAATTGGGCGCAGTACTCGGTTTTCTCGGCGCCGCTTTTCTTTACGTGGCGTATTTGTAGTGCTCTTACTCACGGCTGCACTGTTCGCTCTCGGCGGGTGGGGTGTGAAGCGGGCCCTTCTCGGACTTGCGGAGGAGGGGATTGCTGAAGTGGAGGCAGCTCGTATTTCGGTACAGTCTGGTAATTTCGTCGAGGCAGAAACGCACTTACGCGCTTCGAATCGGGCTTTTCGGTTTGGAGTCGCTTGGCTTTCTCCTTTCGCTATTTTCCCCGATTGGTGTTTGCATATCCCAGGCCTTTCCCAGGCTATGACGGCTCAGGCGATTTTCGGGATTGGTGCGCGGGGCACGGGAGCGGCCCTTGCGGCTCTCTCTGTCGTGGAGAATGTGGTCGGGTTGGCTCTACCGGAAGCAGGCATCCCCTCAGCGCTAGCAGTGTTTGATGCCGCCAAACGTGATGCCGCCATTGCCCACGGAGAGCTCGCTGCAGCAGAATCCTTGCTTTCACGGATTGACCAGTCTGTATTGCCGCCGGAGTACCGAGAGAAGTCTGTCCGTCTCGAAAAAGCCTTACCTCTCGCTGTCGCGCTCCTCGATAGCTATGTCGAGCATCAATCGCTTTTCCGCGAGCTCTTAGGTGCCAATGGTCCTCGGACATATCTTTTCTTGTTCCAGAACAATCATGAGCTTCGTGCCACGGGCGGCTTCATCGGTAGTTATGCACTCCTCGATGTGAACAGTGGTCGAATCCGTCGTTTTTTTGTTGATGGCATCTTCAATCCAGATGGCCAATTGAAAGAGAACATCGTTCCGCCCAAGCCAATCCAGAAGATTAGCGCTGGCTGGAGCCTGCATGATAGCAATTGGTCGCCAGATTTCCCCGCTGCTGCGGAGAAGGCGATGTTCTTCTATGAGAAATCGGGCGGCCCGACGGTGGACGGTATCATCACGTTGACGCCCGAGGTGCTCGAGCGCATCCTCACCGTGGTCGGCCCCGTGACACTTTCGGAATATGGGGTGACAGTCGATGCTGAGAACTTCATCCCGATTATCCAGGAAGAGGTGGAGGTGAGGTATGACAAGGAAGAGAATGAGCCGAAGCGCATTTTGGGAGACCTTACGGAAGTCTTACTTCGCCGCTTTCTCTCCTTCGATCATCCAGAAGAGACTTGGCAGTTGGGGAGTGCTCTTTCAGGACTGCTCAATGAACGGCATATCCTTCTGTATTCACGCCATTCTGAAATTCAAAATCTCATCCAAGCTGCTGGCTGGTCGGGAAAAATCATTCCCGCGTCGCATGACTACCTTTCAGTCATTCATTCGAATATCAATGGCTATAAGACCGACGGTGTCATAGATGAAATAATTCAACACGAAGTGACAATCCACGCAGATGGATCTGTCGTCGATATGGTCGCTATTACTCGAACACATCGTGGTGGTCACACGCCCTATGATTGGTGGAACAAGGTAAATGCTGATTACTTGCGTGTCTATGTGCCCGAAGGATCGAAGCTCCTCTCAGCCGAAGGGATGACGCGTGAGTTTCCGGAGCCACCACTCGACTATGATGCGCTCGGTTTTCGGCGTGATCCTGATATTGTCCGTGAGGAGGAAGCGACGCGGATTGACGAGGTGAGTGGGACACGGATTTCAACTGATGCCGGTAAGACAGTCTTCGGAAACTGGGTTTATGTGAGTCCAGGTGAATCTGTTACGGTCCGGTACGTCTACGAGCTCCCGTTTCGAGTGTTGGTAGGGGGAGGGAAAGACAATCCGGAAGTTGATTCGTATTCGATCCTCTACCAGAAACAATCCGGGACACCCGGTGCCGCGCTCATGGCCCGATTAAGCTATCCGGAGGCGCTCAAACCAGTTTGGCAGACCCCTGAAAATCTGATACCGTACCAGCGTGTATTTGAAACAAATCGAACGCTCGCGAGTGATTTTTACTGGGGTGTTGTCTTTGGAAAAGCCCATACTGCCGATTAATAATCAGACTTGTCTTTGATCATGTGATGCGCATCGTTCGATGGTTCTGGCAATGGAGTGAGCGCCCGATCGAGACTCTCGGCGGCGCTGCTTTCATTATCGCACTCGCTGGTATCGTGAGTCGACTCTTTGGTTTCGTCCGCGACCGCCTTCTCGCTTCGTCCTTCGGCGCAGGTGATCTTTTGGACGCCTACTATGCGGCGTTCCGTCTGCCGGACCTCGTGTACGGCTTTCTCGTCCTTGGAGCGCTTTCAGCAGCTTTCATTCCGGCCTTTACTGAGCTTATCGCACAGGAGGAGCGGGAGAGGGCTTGGCGTCTTGCCCAAGGTGCTTTGCAGTGGCTTATCATCACCCTCGGACTTTCGGCGATACTCGGCATCATGTTCGCATCGCAGATAGCGCTTTTCATTGCTCCCGGATTCAGTCCTGAGAAACAAGAGCTTGTCGCGCTCTTCACCCGAATCATGCTCTTGTCACCAATCTTTCTTTCTATCTCAGCCGTCATCGGTGGTACGCTCGTTTCCTTCAAGCAATTTCTCGCGTATTCTTTCGCTCCAGTTTTCTATAATCTCGGTATCATCCTCGGTATTCTTTTCCTCTTTCCGGTGTTTGGACCGGCGGGCCTCGCAGCCGGCGTTGTTCTAGGCTCGCTCCTCCATGTTGTGATCCAACTCCCGGCCTTTTTCCGTTCTGGCTATCGATATCAACTTCTCTCGCTTCGGGAAACTTGGCATGACCAGTCGCTCCGCAAAGTCGTTCGGCTCATGATTCCGCGCTCACTCGCGATGGCGGTGAACCAGATCAGTCTGGTCATTGTCACTATCTTTGCTTCGACACTCACTTCAGGGAGTTTGGCCGCCTTCACGCTTGCTATCAATATCGAAAGTATTCCACTTGGTCTCTTTGGCATTGCCTTCTCGCTCGCATCGTTTCCAGTGCTGTCGACCTTCGCAGCGAAAAAAGAGTACGCTGAATTCTTCAAGATTTTTTCCCAAACGGTGAAGCGCATTCTCTATTTTGTCGTGCCGCTTTCATTGCTGCTTATCATTTTTCGAGCAGAAATTGTCCGTATCGTTCTCGGGACCGGCGCTTTCAATTGGGAGGATACGATTCTGACCTTCACTGTCCTTGGTTGGCTGTCTGCCTCTCTCTTCGCTCAGAGCCTCATCCCGCTCTTTGTTCGGGCCTTCTTCGCGCTTCAGGATACCCGGACACCGCTTATCGCAGCCTTGGTTTCTGAGGCAGTTCATCTCTCGCTCATTCCGTTTCTTCTGCCACGTTTCGAGATTGCCGGTATCGCCATAGCGTTTTCTATCGGTGCATTGACGAATATTTGTCTCTTGTATTTTTTTCTCCGCCGCCGAATTACCCTCTGGCGTGATCGTGAAATCCTGGCCGGTACGGCTAAAATTGTCTTTGTTGCACTGACTGCTGCTCTCGTTGCTCAGTATTCGAAAGGGATTTTTGCTCTCACTATCGATCGGCTGGACACGTTTGTCGAAGTCGCTGCGAAACTCGGACTCGGAGCGGTCATCGCTACTGCGACATACATTTTCTTCTCTTCTTTTTTCCGACTCCCGGAGTATGTCCAAGTAAGGCGTTTCATTTGGTACCGGCTGCTGCGTCGGCCCGAGACAATCGCCCTAACTGAAGACCACCCTGAAAAAGGGGATTGGTAGCCGACTCTTTCAGAGAAGATGATATTCTGCTAGCATGAGGTGCTTTCATTAATGAACGCATCCTTTCCGAACCCTCTATGGATCAAAAGCACATCCGGAATTTCTGCATCATCGCTCACATCGATCACGGTAAGTCCACACTGGCGGACCGACTCTTGGAGTTGACCAGGACGGTCGAGATGCGAAAAATGAAGGAACAGCTGCTCGACCAGATGGATCTCGAGCGCGAACGCGGCATCACGATCAAGCTCCAGCCGGTCGAGATGAAATACGAGTATCAGGATGAGTCATACCTGCTCCATCTCATCGATACGCCTGGTCATGTTGACTTCCACTACGAGGTTTCTCGTTCGCTCGCAGCTGTCGAAGGCGCGATTCTCCTGGTTGATGCGACCAAGGGTGTTCAGGCCCAGACCTTGGCTAATCTCTATCTCGCGATCGAGCAGGGGCTCGAAATTATTCCCGTAGTGAACAAGATCGATCTCCCCAACGCGCAGGTAGAAAAAGCAAAGAAAGAAATCATTCACCTCATTGGCTGCAAGGATGAAGATATTCTCCTTGCCTCAGGAAAGACGGGCCTGGGTGTGAAGGAGGTGCTCGAACGCGTCATCGAGCGGGTGCCGCACCCGAAAGGGAATATCGATGCTCCTTTGCGCGCGCTTATTTTTGATTCGGTTTACGACACTTACAAAGGTGTTGTGGCGTATGTGCGGGTGGTCGATGGCAGTATCAAACGCGACGATGTGCTCTACCTGCTTGGGACGGAGAATGACAGCGTGACGGTGGAAGTTGGGTCATTTAGCCCGGCCCTTACACCACGAGCAAGCATTGTAGCCGGCGACATTGGTTATATTGCCACGGGACTGAAAGAAGTTTCCCATTGCCGAGTCGGAGATACAATCACCTGGAAACCAAAAGATCGGGATTCAGTAAAGGTCGAGGCGCTCCCTGGGTATCGGGAAATCAAGCCGGCCGTTTATGCCAGTTTGTATCCAACAGATGGTGAGGATTATGCTTTCATGCGTGATGCACTGGACAAGCTCAAGCTCAATGACGCAGCTTTTGTTTTCGAGCCGGAAAGCAATCAGGCACTCGGACGGGGTTTCCGCTGCGGCTTCCTTGGTCTGCTCCATCTCGAAATCATCCAAGCGCGGCTTGAACGTGAATTCAATCTCGTGCCAACTATTACAACGCCGTCAGTAGTCTACGAGATTAAACTGGCTGGCCACCCAGACCGTGAACCGCTCTACTCGCCGACCGATTTGCCAGACCTCGCTGGTGTCGAATCGATCTATGAACCGTATGTTGCGCTCTCCATCATCGCGCCGAGTGAGTATCTGGGGAATGTGATGAGTCTCGCTCAGAATATCCGTTCCGAATATAAGAATACTGAGTACCTCGATGAGGGTCGTATACTTCTGGCTTTTGAGGCACCACTCATGGATGTGATCGTCAATTTCCATGATGACTTGAAGAGTGTCTCAGCGGGTTATGCCTCGATGACCTATGAACCGATTGGTTATCGAATAAGCGATGTGGTGAAGCTCGACATCCTCATCGCGGGTGAGAAGATCAATGCGTTCTCACGTATGGTACCGGAGCGACTGGCTCACCTTGAAGGGAAGAAAACGGTTGAGAAGCTCAAGGATATCCTGCCTCGACAGAGTTTTGCCGTGGCACTCCAAGCCGCTGTCGGTGCGAAGGTGATTGCGCGCGAAACGATTTCGGCTTTCCGGAAAGATGTCACCGGCAAGCTCTATGGGGGAGACTTTAGTCGGAAGAAAAAACTGCTGGAAAAACAAAAAGCGGGGAAGAAGCGGATGAAAGATACTGGTACGGTCAATATCCCACCGAAAGCTTTTCTCGAGATTTTGAAGAACAAATAAGGCATTTTTTGACAAAGCGAGGAAACTCAATTAGGGTAAGGACCATGTTTCACTCTGGAGGCGTCCATGAGCAGTCGATATGATGAGTTCTTGTGGTACCAGGAATTGGTCCGACGATTGAAAGGAGCGGTTTGTCAGGCTGACGAGGGTGAAGTCGGTCCGCTCGTTCGGATCGCACTCGAATCCCTCGGCCTCACTATGTCCGAGGCACTGGTCTTGTATCCGGAGCTGAAAACACTCCTCAATCCAGCTGTGGCAACGGCCCCGGCGGATGAATGAGAGGCATATCGATGAACGTCGCTACGCCTTTTGCTTTTTTGGTGATGAAATCGTAGAATGAAAGGGTAATTGATGAGATGATATTTTGTATGGCTTTAGAATTTACCAAAGAAAATTTTGAGAGCGAGGTGTTGAAGAGCGACAAGCCGGTACTGGTTGATTTCTGGGCGCCGTGGTGCGGACCGTGTCAGATCATCGGCCCCGTGATCGAGGAGCTTTCCCAGGAGCTCACAACCGTCAAGGTTGGTAAGCTCAATGTCGATGAGCACTCAGAGGTAGCGAGTGAGTATGGTGTCATGTCGATCCCAACCATGAAGGTCTTCAAAGATGGAAAAGTCGTGAAGGAATTTGTCGGCGTCCAAGACAAGGAGGCGCTCAAGGCAGCGCTTGCTCTGGTTTAGTAGGTTGGTCAGAAGTCTTGTTCGTCGGGTAAAAACACATATGAAAATCCACAAAGAGCGTATTGACCTCAAAAGTACGACGCAGATCCAGTTCATGGACATCACGACAGCGGTTCAGGAGATTGTTTCCCGGTCTGGGATTCGTGAGGGCCAAGCGCTCATCTATGTCCCACATACGACGATGGGAGTCGCCATCAACCACAATGAGTCGATGCTCCTCCAGGATTTCATGCGTGTCCTCTACAAAATCGTCCCAGTGGATGATCAGTACTCGCATGATCTCTTTGAGCTCCGACGTGAAAGTCAGTCGGATGGGCGGTCCAATGGGCATTCCCACTGTAAAGCCATTCTCCTTGGCAATAGTGAAACCATACCAGTTGAAAAGGGGCTGCTCCTCTTAACTGAGCGACAGAATATTTTTGCCGTTGAGTTTGATGGTGCCCGCGAGCGTGATGTAGTAGTCCAGATAATCGGGTACTAGTAAGACATCAGCATGGCTTTGGCTTTCCGGATTTTCAAAATCATTTTGATGGCAGTTGCCTCTTTGGCATTGCTCGCTGGATTAGTCTTTTGGTATTTCAATAACCAAATCGATGGAGCGCGTGGTCCAATGAAGGAGAATCAACGCTTCACGGTGAGCGCGGGCGAGGGTATCCGGCCCGTGGCCGAGCGGCTGGTGACGGCTGGTATCATTGATAACCAGTATTCGTTCATCCTCTATGCATTTCGTTCCGATTTGTACAAGAAGTTCCAGGTTGGGGAATACAGCCTTTCCGGCGAACTCTCCATTCCGGAGATTGTCGACAGACTGGTCGAGGGGAAGGTTGTTCCAGCTGGAGTAAAAGTCACCTTCCCGGAGGGCTGGACGATGGAGGAGATGGCCGAGCGTTTGACGGAAAACGGTTTGGCTGGGGCAGAATTCCTTGTGATTGTCGAAAAGCCATTTCCGAAATGGCGCGAACGCTTTGATTTCCTGAAGAGCCTCCCGGAGGGTGCGAGTCTTGAGGGATACCTCTTCCCGGATACGTATATTTTTCCTCCCAGGGCGACTGGTGAACTCATCGTAAATGAGCTCTTGAAAAACTTCAGAACGAAGGCCTCTGGGCTCATCATGCGGGATATGGCCGGGCGGAGTCTCTCTTTCCATGAAGTCCTAACCCTCGCTTCGATTGTCGAAGAGGAGGGGCGGACAGAATCTGACCGGAGGAATATCAGTGATGTGTTCCGGAAGCGTCTCGTTATTGGTCAGCCGCTCCAGAGTGATGCAACGATTAATTATATCCATGGGACAGCGAAGGATCAGCCGACCTTTGATGACCTGAAGTCGACTTCGCCATACAATACCTATGCCCGGCCGGGATTGCCTCCAGGACCGATTGGTAACCCGAGTCTCATGTCAATCAATGCGACGCTTCACCCAACGTCAAACCCATACTACTATTTCCTCATTAATCTGGACACTCGGACGACGTACTTTGCCGAGGACTTCGAAGGGCATCAGCGCAACCGGGTTGCTCATGGACTCTGAACCACGTATGGCTTCACGGCGTCACGCTATTACATTTATCCTCCTTCTTGCTGTTACCGGCCTCTCCTTTCTCTCTTTTGGGGTAGTCACGGAGGCTATCTTTACGAAAACCGCGAGTGTCTTCGTTATTCCGAGCATTTCGTTCTTTTTTCTTTTAGCCGCGTTCGCTCTTGGTGGGCTTTTCTGGCAAGAACGCATGTACCGAATCATTGGCAGTGTACTTCTCGTCTTTCCGAGCTTGTTTTTCACCCCGACACTTATCCATACCGGCATCGTCTTCATCGGAGCGCTAGCTGTTTTTTTGGCCCTCTTTCGTATCGAGAAGGAGCTCTCTGAGCGGACACGACTCTCGATTCACCGGGGAGTGCTGGCTGGTTTTTCTCCGATTATTTTTGCACTGACCCTGATTATTTCAAGTCAGTACTACAACCATGCGAATACACTTTCCTGGGATGAGCTCGTTCCGAGCTTTGATTTAGCTGAAGGAACTGGTGCTTGGCTCCTTCGGACAGCGAGCTCACTCTCGCCAGCGCTGGCGACACTTCAAGACAAAAATCTTTCAGTCGACAGTTTTTTACGAGAATTAAAACCAGTTGTCGTCACCGATAGTACTCTAGTCTTTGAGCGGGGTGTTGCGGAGGTGATCCGCCAGAAAGAAATCGCGCGGTCTAAAAGTGAGCTCTCCCGTCTGCTCGGCCGTGAGATTGATGGTGAAGAGAATATGAATGCTGTGCTTTCTGAGGTGCTCCGAAAGAAAGTAGTGGCCTTTGTGACAGGCCGCGGGACTGAAACGCCCGGAGCTGTGCCGTTTCTCCCTTTCTTCCTTTCCCTCCTCCTCTTCTTTACGGTGTTTCCACTTGGTACGATTCTTGCTGCTTTCGCGCTTTCTCTGGCGACCCTCATCTTTTTCATCCTCGTCAAAATAGGGCTGGTTCAAGTGAAGAAAATCCCGGCTGAACGCGAGGTGCTCATCTGAGCCGGCTCCCATACCGTGGGGGGTTGACAAGGCTTTGTTAGCACTCGATAATAATGAGTGCTAACACTCTTTATGCCACAAAAAGACTACTACTCTATTCTCGGGGTCGCAAAATCCGCGACGACGGATGAAATCAAGAAGGCCTACCGGAAGCTTGCCCATACCCATCATCCCGACAAGAGGGGCGGGGATGAGGCGAAGTTTAAGGAAATCAATGAGGCCTATAGTGTTCTCGGTACGCCAGAGAAGCGATCGCAGTATGATCAGTTCGGCCAGACGGTCTCGGGGGCTCCCGGTGGTCAGTCTGGTTCGGGCGGTGGCCCCTTTGATTTTTCAGGCTTCGGTTCCCAGGGATTTAACTTCGGAGGAGCCAATATGGAGGACTTGTTCTCCGATTTCTTTTCGGGCGGCAGTGGACGCCAGCGCTCCGGCCGTGGGTCTGATGTCCAGGTCGATGTCACACTCACCTTTCGAGAAATGGTTGAAGGTGCCAAGCGTTCGGTTCGTTTCCGGACTGGGGTCCGGTGTTCGGATTGCCGGGGTACGGGCGGCGCGCCTGGCTCAGAGGAGAAATCCTGTCCGGATTGCCATGGCAAAGGGATGCGGATGAAAAACATCAATACGATTCTTGGAACGTTCTCTCAGTCAGCCCCCTGTGAACGTTGTCATGCGACTGGGAAGATCCAGAGCGATACTTGCCGGCATTGCCAGGGGAGTGGGCGGACTCAGGGCGAGGTCTCAAAAGAGGTCCAGATTCCAGCTGGAATCGAGGATGGACAAGCCCTTTCCCTTTCAGGCGAAGGCACAGTGGGCGAATTCGGCGCTCCAGCTGGTGATTTGTACATTGTGGTCCACGTCGAGCCGGACTCGAATTTTCTCCGCCGGGGAGATGATATTGTCTCTGAACTTGCGCTGGATTTCTATCAATTCGCCCTCGGTGACAAGGTCTCAGTGATGACTATCGAGGGTGAGGTGTATATGAAGATTCCGGCGGGCACCCAGCCTGGCGAGACCTTTCGGATCCGAGGTAAAGGAATACCGAAGCTTGGTCGCTTTGGCCAGGGTGATCATCTCGTCAAGACAGCTATCATCATTCCGCGGTCGCTCTCAGCTGAGGAGAAACGGTGTATTGAAGGCCTGAAGGGGGCGAAAAAGCGCTAGCTGCCGGGAAATTTGGAGTGCGCTATACTAGAATTAAGAAAGTGAATGATAGAGTGACTATGATGCAAAATGAACAAATCCATGTCCTCTTTGTTGAAAACGATGAGTACTCCCGAGACATCTTTACCGACTATTTCCGGAAAGCGGGCTTTTTGATCCAGGAAGCAGAAGATGGAATCGAAGCGCTGGAGAAGATTCGGGAAGCGAAGCCGGATATCATCATCAGCAACATGATTATGCCACGGATGGATGGATTTACGCTGGTGAAAGAATTGAAGCAGGACACGGAGACGGCTATCATTCCAATTATTTTCCTGACTCATCTCGGGCGACAGGATGAAGAGTATAACGCCAAGGATCTCGGCGTTGATGAGATTGTGATTCGGGACACGACTCCTTTGAGCACGCTCGCGACTAAAATCCGAGCCCTGCTTTCTGCTCGTGAGTATATTTTGGCAGTCGAGATGACGAGTTATGATGCCAAGCGTTTTGCTTCAGATATGGGCTTGCCTGAAAATTATGCGAGCTCAGAGGGGAGTGATGGACGTTATGTCCTTCGCCTCCGACTCGCAAGTGGGACGACGCACAAGAATTTCGATGCCGAGATTATCAGTATCTGAATCGCATGGCGCTCCTTTGGAAAGAAAAGCCGGGATTTCTCCGCTCGACGGCCCCACTGGGGTCGTCCTCCGTCTTGGCACATCTTTTACGCCAGCGCGGTGTTGCTCCTGAAGATACAGAGATTTTTTTCTCACCTCAGTATGAGCGTGATTTGCACGATCCGTTTCTCTTTCGAGACATGGAACGGGTTGTTGAGCGTATCGCTATTGCCAGAGAGCGAGGTGAAAAGGTTGGCGTTTTCGGGGACTTTGACGCCGATGGCGTTACATCGTCAGTCATTATCCGTGAAACGCTTGAGGCACTTGGGATTGAGATCATCGTGCACATTCCGCATAAAATCGATGAGGGTCACGGACTTAGCTCGAAAGCGATTCTGCGGTTCCATTCGGCTGACGTGAAGCTTATCTTGACGCTCGATTGTGGCATGATGAACCATAAAGAAATCGCCGAAGCGAAAGCGTTCGGGATGGAAACGATCGTTATTGATCATCATCATGTGCCAGAAGTACTCCCTGAAGCCTTCGCCATCATCAATCCGAAACTTCCGGCTGACACGTATCCGTTTCGTGAGCTCTGCGGCGCAGGTACTTCTTTCAAGGTAGCAACGGCTCTATATCGTTGTCTTTTGCCTGAGCGCGTCGATGAGCTCAAGTGGCTTTTGGATGTCACGGCAATCGGGACGGTGGCAGATGTCATGCCGCTCATCGGTGAAAACCGGGTAATCGTGAAGTATGGACTCATCGTACTTCAGAAGACTCGCCGGCCTGGCCTCCGAGAAATGTATGCGGTCGGCCGAATCCCAATTGATGACCGACATCCACCGACGGCGCGCATGATTGCTTTTCAGATCGCGCCGCGCATCAATGCCGCTTCGCGTATGGCCCATGCTGAGACGGCGCATGAACTCCTCACAACGAAGGATCAAGCGCAGGCTCACGTACTCGCCCTTGAGCTTGAAGGGTACAACGTTGCTCGGCAGAAGGTCAGTCAAAAAGCGGCCGAAGACGTTCGCTCTGTGGCCGAGCTTGAATTCCAGAGAGAGAAGTTCGTCATTGCCGTCGGTTCTGAATTCCCACTCGGTGTCATCGGTCTCGTGGCCGGGAAGATTGCTCATGAGCTTGGGAAACCAACAGGGGTCTTTCAGCGCGGGGAACTGACGAGCACGGGCTCATTCCGGAGTATTCCAGGATTTAGTGTCATCCGGGCGCTCGAGCGTTGTGCTGACCTGTTCGAAAAATTTGGTGGTCATGATCAGGCGGCTGGGCTGACTATTCAGAACGATCGGCTTGAGGCCTTCATCAAGCGCTTCAAGGAAATCGTGGATGCCGATCTTCGAAATGTTGACACGGTACCGGAGCTTCCGATTGATGCCGAGCTCCACCCTGGTGACCTCACTCTCGATCTCATTCGTTTAATTGCTGACTTGGCACCCTTCGGCGAGGGGAACCCAGAACCAGTCTTCCGTATCTCTGATCTCGAAATCCGCGAGGCTCGGACGGTTGGCAAGGACGCAAAGCACTGGAAGCTCACGCTCAGTCATCCGGCAGTGCAGCAAACATTTGATGCGGTTGGCTGGTCATTTGTCGCGCTTCACGCTGATCTTGCTCCGGGACACCGACTCTCGATTGCCTGCCAGCTCGAAGAAAACGCCTGGAATGGGCGCTCGACGCTTCAGCTAAAGCTTGTTGATTTGAGGCGTGAGTAGTTTGACGAATTTTTTCATACACTTTGATTGAATCCCTCGTTTCTTAGACAACCCCTTATCTGTTAGAATAGAAAAGTGGAAAAAATCATCATGTATAGTGATGGGGGATCGCGGGGGAATCCGGGTCCAGCCGCTTTAGGCGTCTACATCGAGACCTTTGAAAAAGGTTTTGGTGAATTTTTGGGGGTCAAAACGAACAATGAAGCTGAATACGCTGCAATCGTCGCTGGCCTGAAGAAGATTAGGGCGACGCTCGGCAAAGAAAAAGCGAAGAAGGCACATGTGGAATGCCGAATGGACAGCGAGCTCGCCTGTAAGCAGCTCAATCATGTCTATAAGATTGAAAATGAGAGGCTCCAACCACTCTTCTTCCAAGTCTGGAATCTGATGCTTGATTTCGCCGGAGTCGAATTCGTCCACGTCAGACGGGAGTATAATACGAAGGCTGATGCTGAGGCGAACCGCGCGATGGATGAGGCAGCTAAGCACAACACTTTGCTCTAAAGAATATGTTCCGCAAAAGAAATATTGTTCTCTTCGTTGTTGTGCTCGTTGTTGGTAGTGGAATTTTTGCTTTCTTCAGGGGTGGTGATACAGTTGAAACTATCCAGACGGAAACGGTCCAACGTGGCGATGTGGCTGAAACGGTGAGTGTGACAGGCGAACTTATTCCAGAAGAGTATGCTGATCTTGCTTTCGTGAGTTCGGGTACGATTGATGCTGTTTTCGTTGCCCTTGGTGACTCTGTTGAGTCCGGGGCCAAGATTGCCTCTCTCGACCGCGAGGTGCTCTTCTCGCAGCTCAAAGAAACGCGGATTGCAGCGGCGATTGCAGAACAGGCGGAACAGCTCATTCTCCGTGATCGTCTTGATTCTGCGCCTGAAGAACGGGTGGCTAAAAAGCTTGCTTCTGAGCAAGCACGCGAAAAAGTCCGTACTTTGACCGCTCAGATGAAAGAAAATGTGCTGACAGCTCCGATGGCTGGCCAGATTTCGGTCCTGGATGCGCGCGTCGGTGAGGTGGCGACACTTGGTCGGCGGATTGTGCGTGTCATCAAGCCGGAGGCCTATATCCTCGAGTCCCGGGTTCCGGAGTCTGATATCTCCAAGATTAGTCTTGGTATGAAATCAAAAATTACGTTTGATGCCTTCTCCAACGATGAAATTTTCGAAGGGGTCGTGATGAGTATCGATCCGGCGGCGACCGTGGTGCAGGATGTCGTTTCGTACAAGGTAAAATTTCGCCTCACCCAGCTTGATGAGCGGCTGAAAGAGGGGATGACGGGGAATATCGATATCGAAACAGCGAAGCGTACCAATGTCCTCTGGGTGCCGTATCGAGCGCTTACCAAGGAAGGTGGCAGGACCTTTACTGAGGTCAGGCGAGGAGAAAGTGAGTATGAGAAAGTGGAAGTATCGACTGGCCTCGAGGGAGATGAGGGTACGATCGAAGTGAAGTCGGGGCTGAAGGAGGGTGATATCATCACCATCGGCGCGATGCAGAAGAAATAATCTGAAAGCCCGAAACCCATGGCACTGATAGCTGTAGAAGGCCTCGAAAAAGTATATGCGAGTGAAGGCGTGGAGACCCGGGCGCTCTGCGCGGCGAGTTTCGTTATTCAACGAGGCGAGTTCCTCTCCATCATGGGCCCTTCGGGATCAGGGAAGTCGACTTTAATGCAGGTGCTCGGCCTCCTCGATCGGGCGACAGCGGGTCGCTATCTCCTCGATGATAAAGACGTTTCTGGTTTTACCGATGATGAGCTCGCGCGGCTCCGGAACAAGAAGATCGGTTTCATCTTCCAGGCATTGAATCTCCTCCCCAAGACGACAGTATCGGAAAACGTTGAGTTGCCGCTCTTGTACGACGAAACAAGCGAGGCTTCAAATGAAGACCGGGTCAGGGGGGCACTCGAAGCAGTCAATATGCTCCATCGCGCTGACTATCTTTCCAATCAGCTGTCCGGCGGCGAAAAACAGCGAGTCGCAATCGCCCGGGCGCTCGTGAATAATCCCGAAATCATTTTTGCTGATGAACCGACTGGGAATCTTGATTCCAAAGCGGGGCTGCAGGTCATGGCAATCCTGCAGGCGCTCAATGCGGCTGGTCGGACCATCATCCTCGTGACGCATGAGACATCGACGGCGGAGCATGCCAAGCGCATCTTGCGGATGGTTGATGGTGAGATTGTTGCTGACGGACCAGTCGTCAATCGGCGGATCGCCTCAAAGGAAAATGAGCTTTTGAAATAGTCTAAACGGGTTGACCCTTTCTGCTGGCTCTAGTCTCGAATGTATTATGAGAATCTCTGATCCGATTAAGATTACGTATCGGTCGCTTGCGGCCTCGAAACTCCGTTTTTTCCTGACCGTGCTCGGCGTTGTTATCGGTGTCGCTGCGGTGATCATGGTTATGGCGATTGGTGCGAGTGCACAGCGACTCGTCCTTTCACAAGTAGAGAATGTTGGTTCCAATCTGGTTGTCGTGCTTCCGGGCGCGGCCGAAGAAAAAGGCCCGCCGGCATCTGCTCTCGGTATCATCACGACGACTTTCCGGAATGATGACCTCTCAGCGCTTCGCTTGCGGCGCAATGTTCCCCATCTCATAGCAATCTCCGGGTATGTGAGTGGATCGGCAACGGTTGAATCGTCCACAGATTCTTTCGAGGCGAGCTTCCAGGGTGTCTCACCGGAAATGATTGAGGTAGAGAATATCCGAGTTGAGCAGGGACGATTCTTCTTCCCTGAAGAAGAAAGTGATCTCTCTCGGGTCGTAGTCTTGGGGGCGAGTCGCGCACGTGACCTCTTCCCGGACCGTAATCCGCTCGGAGAAACGGTGACAATCAAGAAAAATCCCTTCAAGGTGATTGGCGTCTTGGGGGAACGCGGCTCAGCGGCCTTCTCAAATCCGGATGTTCTCATCTACGTTCCACTCGAAACTGCACAGAAGATTCTCCTTGGCATCAATTATCTTAATTTCGCACGCGGAAAGGTGGACGCATCGGAAAATATCGAGCGGACGCTCGCTGATATGACAGCGCTTCTCCGAGAACGGCATGACATTGAGATTGATGAAGAATCGGATTTTTCAGTCCGTAGCACCAAAGCGGCGCTCAGTATCCTGACAAGTATTACGGATGTCCTGAAATATTTCCTCATTGCAATCGCATCGATCTCGCTTCTCGTCGGTGGAATTGGGATTATGAATTCTATGCTCATTTCAGTGTCGCAGCGTATCCGAGAAATCGGGCTCCGGAAGGCGGTTGGCGCTCGGCCGACACATATCATTACACAGTTTCTCATCGAGAGCTCTTGTATCACACTCATTGGGGGTACTCTCGGTATCTTCTTCGGTATCGTAGTTGCCTATCTGGCGGCGATTATCATCCCGCGCTTTGGCTATGAATGGCAACTTATCATTCCGCCCGCCTCGATCGCTATCGGGTTTACAGTCTCGATTGTTATCGGCATCACTTTTGGTCTATATCCAGCGCTCAAGGCGTCCCGGGTCAGCCCAATGGAAGCCCTCCGTTACGAATAATGAACTGTCGTATGCGCCGTATCCTCCCATCACTCTTCTTCGCGGTAAAGACAATCCGTACCCATAAAGCACGCACGGCCCTTGCGTTGCTCGGTGTCGTTATTGGCGTTTTTGCTGTGGTTGTGGTGACCAGTCTCGGTGAGGGTGTGAAGGGCTTTGTTCTGGGCCAAGTTGAGAGCTTTGGCTCAAACCTCATTCAAGTCGAAGTGAAAATTCCAAACACGACGAGCCTGTCTAGCGAGAACGCAACGTCTCGGGCGCAGGGAGCACAAATCACGACACTGACGGTGAAAGATAGCGAAGCGATTGGGAAACTCTCGAATGTCGCGGCGGTCTACGCTGGGACAATCGGCCAGGAACGTGCGACGTATGATTCGATCGGAAAGCGTATTTCACTTTTCGGGACTGGTGCAGCTGTGGCCGAGGTCGATAGTAATTTGAAGCTCTCGAGCGGACGATTCTTCACGCAGGATGAGGACGCGAGTCTCTCCCAAGTTGCCGTCCTCGGAAGCGATACGAAAGAGACTTTTTTTGGATCGAGTGAAGCGGTCGGCGAGATGATCACGCTCAAGGGTGAGAAATATCGCGTTATCGGTATCCTCGAACCACGTGGCGCCGTCGCTTTTCTTAATTTTGATACATTCACATATGTGCCAGTGCAAACGCTCCAGAAGAAGTTGCTCGGTGTCGACTATGTACAGTTCATCTCAGTCAAGATGGAGGATCCAGGCCGCGAGATTGAAACCGTCGCAGATATCGTCGCGCTCCTCCGTAAACGACACGATATCGATACTCCGGACAAAGATGACTTTTCGGTCACATCAACCAAGGAGGCCCAAGAGACGTTTAGTGATGTACTAGGATCGCTTTCTATTCTTCTCCTGGCGTTGACCGCTATCTCGCTTGTCGTCGGCGGAGTTGGCATCATGAATGTTATGTATGTTTCGGTCTCCGAGCGGACATCGGAAATCGGTCTGCGCAAAGCAGTCGGTGCTACATCAAAGAGTATCCTGCAGCAATTCCTTTTTGAAGCGCTCATCATCACGCTCCTTGGTGGGGTTATTGGAATCGTGCTTGGTGTCTTGTTGACTATTGCACTCAGTTTTATTTTTGCTTCGCTTGGGTTCCCGCTCCCGCTCTCATTCTCATTTCGGTCTTTTCTGATAGGCGCCGGATTCTCGGCTGCGGTCGGGATTATCTTCGGGCTTGCTCCAGCGTACCGAGCCGCCAAACTTTCGCCGATGGAGGCACTACGTCGGGATTAGCTACTCGCCACCAGGATAGTAGATTTTGAGGAGGTCGATAGCGGTCGACGGCTTGAAGAGGAGATCATTGCTCCCTTTCTCCGTCGAATATTGGAATGTAGTGTCGCCATCGACAATTCTCACTTCGACGTCACTCTGACGTTTCTTTCTCGCTTTGCTGGCAGAAATTTTCTTGCCGCTCTTTCTGTCATAGTAGACGATTTTTGGTTCGCCGATGACGACATCACTCGGTCCGCTAAGACCTCCCGCATTCTTCGCCTCGTTTACATACGTGGTAAACGGCGCTGGAGGGAAACGCTCGATGAGCTTATCCATCATGGAGCGCCACATTGGGGCAGCTATATAGATGCCATCGGCCCCTTCTTCCATCGCGGTGTTGTCATTATTGCCGGTCCAGACGCCAAGCGCGACGTCTTGGGTGTAGCCGACCGTCCAGGCATCACGGAAATTCTGAGTCGTACCGGTCTTGGCGGCGACACCAGTACCAGTAGGGAAAGCAATCGGGCTTTTCGAACCAAAAACAGGTGTTCGGGCGGTATTGTCGGAGAGGATGGAGCTAATCGCTCGAGTAACATTGGCATCGAGGACGGTATCGGGATTGGTGATGCGTTTGTAGACATTACGTTCCTCTCGATCCATCATGCGGAGAATACCATCGGCCGGAATACGCTTGCCTTCTTGGCCGAAGACACCAAAGGCACTTGTGAGATCGATGAGTCGCACCTCGGCGCCACCCAAGACGAGCGCGAGGCCATAGCGCGAGGGTTCAGTCAGAGTCGTGATGCCGAGACTTGTTGCGAGCGCTATCGTGTCGGGGATGCCGGCGAGATAGAGTGTTGAGACGGCTGGGATATTGAGCGACTGCGACAAAGCCTCGCGCATCGTGAGGAGACCGCGGAACTTCCCATCGTAGTTATTTGGGATATACTCTGCCCCGGTTCCATCGGCTCCGAAATTGATCGGCACATCATAAATCCGGGTTTCTGGTGTGAAGCCCTTCGTAAATGCAGTCGCGTAGGCAAACGGCTTGAAGGTTGATCCGGGCTGGCGTTTTTCAATCGCGACGTTCACCTGACCATCGACCCTTGTATCGAAATAGTCCCGGCTGCCGACCATAGCGAGGATCTCTCCGTTTTTTGGAGTGAGGGCCACGAGCGCGCCGTTCGATGCGCCTCGGGCGAGATTTTTCTTTACACCATCGGCGACGATTGCCTCCGCTTCTTTCTGGAGCCCGAGATCGATAGAAGTGTAGATATCATAACCTTTGGTTTGGAGTGCCTCGAGGCCATACTCCTTTTTCAGGGTTTCCAAGATATAAAAGACAAAGTGGGGGGCCTGAATACGCCGTTCGATTGGAATGACTTTTTCCAAGGTTTTTGTCATGAGCGCCGATTCATAGTCCGCGCTTTTAATGAAATTAAGATCGCGCATTTTCTGAAGGATGGATTCTTTGCGGGCGACGAGCTCTTTCTGATTCTTTCCGTAGGGGGAGTAGAGGGTTGGTGCATTCGGGAGCGCGGCGAGGAGCGTCGCTTCATCGAGTGACAGTGCTTTGGCCGGTTTGCCGAAAAAAGTCTCGGCGGCCGCTTCAATCCCATAGGCATTCGAGCCGTAGGGGACAGTGTTGAGGTAGAGATCGAGGATTTCATCCTTCGAGAGTGACTTCTCGATTTTGATGGCGAGGATGACTTCGCGGACTTTGCGGACCCAGGTCCGTTCACGGGTGAGAAAAAGCGCCCGAGCGAGCTGCTGAGTGATGGTTGAAGCCCCTTGCGAAATCCCCTGATTCCGGACATTTATGATTGCGGCGCGGAGGATAGCTAGGACATCGATGCCGGGATGGGTGAAAAAATGAGTGTCTTCCGAAGCAACGGTTGCAAGTCGGACTGATTCTGGGATCTCATCGTGTCCGACGACGCGCCGGTTCTCTTCACCATAGACCTGGTACAGGATTTCGGTCCCAGTCCGATCATAGATGACCGAGGCTTCATCGAGCGGGTGCTCATCGAGATTGAGCGCTTCGGACGCATCGAAATAATAGATTGAGAACCCACCGACGACGAGGCCGAGGGTGATAATGAGGATGAGCCAGCTGGTCTGGCGGGCCAGCCAACGGAAAATGGAGAAGAATCGAGGCATATTTGTAGTATACGGCATTACACAGGTCTCTCCTCGTGGAGTAAAGGGCATGAAGATGGTAGTCAATCCTGTTCTAATCGCTTTGTCAATACGCTGCTTTCCCTGTAGTCTGAAAATATATGCATCTTCCTGTCAGTAAACTGTTGTGTCAGACCCTGGGCCTATTTGGTTTCCCGACCGTGTGGGAAGTTTCGGTTGGGAGTGTGCTTTTTCGTCAGAATCTAGCCAGAGAGCGGGAGTACCTCATTCTTCAGTATCCAAGCGGCCACTTCGACTTTCCCAAGGGGCACATGGAGGCCGACGAGACCGAAGAAGACACGCTCCGCCGCGAGACCGAAGAAGAGACGGGGATGAGTGAGCTCCAAGTGTATCCAGAGCGGGTCAGTATCAAATATTTTTATGAAGCGCGTGGCAATGAGTTGGAGCGGCGGAAGCGTGAGGGGAGAGGGATCTGGATTTTCAAGATCGTCCATTTTTATCCCGCTTTTGCCGAGGGGAGTACGGACGTGAAAATTTCCCATGAGCATATTGGCTCACTCTGGCTCTCATTTGATCGGGCGCTCGAAAAAGTCACTTTTGTGAACGCGAAGAAAGTACTTCAGGCGACTGAAGACTACTTGAAAACTGTTGAGTCTAAAGCGTAATTGATTGTGGCAGAGAAAATTTAAAAGCCGCACGGTGAGGAACCCTCGGTGTGCAGCTTTCGTTTTTTGCTCAAGATTCGAAGTTGGGCGAGGATGGGACGGGGCGCTTGATCCGTTCCATGTAGCTCTTCTCCCATCGGGCGAGGTCCCCGTCGGTGATAGCCATCTCGTCGAGCACGGCCCGGCAGGCGGCCATCACGGAGCTCCCTTCGCCGAAGCTCTCGGCGTCTAGGATGACCGCGTAGGGGTCGATGGCGCCAGAACGGAGCAGATTGATTGCTTCGATGAGGTGTATTCTCCAATGGGCGAGATCAGTCATGTCGCCCTCCTTCAAAAGAACCGTCCAAAACGGACTTTCCTTTATACACTATAGATACACATTTGTCAATACTATTTGGTAATAGCGGTGTAAGGCTTGATTTTTTGAAAAAATGGTATATAGTAAAGCATCTGATTTATCATTTTTTCTCACATGCTCGCCGTCAAACGTCTCCGCAAAAGCTTTGGTACGCGCCGACTTCTTCACGAGGTCTCTTTTGCTTTGCCTGAGGGGATGCGGATGGCCATGGTGGGGGAGAATGGCACGGGAAAGTCGACCTTGCTGAAAATTATCGCTGGTCTCGAACCGGCCGATCGAGGACTCGTGACAATCGCGAAGGGAAAGCTCGTTGGCTACTTACCTCAGGAAACAGTGGTTGAAGGGAAAGAAACGGCGCTTGAATTTCTCCGTCGAGCGAGTGGCCTGGTAGCGATTGAAAAAGAAATGCTCACGCTTGAGCCTGAAATTTCTGACCCCAAAAAATTGATGCAGTATGAAGCCGCTCAAGAACAATTTGAGCGACTGGGGGGGTATGCCTTTCTCGACCGAGCCAAAGGTATTCTCGACGGCCTCGCTCTTGTCTCACTTGATTTGAATCGACCACCTGATACGTTTTCGGGTGGAGAAAAACGGAAGCTGGCACTGGCAGCAGTCCTCCTTTCTGGTGTCGATCTCCTTCTCTTGGATGAACCGACAAATAACCTCGACCTGGTGGCACTGCTCTGGCTCGAAGCTTATCTCGTCCGTTCTGAAGCCACGGTACTGGTCGCTTCGCATGACCGGGCTTTCCTCGATCATGTAGTGACCCGCGTCCTTGCTATCGACCCTATGACGCACTCAGCCCAAATTTACAATGGCAATTGGTCGACGTATGCCGAGACCAAAGCCCATCTTTTCCGACGGGCAAAGGAATTGTATGGTGCGGAACAACGGGAGCGAGATCGGGTCGTATCTTCGGCCGCGGAGAAAATCCACTGGGCGGAAGAGACTAAGAAAAAGCGTGCACCGGATCACGACAAGCTCGCCTCGAACTACAAGAAAGAACGCGCCATTAAGAAATTCACCGGTTCAGCCAAAGCACTTGAAGGTAGGCTTGATCGATTGAACGAGCATGAAAAGCCATTTGAACGGTCACCGCTCGAGTTCAGTCTCGCACCGGATACTGAGACGGCACCACCAGCGGTGACGCTTACTCGGGTTTCGGCCGGCTATACGAAACAGGCACCAATCGTCAAGAGCGTGACGCTTCGCCTCCCATTCGGTTCACGCGTAGCACTCCTCGGTGAAAACGGTGCCGGCAAGTCGACCCTTTTGAAAACCATTACTGGTCAACTCGAGCCGCTTGCAGGGAGTATTCGCCTCGGCAAGGGTGCAATCTTCGGTGACCTTATGCAGGAGGGAGAGAATTTGCCGCACAATCTCACGGCCATCGCTTATTTCGCTAAACGCTACCGGGTCTTCGAGCGCGAACGAGTACTCAGTCTCCTCGCTCCGTTTGGGTTTATCCCGGATGAATCCGATGTGCTGATTGGCCGGCTGAGCCCGGGCGAACGCGTCCGTCTGGTCCTGGCCTCGCTCGTCCATCAGGGAGCGAATGTGCTCACCCTCGATGAGCCGACCAATCATCTCGACCTCGAGGCGATCGAAGCACTGGAAGACGCCCTCAGGGTGTATACCGGAACGCTTATTGTAGTGAGTCATGACCGGACCTTTCTCTCGCATGTGAAGCTCGATAGCGCTTATCTCATCGCCACGGGCAAGTTGGAACCAATCGCTGATTATGCGACCTACGCCAAGCGACTAGAGCAGGAAGCCAAGCGTCGTCTGAAGCGCCTGGAAGAGCGTCTCGGCAAAAAACGTGGCTAATTACATCTTGACAGGATTTTTTTACGTGATATAAAAATCAGTCGATGATATTGCCGCTAACGTTTTGAGAGGATCTCTATCGACCCGCCTGACATGGTTAGTCAGGGAAATTTTGAGTAGGAAGAATGACGAGTAGTTCTAGATCTTCTGAGAAGAACACCATATCTTCCACTCAACCCTTTCGCAGCGACGATGACAACAGATGTACTGCTCACCATAGAGTGACTCAAGTAATATTGTCGCTGCACCCCTTTACCTGGAGAGATGAGAATGGTGGTATTTCTTGATTCGAAGTGCATCTCTCCAGGTCCTAGTTCTTTGTCAGTTTTGGCGTGAAGGATGAGAGATTGACTAAATACTCGTTTGAGGACAGTGATATCCTTCACGCCACCCTTATTCAGAGGATGACTTAGCAGCTAATCATTTGATTCCTTTCTTATGCTCTGAATCCCGAAGCGTTGCAACCACAGCGCTTCGGGCCTTCCTTTGAGTCTGAGTCGCTGACTTGGGTTCCAAGGAGAGAGTAGTTTAGCTCGAAGTTGCTAAACTGATTCCCTTAAGGCCCTAGACTCGAAAGAGTCCATGGCCTTTTTATTTGAAAAAGCATCGTTTTTAGAGAAAATAAGCCGTCTTGCCCAAGGGAGAAATGTGGCCTATACTGGGGGCTATATGAATGCTATCAAGCGCATCCGTTATCAATTTGCGGGCGTCGTTCTCCTCGCCCTCGTTTCGAGCCTGATTGCCTATCCGAAAATCGTTTTCTTCGCCCCGCCAATTGAGCGGTTTTTTGAGCAGGCGAAAATCAATCTCGGGCTCGATCTTCAGGGAGGGATTCATCTCGAGTATGCAGCCGATACCTCGGACGTCGATGAGGCAAAGCAGGATGAGGCGCTTCAGGCTGCTGTCGACGTGATTGAACGGCGCGTGAATGCTTTTGGCGTCGGCGAACCAGTGGTCCAGCTCTCTCGCTCGGGTGATGAGAACCGGATCATCGTCGAGCTGCCTGGTATCAAGGATATCGAGGAGGCGAAGAAGCTCATCAAAGAAACGCCATTCCTCGAATTCCGTGAGTTGGCTGGACCGGAAGCGCAGGCAGAAATCGATACATATAACGCGCAGTCCAAAGAGGCTGCGACGAAAATATTGGACAATGTGCTTGGTGGAAGTGACTTTGCTGAACTCGCTATGGTGTGGAGCCAGGACCCTGGATCAAAAGAGAATGGTGGAGCGCTTGGCTTCGCAAAGAAAGGGGCGTATGTCCCGGAGTTTGATGCGGTGGCGTTCGGCCCAGATATTGCTTCCGGAGCGGTTCATCCCACGCTTGTGGAGACCACCTTTGGCTTTCATATCCTCAAAAAACTAGAAGAGCGCGGTGAAGGTGAGGAGCGTGAGGTGAGTATCGCACATATCCTCTTCCCAAAGTACTCTCTCGACGATGCTCCGCAGCTCAAATACAAGACGACCGGACTGACGGGTAAGAACCTGACAGAGGTTTTCGTCGATTACCAGAGTCAGGGTATTGGCTCGCCACAGATCGCACTGCGATTTGATGAGGAGGGGACAAAGCTCTTCGCTGACATCACGTCGCGCAATGTGGGCAAACCAGTTGCAATTTTCCTCGATGGTCAGGTGGTGAGTCAACCGACTGTGCAAGCCGAAATCGTGAACGGCCAGGCAGTCATCACGAGTAATTTTACGCTCGCTGAAGCGAATGCTGAAGTGAAGCGCTTCAATGAGGGAGCGCTCCCGGTGCCAATCACACTTGTTTCCCAACAGTCAATCGACGCTTCGCTCGGCAAGTCGGCGCTCGACCAGAGTATCCGTGCCGGTATTATTGGGCTCATGGCCGTCTCGGTCTTTATGCTTCTCTTCTATCGTTTCCTCGGTCTTATTGCAGTCCTAGCGCTCCTCCTTTACTCGGCGATGCTCTTGGCACTCTTCAAGCTCTCGGTCTTCACCCCGTTTCCAATCACGCTGACTCTCTCGGGTATCGCGGGATTCATCCTCTCGATCGGTATTGCAGTCGATGCGAACGTACTTATCTTTGAACGGACCCGCGAGGAACTCTCGTTCGGCAAGACGATGCGGAAAGCACTTCAAGAGGGCTTCCGCCGTGCTTGGCCGTCGATCCGTGATGGCCACCTCTCGACGCTCATCACAACAGTGATTCTGATGGGGATGGGGACGGGATTTGTGAAGGGCTTTGCGCTTATCCTCTCGCTCGGCGTACTCCTCTCACTCTTTACCGCTGTCGTCCTGGTCCGCATCATGGTGAATTTCCTTTTTGCCGATTGGATGGAACGACACCCATGGATCCTCGTGACGCCGAAGAAAATTGATACCCCCAAAGACTAATCGTATGCAGCTCAATATCATCCAGAAACGAAAATATACCTACGCCTTCTCCATTCTCGTGACTGGGGCGGCGATTGCCTGCATCATACTCTATGGACTTCGACTAGGCATTGACTTCAAAGGAGGAACTCTCATGGAGGTGCGTTTCGCAGAGACGGCGGTACCGACGGCTGATATCGTCCGCGAGAAGCTCTCAGCTATTGAGCTCCAAAGCCTCTTGGTCCAGCCGACGGCCGAGCGAGGGATGCTTCTCCGATATCTTGCTTCAGATGAGACGACAAATGATCAGGTGCTTGCAGTTATGGAGGACATCGATCCAACCGTCGAACAACTGCGAGTTGATTTCATCGGTGCGTCCGTCTCAAATCAGATGAAGCGTCAGGCTTTTACGGGTACCTTCCTCGCGCTTCTCGGCATTGCGCTCTATATCGCCTGGGCCTTTCGGCGTGTGGCATACCCGGTGACTTCCTGGGAGTACGGTGCTGGTGCCATCATCGCGCTCGCTCATGACATCATCATCACGGTTGGTATTTTTAGTGTTCTGGGACACTTTTATGGTATCGAGGTCGGTGTGCCGTTTATTGCGGCGCTCCTCACTATCCTTGGTTATTCGGTAAATGACACAATCGTCGTCTATGACCGGGTCCGCGAGAACCTCCTCCGAGCTCGGACGGGGACTGATTTCGAAGTAATCGTGAATCGCTCGCTGAATGAAACACTGGTCCGTTCGGTGAATACGTCCTTGACGGTTATCATCGTCCTCATCGCTGTCGTGATTCTTGGTGGTGAGAGCGTCCGCTGGTTTGCCGTGGCGCTTTTGGTCGGTGTCGGATTTGGTACCTACTCATCCATCTTCATTGCGTCGGCGCTCCTTGTGACTCGGTTTAAGATGAAGTTTCCGGATGCACTCGTGAAAAAATAATGTATTCGTTCTGACTCATTAATAGAGATCCTTATGAAATGGAATCCTTTCAATAAAGACCAGGGAGAAAAAAAGAAGGCCGATGAGGAAGCGGCCAAGCTCGAAGCGGAACTCGCGGCGATGCCCGGTGCGAAAGACATGAATATGATCCAACGCTTCGCGATGAAGCGGGTCTTGAAAATGTCTCCAGAGGAACGGAACAAGGTCATGCAGAAGTCGCTCACGCCGAAGAACATCGAGAAGCACAAGGGCGAGATTCTCGCCCAGCTCGACGCGATGAAAAAAGCCGGACAGATGTCCGATGACCAGTACCGTCTCGCAAAACGCAAACTCGGACTCTAGAGTATGGGGAAGCATCTCCCAACCAATGTCCTTGCGTCATACCTCATGCTCGTTCGGGATGGGGAAGTGCTGCTTGCGCGACGAGTGAATACTGGGTATTGGGACGGAAGCTATTCCTTGCCAGCTGGTCATGTTGAGGTGGGGGAGAATTTTACTACGGCACTGGTGCGCGAAGTTGGTGAAGAAATTGGAATACGACTATATTCTCAATCCTTGTCTGTTCCCCATATTTTGCATCGTAAAGGAGAAGATGGTTCGGAACGGGTTGAGGCGTTCTACCGAGTAAACAGTTGGGAAGGAGATATCAAGAATCATGAGCCTGAAAAATGTGATGATCTCTCCTGGTTTCCTCTCGGTCGGCTTCCTGAAAACACCATTCCTTACATCAAGCAGACATTAGAAAACATCCAGAAAGGAATCTCGTATAGTGAATTAGGATGGTAGAATAGAATCATATGGAAATTTCCCGGGAGCAAAAAATTGAAGAGCTTCTCACTCGTGGTGTGGCGGAGGCGATTGATCGTGAACATTTGAAAAAGCGTTTGCTTGCTGGTGAAAAACTTCGTGTGAAGCTCGGTATCGATCCGACGAGCCCGAACCTCCACCTTGGTCGTTCGGTCCCGCTTTTGAAGCTGCGCGATTTCCAAGACCTCGGTTGCCAGGTCGTCTTTATCGTGGGGGACTTTACCGGCATCATTGGCGATACATCAGACAAAGAAGCGGAGCGGCCGATGCTCACACGAGAGCAAGTTCAAGGGAATATGGAGAATTATCTCGAGCAGGCGTTCAAGATTCTTGATCGAGAAAAAACAGAAACCCACTTCAATTCAGAGTGGTTGTCAAAATTGGGTTTTTTGGAATTGAGCCAAATGGCAAATCTCTTTAGTCTCCATGAGTTTGCATCTCGAGAAATGATTGCTAAACGTCTGGCTTCAGGAAGTAGGGTATCTTTTCATGAGATGCTCTATCCGCTCATGCAGGGTTATGATAGTGTCGCGGTAAAAGCGGATGTTGAGCTTGGCGGGACCGATCAACGTTTCAATCTCCTCGCTGGCCGGACCATACAGCCGAAATATGAGCAGGCTCCACAGGATATCCTCATGACCAATCTTATCCTCGGAGCGGATGGCCGCAAGATGAGTTCGAGCTGGGGAAATACGATAAATCTCCTCGACACACCAAATGAGATGTTCGGGAAAACGATGAGTATCCCGGATGAGCTCATCATGGATTACTTCACTCATTGCACTCGTGTGCCGACGGGAGATGTGGTGGAGTTTGCCGAGAGCATCATCACAGGCGGCAACCCGCGCGATGCGAAACTTCGCCTCGCTGAAGAAATTGTAAAGATTTACCATGGAGAATCTGAATCTAAGACTGCCGTTGAATACTTTATTCACACAATTTCAAAAGGGGAAATACCTGAAAATGTGAGGCCTTCAGAAGCACCACCAGAGACTACAATTATTGAGTTTATGGTATTCGAAAAGCTCGCGTCTAGTAAGTCTGACGCTCGACGGAAAATTGAACAGGGTGGTGTTGAATTGGATGGGAAAAAAGTGGATGATTGGCAAATGCAGCTAAGTGAAAGTGATAATGGAAAAATTCTCAAAGTTGGAAAGAAAGACTTTGTGAAAATTGTTTTTTGACCGACAGGGGCGCAACCGATAGAATGACGACATGATGCTCGAACGATTAGAAGCCATTAAGAAAGAAGCGCTCGAATCTTTGGCTCAAGCCAAGGGTGAGGTTGTTTTGCGTGCCTGGGAGACGAAATATCTCGGCCGGAAGAGCGAGTTCAATACGCTGTTGCGCGGCGTGAAAGAACTCTCGGCTGAAGAGCGCAAGGCCGTCGGGGCCAAAGGCAATGCGGTCAAGCATGAGCTCTATCGAGCCTTCGAAACGGCTCGGACAACGAGTCATGCTGCTACTACAGACTGGGAGGCAGAGCGGATTGATGTCACGCTGCCGGGCGTCGGACGAGTCGCTGGTTATCTCCACCCGATTACCCTCATTGAAGAGGAGATCGAGGACATCTTTTTCTCGATGGGATTTTCGGTTGCGGATGGGCCGGAAGTCGAGAGCGAATGGTATAACTTCGATGCGCTTAACTTCCCCCCGGATCATCCAGCTCGCGATATGCAGGATGCTTTCTGGCTCACGGAAACGTGGGGGAAGAAGAAGTATCTGCCACGGACCCACACGTCGTCGGTTCAGGTACGCTATATGGAGACGCATAAACCGCCGTTCCAAATCATCATCCCGGGCCGGATTTTCCGCAATGAAGCGACGGATGCTTCACACGAGCATACTTTTCATCAGTTCGAGTGCCTCGTCGTCGGAGACGATATCTCAGTTGCGAATTTCAAGTCGGTCGCTGAGGTTTTCTTCACGGCATTTTTCGAAAAAAAGACCGAGGTGCGGCTGCGGCCCAGCTTCTTCCCGTTCACGGAGCCATCATTTGAGTTTGACGTGAGCTGTATGCTCTGTGGCGGTGCTGGTTGCCCGGTCTGCAAGGGGACTGGTTGGCTCGAGATCGGTGGCGCCGGTATGGTCCACCAAAACGTCTTTGTTGCAGCCGGCTATCCGCGCGGTCGCTACCAGGGTTTTGCCTGGGGGTTCGGCTTGACCCGACTCGCTATGATGAAGTATCGGATTAGTGATATCCGCCTCCTCATGTCGGGTGACTTACGTTTTATCCAGCAATTCTAACTTCCCGTTATGCGATTCAGTTACCACTGGCTCAAGGAACTTTCTGGCACCAAACGCTCACCCGAGCGGCTTTCAGAACTCCTCATGACGCATGCTTTTGAGGTCGAGTCGATTGATCCGTATCCACACGGCCTGTCTTCGGTTGTCATCGGAAAAGTCATCTTGGTCGAGCCGCATCCGAATGCTGACCGTCTCCGGGTAGCTGAGGTACTCGTTGGAAAGAAAATTGTCCAAAAAATTGTCTGTGGTGCACCGAACCTTGCGCTTCATCAAAGGGTTGCTGTAGCGCTTCCTGGAGCGACGCTTCCCGGTGGCATCACGATCAAAGAAACAGAGCTCCGTGGTGTTCAGTCGGCGGGTATGATTTGCTCGGCCAAAGAGCTTGGCCTGGGCGGTGATTATGCAGGCATTTTGGTCCTGCCTCCGGACGCGCCGATCGGCAAGGACTTCGTTCACTATGCCGGACTCGACGATATCGTTCTCGACGTGAAGATTCTTCCGGATCGGAGCTCGGATGCGCTGTCCTATCAAGGGTTAGCGCGAGAAATTGCTGCACTCGAAGGATCTATCGCCTCTTTCCTCTCGACAAAAGAAAAACCAAGTCGCGGACTGCTCCGTGCTAGTTCAAGGGTGCCGAAAATAACGATCAAGACCGACCGTTCGAAGCGCTATATGGCCCTTTTTGTCTCGGACGCCCGGCAAGGAGAGAGTCCACTCATAATCCAGACGCGGCTGGTGGTTTCCGGACTGCGTCCCCGGAATCGGATTGTCGACCTGACGAATTACCTCATGCTTGAAACCGGACAGCCAGTTCATGCCTTTGATGCGGATGCGATTCCGGCGGGTGGTATCGTTGTTCGGCTTGCCAAAGCGAGAGAAAAGCTCATCCTCTTGGATGGTACCGAGCTCTCGCTTTCGACTGACGATATTGTCATCGCCGACGGACGCAAACCATTAGCGCTCGCTGGAGTGATGGGTGGCAAGCTCTCGGGTATTACCGAAAAGACAAAGCATGTCGTTTTTGAGATCGCTCATTTTGAAAGTCAGAGTATCCGTCGCACTGAAAAGCGGCATCATCTGCTGACCGATGCGGCGTATCGTTATGAACGAGGTATTGATGCTTCCCGGCCGGTCGAAGTAGCGCCAGAGCTTGCTCATCTCGTACGCACATTCGGTGTTGGAGAGCAGGTCTTTCTTCGGGAAGCTGGGAGTAAGCTGCCGAAAGCGACCGTCATCACGCTCGAACTCGAATACGCCACCAGACTCCTTGGTGAAAAAGTCCCGCTCTTTGAAGTCGTGCAGTACTGTTCTTGGCTCGGACTCTCGGTGAAGAAGGTTCCGAACCAGCAAGCGCTCAAGGTTACAATTCCGTATCGCCGCCCCGATCTGCGCGATCCAGAGGATGTGATCGAGGAAATCGGTCGGTTGCGGGGGTACCATCTGATTGAGCCCAAACCGCTCACGCTCCCGGCGAGGCCAATCATTCGTGATTCGAGCAAGGCGTTTGAACGTACCATCAAGCGGACGCTCGCCGCGAGTGGCTTCAGTGAAGTGATGACCTATTCGTTTTTCGGCGAAAAGAGTTTGCCCCTCACGGCGCTGCCGAAAGCAGAGCACCTTTCGATTGCGAACCCGATGAATCCGGAGCAGGCTTTGATGCGTTCGGAGCTTTTCCCGAATCTCTATCGAGTAGCGCTCACCAATGCCCGTCAGTCTAGTCATTTCCAGTGCTTTGAATTCGGCAGTGTCTTCAAGCGGGGAAAGAATGGTCCGTTTGAAGAGAAGCGCCTCGGACTTATCGTTTTTCGCCGCGCGATAGTTGATCCGGTGCAGTCATTTCTCAGTTTCAAGGCGGAACTCGATTCGCTCTTCCAGAGTGAGCGGCTGAGGGTCCGCTGGAATGATATGGCAGTCGGCGTGCCACCCGCTTTCCACCCAACCCGGGTGGCCCACTTGACGGTGAGCGAAAGTGCACTTGGATATGCGGGTATGGTCCAGCCTGATCTGACCAAACGCCTCGGCACGAATGCGAGCCTCTTCTATGCGGAGCTCGTGGTGGGGGCAATGTATCGTGAAAGCCGTGATATCGTTCTTTTCCGCGATTTCTCGCGCTTCCCGTTGGCACATCGGGATATCTCGCTCATTGGGCCGCGGGCGGTCACCTTTGCTCGGCTCCAATCGGTGCTGACGGCCGTTGGAGCGCCACTCCTCAAGTCGAGTGAACTCTTCGACGTGTATGAGGCGGGTGAGGAAAAGAGTTTCGCCCTTCATCTTTCATTCGGCCGGGAAGATCGGACGCTCGGCGGCCAGGAGATGGATGAGTGTTTTGAGAGTATCGTGAAAGCTGCTGGCGAGCAGCTCGGCATGCGTCTGAAAGCATAGTCAAACAAGGCTCGGATAAGTTCCGTGTCTGTGTCCAAGTATATTGACAAAGCATATTATTTATGCTTAAATATACATGCTACGGGGTTCCTTCACAGAGTAGACTCGACTATCGCGCTTACCCCACAAAATGGGTGGTGAGGAAAGTCCGGACATCGCCATGGCAATCATGGAGCAGGTAGCGGGCAACACCCGTCCTGAGCGATTAGAGAGGTGCGAGCAGTGACGCTTTTTCTCGAAAGGGAAAGGGCGCCCTACGAGCAATCGAAGGGTGAATCTTGGTATAAACTCGGGGTCGTAAGATTCTGAGTGAAGTCGAAGAGTGAAACGGCTAAATCCTTACCTCGATGCAAGGTCGTGCCTGAGGCTTCTTGGAGCTCAAGAAACGGCAGGAGAACCGCAAAGACCTGTCTGGCAACGGACAGGCAAGAGAAATGATAGTCGCCCCAAAGAGCAATCGAGGGGCACAGAATCCGGCTTATGAGTCTACCCTGTACAGGAATCCTGTTTCTCCGATATGAAATCCCATAGGGAGAGTTTATAATATCTCTATCTTTTTCAGTACTGTGAAACGTTCAGAAATCTATTTTAGTGCCATTCAGCTCCCGGTTGATTTTCTCATGATCGTCCTGGCGTCGCTTTCAGCGTACGCAGTTCGTGATGTGCCGCAAATTCTCGCATTGCGGCCGAAACTGTACACGGTCGACTTTATCGATTTCCTCCAAGTGACACTCATGGTCGCCCCTCTTTTTCTCGTGGTTTATGCGATTGAGGGGCTCTATACGATGCGCGTGACCCGTACCCCACTCTCTGAAGTGTTCAAGGTCTTCCGCGCTACTTCCCTCGTCCTCGTCCTCGTCATTGTGACCATTTTCCTCAAGCGTGAATGGTTTTCTTCCCGTTTTATCATTCTGGCTGGCTGGTCGTTTGCTGTCTTTTATGTCACGATTGCCCGCTACTTCATCCAACGGGTTCAGCGCTACTATCTAACGAAGAAGGGAGTTGGCGTCCACCGAATCCTCCTCATTGGTACGAACGGCAAGATTGAGCAGCTCAAAAGTCTCTTTGCAACTCGGCCCGAACTCGGCTACGTCGCTGTCGGCCAAGTGGAGACGGTTTCACTTCATGCAATCAAGGATATCCGTGAAGCTCACGGTCTTGATGAGGTGATGGTCTGTGACCCGTCGCTCACTGATGATGAACAACAAAAGCTCCTTGACTACTGCCAGATCAACAACATCACGTTGAAATATCTGCCGACGACCCGTGAGACGTCGCGTTTCACGATGAGCATCTTCAATGGTGAGCCGATTATCGAATTCCAGCACACACCACTTGATGGTTGGGGCAAAGTCCTGAAGCGTGTCTATGATCTCGTGGCTGGGTCGATTTTGACGCTCATTTTTTCCCCCGTCATGCTCATGATCGCGCTCCTCACCAAGCTCGAAGACCCGGCTGGTCCAATCATCTATACCAATGAGCGGATCGGGGAGAACGGCGAAAAAATCCCGGTCTTCAAATTCCGCTACATGCAGTGGAAGTGGTGCATCAATAAAGATAATCCGAATTTTGAAGCGGCTCTTGAGTATGAGAAACAGCTCATCGCGGAGCGCAGTGTCCGTCAAGGGCCGCTTTACAAGATCAAGGATGATCCGCGAAAGACAAAAGTCGGTGCTTTCATCGAACGCTATTCGCTCGATGAATTGCCACAGTTTTTCAATGTACTGCGTGGCGAGATGAGCCTGGTCGGACCGCGGCCGCACCAGAAGCGAGAGGTAGAGAAGTACAGCGAGTACCATCGGCGCCTCCTCACCATCAAGCCGGGGGTGACCGGCATGGCCCAGATTTCTGGCCGCTCAGATCTCGCCTTTGAGGACGAATACCGCCTCGATGTCTTCTATATCGAGAACTGGTCGCTCTGGCTCGACGTGCTCGTGTGCCTGAAGACGGTTGGAGCTCTTCTCCGCCGCCGCAAGAACTAACCCTCGATCAACGCCTCTTTCCTTGGTGTAAAGCCCTGTTCGCAGGGTTTTTTGGTACTTAGGGTTATGCTGGACGGATGATGATCCCATGGATGGCAATGGTTGGCCAATCCCGAGCTCAGGCGCCTGGAAGAACCAGTGGCACACCATCCGGGCCTGTATCCGACGCGACGGCGGGCAGCCAGTTGGCAATGAGTCGACTGAAGTCTGTGCTCACCACTGGAATTTTTTGAGGCAATAGGAATTTTCAAATACAAAAATTTTTCTTGCCGGATTGCTCGCTGAGTGGTCCGGGTTTTTCTTTTGATGAGGGTTTGGTTATTTGTGGAGAGCAGCTATACTGGGGAGAGAAATAAAGATAAAAACATATGCGCACAGAAGGATCTCATAAGGCCATGGCGTTTTCGGTTGTCATCTTTATGCTTTTTGGAAGCTACTTTATTTTCTCCGCTGCTCTTTTCGGACAGCCCGACAACCAGCCTTTGATCCAGACCGTATCAGCTGGAGAAAAAGATAAATAAAAAAATCCTTGTTTGCTACTCAAAACAATGCCAATGGTTCAGCTAATGACTCTTTATTTTTCGGTGCAACACATGATATAATAGTCTGAGTCGGTGAAAATGGTTCCCTCAAATCAACAATATAAATTCCGGATATGTCGCATTTTGGTGAACATCTCATGATTGATGGGTATGGAGGGTCGTATGAAAAACTCAATGATCGTGCAGTAGTACTTCGTTGCCTGAACGAGTTACCCGAAGATTTAGGTATGTCAAAGCTCGCTGAGCCAGTGGTGTATCAGGCCCCTGGAAATGGCGCCAAAGATCCCGGTGGCTGGAGCGGGTTTGTCGTAATCGCCGAAAGTCATATCAGCGTCCATACATTCCCGGCGCGTGGCTTTGTTTCAATTGATGTTTATACGTGTAAAAATGGACTCGATAACAGGTATACCGTCAAATACTTTAAGGAAGCCTTTGACCTCCAGGATACTGAAGAGAACTTCGTTGAGCGAGGAAAAAAGTATCCTCAAAATAATCTTGCAGTTGAGTAGTCTGTATGCTCGATGAAGCCGCGAGAGTGCTATTGGGACAAATCGCTGGCGGAGTTTCGTTTTTTGCCTTTATCCTCTACTATATTTCGATTATCCAGGGGCGTTCGCGTCCCAATCGAGCGACGTGGATTATCCTAACCGTCGTTGGTGTACTCATCGCAGCGAGTTATTATGCTTCAGGTGCGCGTAGTACAATGTGGGTGGCGATTGCATATACTATAGGTCCGTTTATTGCCGCATTGCTTGCATTCAAGTATGGTGAAGGTGGGACGACCCGCCTAGACATTTTCTGTCTCTTAGGTTGCGCTGTGAGCGTCTTATTTTGGGTTTTTACCAACAATGCGCTCACGACATTGCTTATTAATATCGTCATTGATTTTTTCGGTATTTTGCCGACTCTCAAAAAATCTTATATTGATCCACTAAGCGAAGATAAAATCGCGTGGTCGACAACGGTATTCTCTAGCGCATTGAATATTTTCGCGATTAACACCTGGGTCTTTTCGATTGCTATCTATCCGGTTTACATGCTTGCTGTAAATGGCCTAGTAACCCTATTCCTTTTTCAGAAGAATCCTCCATTAAAAATTTTTTCTTATGGAAAAAAAATCTAAGACGCTTCTCGTATTTGTTATTGTTGCACTCGTAGCTTCAGTCACGTACTCCTACTATCAGTATGTGTGGGGTGGATATTTTTTGATTGATGAGAGTCAAGTCGAGGCTGATAATTCTGATGCGGAGGCATCGTTGGAAGAGAGTCTGAGAGAAAATGTATTCGTGGGACCAGAAGTAAAAGAGGGAGAGTAGGATAAAAAAGCATGTCTGATTTTTCTCCTCAGATGAGATTGGGTCGAATGTATCTTGAGACGTATTATCCAAGTCGATTCGACGAGGAATTATTCTTCGTGGCCCTCGATGCTATTGATGAGCAGTTTAGTCTAGGGCGGGGGGCGCTTGATGTTAGAGCTTTTTCGACTCGTTACAAGCTAGCATCTGAAATAATTGAAAACGCCTCTATTCTTTACCACCTCTTAAGTGTAGCCAGTATCATCGCTGATACTCGCGCTGGAATGAAGATATCGATACTCGATGTTGGCGGTGGTCCGACCATCTATCAGCACATACCGCTTTCTCTGATAGCAGATAGAATTGTCCATGCTGAACCACTCGAGGAAAATCGAGCGGAGGTACTCAGCTATCTTCGTCGGGAGGGGGACGCATATGATTGGGACGCTTATTTCCGAGTAATGAAAAGATTTTTGGAGCAAAATGGAAAATTCCCGAGACTCTCTCGACGGCTAGCAGAAATCTTGGGGGCTCTTCCGAATGATGGGCATCTTTCTCTTGAGACTGCATGGAGGGAGCTGATTGATGATCTTATGAAGAGTCGTGTTGTTCCTTGCGATGCGTTTAGTCCCAATCTCGAATTCGCCGATGAGGATGAGCTTTCACGGGTGTTAGCCCAATCGGGGATGTCTCGTGGGGCAACATTGGTAGAATCAAATTTCCTCTTGGAATCTGCAACCGACTCAATCGATGAGTGGAGGAAAGGTCTTTCTAATCTCTTGAGAAAAGTCGCTGAAGGAGGATTTTTTTCGATGTTGGCAATTCGTAATGCCAATTGGTATCTTTCTGGCGGAGATCGGGTACCGGCAGTGCCAGTCGATGAGTCTTTTCTTCGAAAGGAGCTTGAACAGCAATTTTTTTCCGTCGTTGAGTTACACGTGTTGACAGGAAGTGATAAGGAAACATTTGGCTATGATGGTATGATTTTCATGCTGGCTCAGAAAAACATGTCATAATAGAGTCATATATATATGGAATCTTACGCAACCCTAAAGCCGCTCGTCTGTGATATCCCAGCTCCCCAATTCCTTTTGTTTAATGATATTCCGAGCCTGGTATATATCTCACATATACCAATTTTCATCATGGCTTTTTTGCTCGGATTATTCGTACTCTTGAGCAATTGGAACCGTCTTGAGAATCGGGTATTTTTTAGTGCGATGCTCTTTTTTGGATTGTGGGTTTTTCTTGATGCTGTCTTCTGGGCAGCAAATCGTCCAGATGTCATCATGCTTGTCTGGACAATCATTGTCCTGATTGAGCCGCTTGTTCACATCAGTTTGTTGTATTTGGCCTATGTATTAGTGACCGGAAAGGACATGCCGTTCTCTCGGAAATTGATTGTCTCAATTATCTTTCTGCCACAACTGCTCATTGTCCCAACAACACTGACGTTGTCGAGCTTTGATATAGCTAACTGCCTACCAAACGAGGCCTCGTTCGCCTACTATTCATATTTCATTGAGACGATTTTTATCTTGTGGTTGACAGTGTTCGCGATAGTGAAACTGCGGATAGTAGAAGATGCTCGCAAGCATAGGGAGCTCGTTTATGTCATGACGGGGGCCGTCGTTTTCCTCATCTCTTTTACTGGTGGAAACATCTACGGGAGCATTACAGACAATTGGAATGTTGGGGCAATGGGGCTTTTTGGTATGATCTTGCTAGCAGCTTTTTTTGCCTATAGCATCGTCAAATACCAGACTTTTAACGTGAAACTCGTAAGCACACAGGCGCTCGTAGTGGCGTTGGTGCTTATGAATGGTGCGCAGATATTCCTCGCTAAGACACAGGGGAATCGGATTCTGACGGTCATCACTTTCTTTCTCATGCTCACGCTCGGTGTTTTTCTCGTTCGAGCTGTTCGTTTTGAGATTAGGAGGAAGGAAGAGCTTCAGGAAATCAGTAATCGGTTGGTAGTAGCCAATGCTGAATTGCGGCGGCTCGATGATGCGAAGAGCGAGTTTATTTCGATTGCATCACATCAGTTGCGGACACCGCTAACAGCGATTAAAGGCTTCGTCTCGCTCCTCCTCGAGGGTGCTTATGGGAAATTAGAGCCAGCAGTCGGAGATACACTCAATAAAGTGTATCTCGCCAATGCGCGACTCATGAACTTGGTAGAGAATCTCTTGAATATCTCGCGTATCGATGCCGGGCGCATCCAATATCAGTTCGCTTTGACGAAGCTCGAAGATATCCTGATCGAGCTGCGAGATATCTTCGCGCTCGCTGCGCACGAACGGAAATTGAAGCTCAGTTTCGTGCTGCCAAAATCTCCGTTACCACTTCTCTCGCTTGATGGGCCGAAGATCCGTGAGGTGATTTCGAATGTGATCGACAACGCTCTGAAATATACCGAACACGGTGAAATCACGGTCATGGCTGAAGCGCGTGTTGACCGGGTCATCGTTACGGTATCGGACACCGGCGTCGGCATCAGTATTGATGAGCTACCTCATCTCTTCAAGAAGTTCGAGCGTGGCAAGGATGCAACGAAAGTGAATGTCTCGAGCACGGGCCTTGGCCTCTATGTGGGAAAGAGTTTTATCGAGGCGCATAGTGGCACCATCCGGGCCAAGTCAGCGGGGAGAGGAAAGGGTGCTCAGTTCATTATGGAATTTCCAATCAATCGGAAGAATCTTGATAAGTAATGAGAAGGCTGATACCCTGCAGGAGATAGAAACCCCTACATATGGCTAAAATACTCCTCGTTGAGGACGATCCATTTATTTCGGAAATCTACCTGAAGAAGCTAGGATCTTCTGGTTTTGAAGTGGTTTCGGCCTTGACTGGCAAGGACGCGTTGAGGACGATCCGTGAGGGAGCGTATGATTTGGTACTCCTTGATATGGTGATTCCAGAGATGTCCGGTATGGAGGTCCTTCGTGAACTCCGGACCAACAAAGACTATGATCGGACGCTCAAAATTGTCGTCTTCAGCAACCTCTCCGGTCCGCAGGAGCGTCAGGACACGCTGACGGCCGGTGCCAATGGATTCATTTCGAAAACTGACTTCACTCCGTCACAGGTCGTGGCTGAGGTTCAGCGCTATCTCGACCAATTTATTGCCCAGGCGCAGCATGCGAGCCAGGCTGAGCCAGGCAAACAGCCTGATGTTGCCGTCAATCCGCTCACTGATACGCTGCTGGAGCCGGGGACAGAGAAGAAGATTCTTTTAATTGAAGACGAGCCGGTATTCGTCGAGATGTTTGGCAAGGCGCTCCGCGACGCTGGCTATGGAGTCGTGACTGAACGCAATGGACAAAGCGGCTTGGAACGAGCGAAGACTGGAGGCTTTGATCTCGTCATTACCGACCATCTCCTCCCATCACTTTCGGGCAAAGAAATCATTCAAGCGCTCCGGAATGATGCGGGCACGAAGTCAGTCCCTATCTTCCTTCTTACAGCTTCGCTTGAAGAGGAGGAAGTGAAGGCGCTCGAAGCATCAGGTGCAGTGGAGCGCTCTTTCCTGAAGACTCAGGTGACCCCGAGTGAGCTCGCCGGTATCGTGAAGGTATTTTTCTCGACCGAGCAAGCGCAACAGTAATACCGAATAAAACGAATAGCTATGGCTGAACGGATATTAGTGGGTGATGCAGTTGGAAAAATTGGCGAGACGATCAAGCTTTCGGGCTGGATAACGGTGCGTCGCGACCACGGTAAACTCATCTTTTTTGTCTTGCGTGATCGGAGCGGCCAAGTGCAGCTCGTCGTGACACCAGAAAAGGCTGAACTTATCGAAGCGGCAAAGAATATCCGCTCCGAGTTTTCGGTGGCCGTTACCGGTCTCGTGAAAGCGCGTCCGACAAAAAAGGGTGCTGAGGTGGCTGCCGAGCCGACGGATGGGATTGAGATTGAAATGATGGGTATCACGGTTCTCGGTCAGCCGAGTATCGATCTTCCGATTGATGTCTCACAGGATGATATGGGGCTGCAGCTCGAAACACTCCTCAACTATCGGACGCTCGCGCTCCGTCAGGAAAAGGTGGGTGCCATCTTCCGAGTTTATTCTGAAATGCTTCGAGCGTACGATGAAACGATGCGTGCTGAAGGCTTCCTCGAGATTAAGACTCCGAAGATCCTTGGGTCAGCGACGGAAGGTGGGGCGAATTTCTTCAAGATAAAGTACTTCGACCGAGATGCATATCTCGCCCAGAGCCCGCAGTTCTACAAGCAGGCGGCGATGAGTGCCTATGAACGGGTCTTTGAGATTGGCAGTGTCTTCCGAGCAGAACCGAGCTATACGACGCGGCACGTGACCGAGTATGTTGGTCTCGATGCCGAAATGGGGTTCATCGACAGCATGGAGGACGTTATGGTGATGCTCGAAAAGACAATGCATGGAATCGTTCGTCACCTCGGCGAACACTGTCAGACTGAACTCACGCTCTTTGGAGCGAGCCTTCCGGCGGCCGTACCGATTCCGCGTTTGCGTCTCGATGAGGCATTCAAGATCCTGAAAGAGGAATATGGTAAAGAGATTCTGGATGGTGAGGATATCGATAGCGAAGGGGAGCGATTGATTGGTGAGTATGTGCAGAAGCAGTATGGTTCGGACTTTGTTTTTCTAACGCACTATCCGACGGCGGTCCGTGCTTTTTATTCCCTACCGAGTCCGGAAGACCCGAAGCGGTCAGAGAGCTATGATCTCGTTTTCCGTGGTGTCGAGATCGCGTCAGGGGCACAGCGTATCCATGATCCAGCGCTTTTGACGGAGGCGATTCGTTCGCGTGGCCTCGATCCAGATACCTTTAAGGACTATATTGATATCTTCAAATATGGCGCTCCGCCGCACGGTGGCTGGGGTCTTGGGAGTGAACGCATCGTCCAGAAGCTCCTCGGCCTCGCCTCAATTAAAGAAGCGATACTCTATCCACGCGATGTGAAGCGTCTCACGCCCTAATCCTTCAGACTTGAGCCAGGGTCTGATTTCGGCTATGATAAGGAAATCCTTTAGCCTGCTTTTTCACTATGCCACTTTCTTGGACTACCCTCTGGAAAAGCCTCACTGAGCGGTTTTTCGGCAATCTCACCCAGGACATCGGCATCGATCTCGGCACTGCCAATACTCTCGTCTATGTGCGCGGGCGTGGGATTGTTATCAATGAGCCATCGGTCGTCGCAATTAATCAGCGGACCGGACAGATTCTTGCTATCGGTCGCGAGGCGAAGAAGATGGTCGGTAAGACCCCAGGACATATCGTAGCAATTCGACCACTGGTTGATGGTGTTGTCTCAGACTTCGAGATTACCCAGCAAATGCTGCGTTACTTTATTGGCAAGGTGACTGAGGGAAATTTCAAATTTCTCCGTCGGCCGCGAGTCCTCATTGGTATCCCTTCAGGCGTGACCGAGGTAGAAAAGCGCGCTGTCATCGAAGCGGCGATGAATGCCGGAGCACGACAAGCCTTCCTCATCGATGAGCCGATGGCGGCGGCCATCGGCGGCCGTTTACCGGTTATTGATGCGGCTGGAAACATGGTCGTCGATATCGGTGGTGGCACGACCGAAGTGGCTGTGATTTCACT
>Ga0163144_10001826_pt1 | contig 49831 bp, 47 predicted proteins | sample OliLak19BULKMAT1_FD_123175 | JGI IMG/M metagenome (GOLD analysis project Ga0163144, IMG submission 123175) | Freshwater microbial mat bacterial communities from Lake Vanda, McMurdo Dry Valleys, Antarctica - Oligotrophic Lake LV.19.BULKMAT1 | ecosystem: Environmental > Aquatic > Freshwater >... | reverse complement strand
GTTCTTCGCGGCTCAGATCCTCGATCCTATTGCTGGTTGTCATCACTGGCTAAACCAAGTATGCACGTCTCCCAAACATTTTCAACACTTTCTGTTGTCCAACATCGCTGGACCCGCTAACCAGTTACGAGGGGCTCGCACTCACCCGCGGCACGGGCGAGTCCGTCGGTCCGTTTTGTCGAGGTTCATTTCGAGGAAGGCGGCTGCGGCGGCAGGCAGGAATCTGCGTCTGGTCATGGGAAATCCCAACTCCGATCTTGCGTCGAAGGGGCTGGCGACCACTCTGTGCTCCGCCGCCAGCCTCTATCGCACAAGTAACTTAACTCTGACTCAGAGAAGCACTGAACGCTTCCTTTCCCCGGTCAACTGCCGTCAGCACACGATTCGCCTTGCCAGCGACTTGAGAGGCCGCCGCGGTGACTGCCTGTTCGGCGCCGCTTGCTGCTTCCACAACGGTACTCTTCGCTCTGTTTGCAGCCTCCTGCGCCCTCAGACTGGCATCTCTGGTGGTGTCCACGATCTTTCGGCGGGCCGCCTCACCGGACTGCGGTGCATAGAGAATTGCAACGGCGGCTCCGGCGATTGCGCCAGCAACAAAGCCCATAATAGCGTCTCGATTTGTCATGATGTAGAACTCCTTTTCGTGTTTGTTTAAGACCGGCCCTCGCCTCAGGTTTCGATATTTACCTTATAGCTATCGCGAGAGCTTTCCGTGAGTTGGACCTTCCCGACTGCTCGGGCTCTAGAACATAAAGCCCAGCAGGAAGTCGGCTTGATTGCGATTCGTTCTCAGTAAGGCGTTGATCGGATCACGGAAGTTTTCCGATCCCCAACGGGTATAGCGAATTCCGGGACTCAATCGCACTCTTGTCACCTTAAACTCCAAGCCACCCCCGAATACAAGCCCAATATCCGTCTTCTTGTTGAACTCCGGTGCGGAATCGAAACTTGTGTTCACCAGATTGCCAGTCGTATTTAAAGCATTGCGAACCTGACGGATTCCCGAGATATGCCGGAACGAAGCGCCAGTCTCAACATAAGGGCGGATGGGACCAGGCAGGAATGCATACTTGAGGGTGACGGGAAACTCCCAAGCATTCGCCACGACCTTCGCAGACGCCGGCGATGCAGGGGCGAACTGTTCATACTGAAACCCAATTCGTTTGTACAAAGCCGCCCCTTCGATCGAGATTCTGGCCGGCAAGTTCAACTGAATCGCTGGTCCAATAATGTAGCGCTTCGTGTTAGTCGCGTACGAACTGCTGTTGCCGCGCAGCGTTTCGAAAGCATCCGTCAGCGGCACCCCGCCCTTGATTCCGACGGAGATCGGCTGAGCGGACGCGCTCGCCATTAAGAGTAGTAAAATCCAAACGCTCGTAGCAGACATGCAAAATTTAGAGCAATCCACTCGCCACACTTCGAGGAGGCTCCCGGACTATCGAGATGTCTTTTCCCCAGGCACGGAACTGCTGGGATTGTTATGGGATTCCACAAACCACAGTGTTTTGTCGGTTGCCCGACAGATCGAGGTCAGGATGTCGGCGGTGACTGCGTCTTCGGCTTCGTCCGCCTGTTTAACTCCCTTGAGCAGATGCTTGCCGAACTGCGCGAGGCTGGTGGCGAGTTGTTTGATGTGCTCGCTGCTGGTCGCGATACCCAGCGGGTATTCAGGCAGTTGAGAGGCTTTCACTGCCATTCGCAGTGTCCCGTCAACACCTGCACCGAGTTGTCCCGACCTTTCCGCGAGTTCATCGGCGTGCGCGGTGGCTTCTTCCGCCACTCTGTCGAAGAGTTCGTGCACCGCTATGAAATCGGGCCCGCGAACATTCCAATGCGCTTGCTTCGCATGGCTGTAGAGATCGATTGCGCTCGCGAGAAGCTCATTGGTCAAGCCTGCCATTCTACGGCGAACATCGACTGGTAACGCCAGTTGAGTGCGAACTAAAGTTTCTGTCTTGGTCATGGCCCTTGTAGTGCACGTTGAGGACCATATGGTTCAAAACACGGTGGGCTGAGCGATCTCTTCAGAGTCGAGCAGAAACGTTTCGATTGGAGTTCAAACTGAATGAAGCTTTTGATTGTGGGCGACGAGGCGGAAAGCAATTAGAGAAAGGCGAAGAGGCCCTGGTCTGTCTCAGCGATCGGACCGTGGACAGTCATCTTAAAAACTGACCTTTTAATGCCGAAAATGGACGGCTTTGAGTTGCTACGGCGCTTGGATGCCCAGGGCGCTTTGCCTCCGACGATCCTGGTGCGCGTTTGGAAGTCTCAAAAGCACTCCATCCACAAACTGGACGTCGTCGGGCACGCAAACCTTCGATGCAGGAAGTGTTTGCCCTGATTCGGCAGGTCGCTCCAACTTCTGCCGCCGTGATGATTACCGGAGTTGCTTGGGCTCTGCATGCCAATAGCAGACGCACGAAAGTGAGATCTTCGGTCACAAGAAGGTGCCTTTACCGGAACGGTGAAAGGCAGACTGGGCGCATGGCGTCCGCACAAGGCGGCACGCTCCTTCTCGATGAGGTGGGAGAAAGCCCTTGGCGGAAGCAGGAACTGCAGGCCAATGTGACCCATTGAAATCGGTAAAAGAAGGCACGCTGCTAGAGGACCGTTGCGGGAGGTACGAGTCCAGAACGATGCGTCCGCTGATTCGCGCGCCCGTCCTCGTCTCGAATCTCAATGCCGGTTCAGGGATTGTGGAAGAAGCTCAAAGATAATCCCAGGCAAGCGCTGACGGCATCCGGTCAGGAATCAGGTCAATCACCCTCCTGACCTCGCCATTGTGTTTCGTTGTCAGTTGGCCGCAGCTCCCCATTTCAGGGGCTGCGGCCTAGGGATGGCTGGCTTATGTTACTTCGAACGCGAAAGGAGGACGATCCCGGCAGCGACACCCGCAAGCCCCAGAAGCGGAGGGATGGGAATACTGCTCTGCTTGTCCTTTCTCACTTCAAGTGGACCTAGGTCCACGATCTTCTCGGATTGAGTCCAGGAAAATCCACCCCAGACCAGACCGAGCGAACCTAGAACGATGAGCGCGATCGCGAGAATCTTCATTCCTGGCCTCCGTTGGTGGAAACGTCGGAGAGCAACGCACCGTTGACAACGAGTTCCACTCTGCGATTGACTTGCCGCCCGGCCGCACTCATGTTATCGGCGACAGGCTGAGTTTCGCCCAACCCGCGGGAAACAATGGAGTCGGCGGCGATACCCTGCTCAACCAAGTACTTTCGCACCGAGTCCGCGCGCTGTTCCGACAGCTTTTGATTCAGTTCGTCTGAACCAACGCTGTCGGTATGGCCTTCTACTTCGATTTTCAAACCCGGGTGCGCGAGGATAATTCCGCCGATCTTCGCCAGCTTTTCACGAGCCCCGGACTTCAAGGTGAATCGACCGGTATCGAACAACACGTCGCTCATGTTCACGATCAACCCACGGGCGGATTCTTTCGTCGCGAGGACAAGGTTGAACTGACGAACCAACTCACCACGCATCCTGATACGATCCGCGTCGGCTTTGGCGGCAACTTCGCGCGCTTTCGACGCCTGTTCCTCGAGTTCACGCTGCTTTTGCAGGGAAGCTTCCGCTTGCGTCCTCGCCTGCGCGGCCTCGGCTTCCAGCACTTTCTGTCGTGCCGCGGCTTCTTCGCGTTCGCGCAGAGCGCTTTCCGCCTGAATACGCGCCTTTGCGGCCTCTGTTTCCATCAGAATCTGCTTAGAACGTTCCACTTCGACTTGCGCCGTAGCGGTGCGAGCCCGATCCGATTCGAGAGCCAGAAGACGGTCTTTCTCGACAAGCTTGGCCGCGTTCTGGGCCTGCATTTCGTCCGCGGTCCGCTTCGCGTCTGCTGCTTGGCGCTGCGCGACCGTGGCCTCTTCCACTTTGCGCGCAGTTTCTCGCTCGGCCATACGCCGACGTTCGACCTCCGTCTCGGCCGTAGCCGTCAATTCCGTTGTTCGGCGGTCATTGTCCGCCCGTTCCCGATACAGATCTTCCTCTTGCGCCTTCTTGATGGAGATCAAGCGAGCGTCTTCGGCCAATTCTGTGACGTGCCGCGCAAGCGACTGCACCTTCTTTTTGTCCGCACCGGATTTGAAGAACGCTTCGGCGTTCATCAGATCGACATCGGCCTTTTTCATCGTATCTCCCGCAAAGCGAATGGCCCCAGCCGATCTGGCGATGGCCATAGCCTGGCGCGCTTCAAGGAGGTCGAGCGGGATCTTGTTCTTCGCTTCTCGAAGCGAAACGCGGTCAGCGGGGGGTAGATACTGCAAGTATCCTCCGCGGCTCACCAGTTCATACTTGGCGTCAATCGGCATGATCGTACCAGTGGTTTGACCGTCCTTCTTGACGACACCTTCCATGATCACGTAGTCACTTGGCTGAGTCACCGCATAGTAAGGTTCGGCGGTGACAATCAGTCCGAAAGTTTGCAGCTCAGTTGCCGCCTGCAGACGGGCGTCGTCGCCATCGAGCATAAGTTCGCCCAGGTTTTGCGGGCGTCCTTCCGGAGTGATCGCCCAGAGCACGTAAGTCAAGTATCCCTCTGACAGAGAACTCGCGGGCGGAAGGTGATCGACATAGGCGTCGACCTTGGTGGCACCGGTTTTGCTGTCCACCTTTACTTCCCCTTTTGCTTTCGGAGCCATGGCGGTTCCCTGTAAGCCGACCAATGTGGACCCTTGGCGATGGTGAAAGTTGATTGCTTTTGTGGTGCGCGATACGACATCAACGCGAAATACGACCGCTGGCTGCGTTTCCGCTGGCCGCTGTGCGGCTGCCGGCAAAGCCAGTGAGATCAGCAGAGCCGACCCCATTGTGACTTGAAGAGTGGTTTTAAGTCTGATCATGTTGCCTGTTACAGCACGTTTGCTGCCAATGCGATTTGCACGGAATTCAGTCACCTTCAGTCATCTACCGAGGAACCTGGGAGATTTTGTGACAGTTTCGGGAAGTTTCGAGCCGATCTTTCCTGCAACATATGCAGCGCATCGAATGGAGGTCCAAGTGCACTGCGTTGGCCAGAAGGAGTCCACACAACTATGCTTCGCCAACCCAACCGTGCTGGATTATCCAGCCGCCAGAACGCGGCGCAGTTGAGATTCAACTGGTCGCGAGCACTCTACACTCGATTGCCGGAAGGGCTGGTGACCGGCTTCATGGGCGGAACCGTTGGATCCCTGTTGACGGCGATTCTTATCTCAAAAGGACATCCTGAGCCGCTCACCGTTGCGGCTATAGCTGTGGGCGGGATGACAGGTGGATCGATTCTAGGCATTTTGGGCGGTCTTTTGTATGCGGCTGTAGAATCGGTGTTTCGAACGGTAGAGTCGTCGGTCGAGGAAGAGATCAGGTTCACTCAAAATAGGAACTGATGCAAATTCCAAAAGAGCAGGAACCGAATGGCCATTCGGATGCTCTAACAAGTACAAGCGGAGAAGCCATGAGACCTACATTTTTAGCAGCGTTGATCACCCTATTCGCATCGAGCGACCTTGAGGACAACCTAAACCTCATCAATCGAGGCCGCGCCGATGAAGCCGTGGCGAGTCTAAGAAAAGTTCTTGAGGACAGTCCCGAAAACGGACGTGCGCACGAACTACTTGCGTTGGCATACTTGCGGCAAAATAAACCTGAAATAGCAGAAAAGGAAGCAGCACAGGCGGTCGAGCTCCAATCCGGCTGCACTTCGGCGCGGATCACCGCGGCCCGAGTTGCCATCGCCCTCCAGAATTGGACCGTCGCCACTCGCGAACTTGCCAAGGCAACGGAACTGGATGCGTCCAATGCGGAGATCCTGCTTTATCGCGGGTCCATGAACTTGGCGCGAAAAGACTATAAGACAGCGTCGGCGATACTCACCTCGTACGTGACGGCGAATCCAGATGAGCCGTACGGTCATTATTACCTGGGTCTTTCGCAGTACGGTATGAAGCGGCCGGATAAAACGGTGGAGCATTTCCAGCGCTTTCTCTCGCTCGCGCCGGATGCGCCGGAAGCAGCCCGGGTTGAATCGCTATTGCGCAGCATCCGCTGAGGTTCACGCGGATGAATCTGCCCTCATTCCTTTCCAACAAGTACACGCGGCGAGTCGCACTGGCGCTCGCCGCAGTTGTGTTTTTAGGGATCGTCTTCATCGTTGTTCTGTCGACCGAACCCGCTCGACGCTATGCACTCCAACAACTCACCACCCGCCTCGCGCAAGAAGGCATCGGGCTGCGGGCCAAGTCTGTCGATATCCAGGCCCTGGCGCTCTTCGCTTCGCTTCGCGATGTGGAAGTATATGCCATCGGCCATGATGCCGACCCCGTTTTGCGGGCGGACAAGGTCTCGGTGCGATTGCTCTGGTCGATCGGTTTTCGCAAGCCGTCGATCTCGGCCATCATCGTCGAACGCCCTCAAGTGGCAGTCCACATTGACAAGCAAGGGGCATCGAATCTTCCCATTCTCCAACCGAAACAGGCAGATTCACAAGCAGTCTCGATCGGTGAGCTTTCACTCCTCGACGCATCTCTGCAGTTTTCAGACGCCCGGAAAGATCTTTCCTTAACTGTTCCCAAGTGGTCCGGGAAAATCAAAGATCTCGATCCGGACGCCTATCGAATCGAACTCTCAGCCGAACCTGGCGGAGTGCTGCGTTATCAAGGCCGATCTTTGGAAATTGCCAAAGCGGACGCTGCGTTCGACTACGCTGGCAACGCGCTGGTGATTCGGAAAGCACGGCTGCAATCCTCAAAGCTCACCGTTTCGGCGAACGGATCTATCGATGATTTGAAGTCCGGCAAATTGCACATCGAATCGGAAGGGGATGCGGCGGTTCTCGCAGCTTTTACCGGATTCAACGGACGCATTCGCGGTGGCCATTCCGCCCAGATCGACCTCTCTGGTCAGCTATCTTCGCCGGATTTGAGCGGACACGTGCAAACCACCGATTTCTGGTTCGACCGCTTTGGACCCATTCGCGCTTCGGGCGACTTTCAGACGCAGGATCAACTTGCTCGCGTTCGCGTAAAGGGTCTGAGCGGGCAGTGGGGAGCGGGATCCATTGCCGGTTCCGGGGATTTCGCGTTGACCGATGCGGCTGCCCAAAGTGAGTTGCACGCTCAGTTTCGCGGCTTCACATCAACCCAGTTGGCACAACTGGCGGCTCGGCCCAATCCGCCGGTTTCGGGAGTACTAAGCGGATCGATGGATCTGCATTTTCCCGCACTCAAACCGGATAGTGGAAACATCAGAGGAGTGGCGTCCATTCATATCGATCCCGCACCGGGATCTGTTCCCGTCGGGGGAGATTTGCGATTGCGGGCAGATGCGGGCCGCAACACCGTGACCATCGCGTCCCTGCGAGCGTTGGCGTCAACGGTCACTGGAGAGGTGACGCTGTTCAAAGGCACCGCTCTCTCGGGATCCTTGCAGATCGCCGTTGCCGATGCGAGTGCAACTCTTGCAGGCGCAAGAAACGCGGGATTGATCACAACGGCGATTCCAGCCGGATTCGCCAAAGGCAAGCTCGACGGTACGATCACGCTCAGCGGCACGCTGGACGATCCTCAGGCTCACGTGAATGCTAAGTCTCAACAGTTCTTTCTTGCTTCCTCTGTGGCGGGATCGCTCTCTGTCGATGCATCGATCGAACGAAAGACGGTCGACCTGCGCACGCTCCGATACGAGTCTCCGAGGCAGTTCGACTTGGTCGCCTCCGGCAAAATTGCAGGTGCTGAACTGGACTTGAAGGGAAACTTCACGCACGCGTCCGCGCGGGAATTGGCCAGCGCGGCCGGATCCACGATGGCGACGCTGCCAGATGGGCCAATTCACGGCACCTTCAAGATTTCTGGCACCACGGATACGCCGCAAGTGGAAGCGGATGTCGATTCCAAGGGTTTGTCGATTCTCAATCAGCCACTGGGCCAGTTGCGAACCAGCCTTCGCTATTCCGGCGACGTGCTCACGATCCGCAATCTCAGGCTCGATCGAGCGGCTCAAGGATCCCTCGATGCCGCTGGGTCATGGAACATGAGATCGCAACAGATTGCCGCATCCGCCACATTACGCGCGTATCGTTTGGACGCTCTGGAGCTTGCAGACAAGACGCGAGTGCGGATGATCCTCGATGGTTCCTCAAAGATCGAAGGCACGTCTACGCAACCGTCGTCGTCTTTCGATTTCCAGGCTAGCGAGCTTAGTGTGGGAATACTTACGGCAAAAACCGCGACTCTGAGGGGTAATCTCTCGGGCAAGAATATGCAGGCCACCGTGGAGATTCCGGATTGGAAGGCGAAGGCCAACCTTAACGCGACATTGTCCGACGCCATGCCCGCTCAGTTCACGGCCTCGTTCGCCGATAGTCCCATCGAGGCATTTTATCCCGAAATCGCCGGACGAGTGACTGCGCAGGCCAGCGGAACCCTGCAACTCGGGGATCCGCGCAACACTCTGCGAGCCGAGGCCCAGATTCAGAAGGCGGCTGTTCGCATCCGGCGAGGCAACGACGGAGACTATCCAGAAGTCCGTCTCGATCAGGCGGCGAGTGTGAAGTACGACGGCAAGTATCTTGACTTCACGCCAATGAGCGTTTCCACTGGAACGGATTCAAGAGTGACTGCCAGCGGTCACGTGCCATTGATCGATTCAGATCGCACTGGCTCGGTCCGGGTCCAGGGAGACCTCGACCTCGACATTCTGACCAGAGCACTTGGAATTGTGCAGGAAGGTGCGATAAGGGGACGGCTGCGGGCTGACGCGCTGTTGACAGGCGGCGGTACGAATTGGGATCCGGCAGGGCGCATCGAACTAGTCAACGCCGACGCAGCCCATCCTGCGTTGCCTGCGCCGCTTTCGTCTGTCAATGCACTGCTCGCCCTGCGCGACCGGCAAGTGCAGATCGACAGCGCTTCAGCGAATTGGTTGGGGGGGCTCATCACCCTGGGCGGTCGCTTGCCCATCGGGCTGCTGTTTGCCCGCCCGAATTCGGGGATCTTCGAAATTACAGGAGATGCAGCCAATCTCAAGCTGGAAGGCCTTTCGGCGGCACTCGGCAACCCACTATCGGGCGAGGCGAGTTTTCATCTCGACTTGCGGGGTGCGGGCCTCGACCCCAGTCTTTGGGAAGGCCGCCTGCAAGCGACGGCGCTGAAAGTCCGCATCGCACAGGCCGACTTCGAGCAACAAAGCCCACTTACAATTTCTTTATCTCGTAAGCTCGCCACGATCGAACCTTTCACGGTCATCGGTCAGGAAAGCTCGCTCCGCCTTTCCGGATCGCTATCGCTGGAAAAGCCCAATCCGCTGGCTTTGCGAATCGCCGGCAAAGTCAATGCCGCCTTGCTGCAATTGTTCACACCGGAAATACGGGCTGAAGGGGACACGCGCGTCGACATCGCCGTGACGGGCACTCTCGATTCGCCTAGAATGCGCGGTCACCTGCAACTGGCGGGAGTGCAAGGAGAGATCGCCGCCGCCCAAGCGGTCTTCGAAGAGGTCACAGGCAGAATCGAATTGGATGGCCAAAGAATCACCATCGCCAAACTGACGGGCCAACTCAACGGCGGCCCAATGGATGCCAAAGGTACGGTCGATTTGAAGGGACGTACCCTGAGCTCAGTCGATATTGAGTTGCACGCCAAAAGCACCGCATGGAATCTGCCGGAGGGGCTGCAAACGGCGGCGGACCTCGATGTAAGAATGACTGGTAGCCCGAAGCAATACGACATCGCGGGCGGCATCCGGATTCTGGATGGTTCGTACCGAGAGTCCCTTGTGATCGAACGCGGTCTGTTTCGCACCCTTTCAGCCACCTCCGGCTCGAATCCGGACGTCCTTGTGGGTGGTGAGCGAACGCCCATACGGCTGGACCTCAAGATTGAGACGATCGATCCGATCGTGGTTGCCAACGACCTATTGAATGGCGAAGTCACTGCCAATCTACGGGTCGTGGGATCGTTGGATCGCCCAGGGCTCATTGGCCGGCTCGATGTGAATGAAGGCGCAAACTTTTACCTTGGGGGACGCAACTACCTCGTGGATCGCGGTGCAGTGACTTTTTCCAATCAGAGCAAGATCGAGCCAGTGCTCGACCTTCTCGGGCACACCCGCGCCGGTGGTGTCGATATCAATTTGCAGGCGCGTGGAACGGCAGGCTCGAAGCTCGAGACGTCTTTCACCTCCGATCCTCCTCTACCCGAACCTGACATCATCTCCTTACTCGTATCCGGGCGCAAGCTTCGCGACCTTCGCGGTTCCGAATCACAAGTCGCCCAGAATCAAGCGTTGTCCTATCTCAGTGGCAACTTGGCCAGCACTTTCTCTCAGCAGGCCAATCGGGCGTTGGGTGTGAATTTCGTTCGCATTGACCCCGGCCTTATCGCAGACGAAGCAGAGCCGACCGCAAGACTGACATTTGGCCAGGATCTGACCAGCCGGATCGGATTGGTTTACTCGGTGAATCTCCGCAACAGCTCCGACCAAATTTGGGTTGGCAGATTCGATGTGACGAAGCGTTTCCAGGCTCGTCTCGTGAGGCAGAGCGACAATAGTTTTCGCGCGCAGTTTCAGCATGACATTGAACTCGGCGGCGTTGCTCCGCCGGAGAACCAGAAAAAGGGGCGCAAGGCGCTTCGTATCGGCGAAATCAAGGTTGTGGTTCCGGACGGCGATCAGAAGGATGTCGACCGTGCTCGGTCTAAGCTGCACCTCAAGTCCGGCAAGGCTTTCGACTTTTTTGCGCTTCGCAAAGGTGTCGACAAAATCAAGGATGCTTTCGCCGATGCCGGCTTTCCGGAAGTGCGTGTGCGGACGAAGCGCGAAGAGAATGCCGGCGTGCTCGGTTTGCAAATCACGGTATCCAAGGGTCCGCAGCTTACGTTTCAATATGCAGGAGGAGGCGTCCCACGTCCTGCACGTCGCGAGGTAGCCAAAGCGTGGGCCCTCAGTTCGTTCGATTCGCTGCGCGTACGCCAGGCGACTGAGGCGATTCAAGAAGATTTCGCCAAAGATGGTTACTATGCGGCGCAAGTCGAGATTCTGGTCGGCAAGGCATCGAATGGACGCAAGGCGGTGACGTTGACGACCACCCGCGGTCGAAAGTATGCGGATGTCGCCATCCTGCTGCCAGGGTCGAGTTTCAGCCAGGAGGTAATTTCCGCCTTGATGCCTGGTAAGGATGCGCGGCGCGATGTCGCGTTGCATCCGGAACGCCTCGCTTCCCGGCTGGAGCAATATTACCGGCAACGCGGCTACCTCGATGTAAAAGTAAAGCCCGTCAGGGTCGACAAGACCTCGGATCTGTACACGATCTCGGCGCCGATCACCGAGGGCGCGGAGGTCGCCATTGGAAACGTCGCACAGCAAGGTGCCGTGGAGACCGCGAAAGAGGTCGGCGCTTCTCTTCAACTGAATTCCGGACAGGTTTACGAAGCGGCTATGGTCGAAGCAGGGCGTATGCGTATCGAAAGTGCTCTTGCCGCAGCGGGGCGCACCGGCTATGCAGTCGTGCTGGAGGCAACCCGTAGAGGTCCGCAAGTGGACTTGGTTTTCCGGGTGGACGAGGGACGAAAACGCGTAGTTTCCGAAGTCGCTATCGAAGGCACGCAGCATGTGAGCGACAACCTGGTTCGCACACAGATTGGGTTGAAGCCCGGCGATGTCGTGACTGACGCGAAGCTCAATGAGGCCCGCCGCAATCTCTATTCCACAGGAGCGTTTTCTTTGGCGGATATCGAAGTGCGAGATACCGATGCGGCAACGCGCCTCGTCGCGAGGCTTCGAGAAGTGCGGCCGTTTGAGATTCGATATGGCGTTCTTTTCGATACCGAGCGCGGACCTGGCGGCATCTTTGACGTGGCTGCACGCAACGTTTTGGGCTCCGCCCGAACCATTGGAGCTCGTGGCCGCTACGATTCCCGCCTGCAAGAGGCACGCGCGTATTTCGAGCAACCCAGCTTGCTCAGCTTGCCGTTGAAGTTTGTCAACACCGGATTCGTGCGTCGTGAGATCAGTCCAACATTCATTACTGACCGCACAGGCGGGTCGAGCTATCTGGAGTATCGTTTGGGAAAGCCAAACCTTCTTAGTTTTGGCTACCGTCTGGAACAAGTGCACACCTTCGAACGCGAGCCTGACCCGCTCTTTCCATTCGATATTCGCCTAAGGATCGCCCCTCTCACGACAGGATTCTCGCGTGACACACGCGATGAATTCTTCGACGCCACCAGGGGGACTTTTACTTCCCACATTGCGGAATGGGCACCTTCGCGCTTAGGCAGCCAACTACAATACGCAAAATACTTCGGCCAGTACTTCTATTACAAGCCGCTGACCAAGCCCTCCGTTGTGCCGTGGAACGGCCAAATGCGGCCACGGCTCGTCTATGCGACCGGTTTGCGTTACGGTCTTGCCGTAGGCTTGCAGGGGCAGGAACTTGTGCCGTCAGAACGATTTTACAGCGGTGGTGCGAACTCTGTCCGCGGATTCGCGCAAGATCGCCTCGGGCCGTTCTCCGGCGGTTCCCCCGTGGGCGGCGAATCGATCTTCATCGCGAACAACGAGCTTCGTTTTCCCCTGTATCGATTCATCGATGGCGTGGGGTTTGCGGACGCAGGTAACGTGTTCGAGCGGTGGCGCGACTTTCGTTTCGGCGATATCCGCTACACAGGGGGCGCGGGATTGAGGGTTCGTACTCCTTACTTTCTGCTGCGCGTCGACTATGGCTTCAATCTAAACCGCCGCGCGGGAGACCCACGCGGACGTGTCTTCTTCGGTATCGGGCAAGCCTTCTAAAGTGCATATTGCCGACAGAGGGAGATTCCTTCCTCTCTTTCCGGAAACTCCGATTGACTGCGCTAGGTAAGGGCTGGAACGCTTTGGCCAGTCACATGCAACTACAACTGTGACGGCGACATCGTCCCTTGAAACAATCGCCGATCAGAAGAGGAGTTCAAATTGACACCAATGAAGAGTTTTGCCATGGCGATCTGCGTCGGCACGCTCGCTTTGATTCCCTTGCAGGCCGATCAGAGCGACAAGAAAACGATCATCACCATTGATGCACCGATGCAGGTGCCAACGATGACCTTGCAACCAGGAACTTACACGTTGAAACTGTTGGAATCGACGTCCAATCGTCACGTCGTCACGATATGGGATCAGGACGGCATGAAGTTAGTAACCACCGTGATGGCGATTCCCAACTACCGGTTAAAGCCGACCGGAGATTCCAAGTTCACATTGTGGGAAGCGCCCGTAAATCAACCGCAAGCACTGCGATCCTGGTTCTACCCGGGGGACAATTTCGGACAAGAGTTCGCTTACCCAAGGGCAAAGGCCGACGAGATCTCTTTGATGACCAAAGAGCAAGTGCCCGCGTTGAGTGCGGAAGACCAGATGAAGTTTGGCACCGCCACTCAGTCTTCGGCAAGCGCTGAAACTGCGCAAGTGACAACGGCAGTTCCCTCCGCTAGGAACGAAACCACCGTTGCTGCGGCTGTCGTTGCTGAGCCCACGCCTCCAGAGCCGACACCCGCGCCGAAGGCCGCTGCGGACCCCGCACCCGCTGCCGCACCTGTTGCCGCCACCGTTGCCTCAGCGGAAGCCCCTCAGGAACCGTCAGTGCAGACTGCTCCAGTTCCCGCCAATATGCCCGCGACCGCGAGCCATTGGCGTGAGTTGCTGCTAATCGGGGTTGCGATGGCCATCGTCGGCTTGTCCACATTCTTCACGCAGAAAGAACGCGCTTAGAGACTCTGAATCTTCCCCAGGGGCTCTGCCACGTTGCAGGGCCCACTTTTTCACTCATCGGCGAAAGAGAACCAATCCGTGCCAAGAATTCGAATCGACTTCAAGCCATGCAAAAGCGGCCCACGCCTATGGTTCCGCTGGACCCTCCTACCTCTTGCAGTCGCCTTCCTGTCATGGGGCGCCGGTATTGTGCTCATCCAGAAATTGCATCAGGATGCTGCAGCCAGTTTCTTTCTTGAAGAGCCGTTACCCGAGCTCGAAGAGCCGATTCCCGAGCCATCCTACCCGCGGCTTCTCCAAAATGCCCTAGCCCAGCACGTTCCGCTCGCAAAGCTTGAGATTCCTCGCCTAAAAGTTTCCGGCTATGTCGAGGAGGGATTCGAGTCACAGACTTTGAGACGCGCCATCGGACACGCGCCTCTCAGCGCGATGCCGGGACAAAGAGGGAACATTGTGCTTGCTGCGCATCGCGACACTTTCTTCGCTGGCTTACGCGACGTAAGAAACGGAGATATCGTGCATCTGCGCACTCGCGATGGCAAAACAGTTTTGTACAAGGTGTCGAATGTTTTCGTGGTTCATCCTGTCGATTCCTGGGTGATGCAACCGACTCCCGGGCGCGATTTACTTACGCTCATCACTTGCTATCCGTTCCACTTTATCGGATCTGCTCCCAACCGCCTGGTTGTACAGGCAAAACCTCTCGTCACTCACACAACCTAATCCAGTAAAGGACTTTCACTAATGGACAAGAAGAAATGCTCCCACGCCACCTGCACTTGCTCAGCGGCTCCGTTTGCGGATCATTGCTGTGACTCCTGTCGAATCGCCGACGAACGGGAGCAGGCAGGAGAGACCCAGATGTCAGAATGCCATTGCGAGCATCCGCACTGCGGAGGTCAACCAGAAGCGGAGCTTGAAACTCAATCGATGCTTACGCCGTCCACCGCACTCAGCGAAGCGTAGCGTTTGCCGCGTGCGTATTTGAAAGCCTCCTTCATTTCGAAGGGGGTTTTCGCATTTGGCATACGGATTGCTCAATCACTTGCATGTTCCCAAACACAAGTACTTTCGAACTACCCGCCGTCGCGCAGCAGGAGCGCGCCGAGCGTTTGGAGAAAATTCGCGGCATGATCGATTCGATTTCGATCTGCATTCTGACGACGATAGGCGTGGATGGCTCCATTCATAGCCGCCCCATGGCGTATTTGACCATGGAGCCGTCCGGCGAACTCCTTTTCTTTACTCGCGTGGTCTCGTCCAAGGTGGACGAGGTGCGACGCAATCGCCAAGTCAACCTCACCTTTTCAGATCCCTCGCGCAACCTCTTTGTTTCAATCGGTGGCGAGGCTCGCGTCGCCAATGACCGAGAGCGTATTGGCCGACTGTTTACTCCGATCATGAAGACCTGGTTTCCGGGCGGAGTGGATGATCCCACCCTGCGATTGTTCATTGTCGAGCCATTTTCCGCTGAGTATTGGGATGGACCATCGGGCCTGACATTTATGTTCCGAGTCGCCAAATCGATGATTACCGGGGAACCAGCCGACCTCGGCGACCACGAACTTCTGGAGCTATAGACGGGACAACCTGTTCTTCAATGCGTCGGAGGAACTGAAGTTTTTCAGGGCGCGTAGGCACCCGCATTCCCCTAAAAGCACGTGCGCCCGACTCAATCCGATCTGCCGGAGCTTTCGATAAAAGCCTGGAACGAAACGGCGCTCTTGTCCGAGTTTCCGATATCCTGCAAAGCCATAAAGATGGCCGTAGTGTTTGGCAGTCTGCTTGCAACGGTTTTGGTAGGAGGAGTGAAAAAACGGAAAAAATACTATTAGTTCGGCCATCCACCACAGGTGCCTTGGGCAGTCCGCTGCCATCCTGGCACCAAAACTTATAACATCAGCCAACATGACGTTCAGTCGTCAAAATACGCGAACCACGAATCATCAATTTTCGCCGTTTTCGCTAGGAGAATTCCATGCTTCACTATTCCATCGTTTTTCTCGTCATCGCCCTCATCGCCGCTCTCTTTGGCTTTGGGGTGATCGCATCCACCGCAGCAGGGATCGCTAAGATCCTGTTTATTGTGTTCCTGGTGCTTTTCGCCGTTAGCCTCCTTATGGGACGTAGGGCTTCAGTCTAAATGAGTCCGACGCCTTAGAACCACGCAGGAGCCACGCGAGATATCCGGGGTGTCGCACTCCGGCCCGCGTACTTCTGCGTGGTGGCGGCTCTTCAGATGAAGCGATGAATCATCGAGCTCAGGTGATCTCTCATCCGCTGCGCCTGCCCACGTTCGATTTCAGTTCTACACTTCCCCGCCGCAACGAAACACAAACCGCGTAGTCCGATCATCTCGAAGGCGAAGTGTGCAAAAAGCCGGATCGCAATCGCTGCGAGAGTCATCCAACGGGAACATGTCTTCTGTAGACCTTTTCAGCCCCACCACGGTAGGCGGCCTCACCCTTGCGAACCGCGTTGCTATGGCTCCTATGACCCGCTCGCGCGCAAACGCAGATGCTGTCCCGGCACCGTTTTCCGCCGCATACTATGCAGATCGCTCGGACGCTGGGCTGTTGATCACCGAAGGAACGGGCCCGTCTGCAATGGGCATGGGCTATGCCCGCACGCCCGGCATCTACAATGACGCGCAGGTTGCCGCCTGGCGCAACATCACAGATGCCGTCCACGCAAAAGGTGGGCGGATCTTTCTGCAGATCATGCACGTTGGTCGAATCGCCCACGCGGCCAATCGCACCATCGCCGCTGCGCCGATTGCGCCCTCAGCGATCCGCGCCCAAGGGCAAATGTGGACCGACACCCAAGGCATGCAGCCGAACGACGTGCCGCGCTCTCTCGAAACCAGCGAGATCGCCGGCGTCGTCGAAGAGTTCGCCCATGCCACGCGCAATGCGATCGCGGGTGCCGGATTCGATGGTGTCGAACTGCATGCCGCCTCTGGATATCTGCCCAATCAGTTTCTCGCGACGGGATCCAACCAGCGCACAGACGCCTACGGCGGCAGCACTGAGAACCGTATTCGCTTCGTAGTCGAAGTGCTCGAAGCGATGACCAAGGCCGCAGGATCCGCAGGCAGAGTGGGTATCAAAGTCAGCCCAGGGATGCCCTTTAACGACCTGCAGGATGAAGACCCCATTGGCACGCACCTCGCGCTGATGGATGCCATCGGTCCAATGAGCCTCGCCTACCTTCACGTAATGCGCACTGGTATCGGAGCGGAAACAGCGCTGCGAGATCGGTACCAAGGCACACTACTCGTGGGCGGCGGACTCGACAAAGAGCAGGCGAACGCCGGGATATCCTCTGGTGCCTTCGATGTCGCAGTATTTGGAGCTAAGTACCTTGCAAACCCCGACCTCGTGGCGCGCTTGAAGTCCGACGCGGCGTTGAACGTTCCCGATAACAGTACGTTCTACACGCCTGGCGAGAAGGGCTACACAGACTATCCGACGCTCGGGTCCTAACGTCGAGATCGTCTGGATCCTGTAGAATTCTGTTGGTTCTACTATGACCAAACGGAATTTCCTCAAGACCTCCGCATCTCTGATGGCGGGAAGCGCGATCGCGCAGAATCCACGCAAGAACTGGGCCGGCAACTACGCCTACAAGGCTCCGGTACTTCGCATGCCCAGGACTCTCGACGAGGTCCGGAACTTCGTCAAGGCGGCCAGCAGGGTGAAAGCTGTCGGTGCGCGACACTCGTTCAACAGTGTTGCCGACAGCCCGGTGGAACAGATCTCGATGCGCCTCTGGGATCGGATGAGCCTCGACGTCAAGACGCGCAAAGTCACCGTCGGCGCGGGTGTGACCTACGGCCAACTCGCGCCTTATCTGGAAAAGAGCGGCTTCGCCGTGCACAATCTTGCCTCTCTGCCACACGTTTCCGTGGTTGGGGCCTGCAACACCGCCACCCACGGATCCGGCAGCAAGAACGGCAACCTTGCCACTGCTGTCTCAGGCTTTGAACTTGTTATTCACGATGGGTCAGTTGTCAACCTCTCGCGGGAAAAGGACGGCGAACGCTTCAACGGTGCCGTCGTCGCTCTCGGCGCCCTGGGCGTCATTACGAACATCACGCTCGATGTCGTCCCAACCTTCCAAGTGCGGCAGACTGTCTATGAGAACCTGTCGCTCGCCCACTTCGAAAAGAATTTCGACGAGATCTTCAACGCAGGATACAGCGTCAGCATCTTCACCGATTGGCAGAAGCGCTATGCCAGTGAACTATGGGTCAAGAGCATCGCATCCTCGAAACCCTCACCCCAAGAACTCTTCGGAGCCAAGGCCGCTACCAGGAAACTCCACCCGCTGGTTGGACTTTCCGCCGAAAACTGCACCGACCAACTCGGCGTCGCAGGACCCTGGTACGAGCGGCTCCCACACTTCCGCATGAACTTCACGCCCAGCAGCGGCGATGAATTGCAGGCTGAATACTTCGTGCCCCGCAACAAGGCTTATCAGGCGATTCTTGCGATGGAAAGGCTGCGTGACCGCATCGCGCCGCACCTCATGATTTCTGAGCTGCGTACCATTGCGTCCGATGAATTGTGGCTCAGTATGGCCTATCTGCGTCCGTCGCTGGCGATCCATTTCACGTGGAAGCCGCACTGGCCCGAAGTGAAAGCCCTGCTGCCGGAAATCGAGCGGGAGATCGGAGCGCTCGATCCGCGTCCGCATTGGGGAAAGCTGTTCTCGATGAAGCCGAAGTATCCGAAGACGGAAGCGTTCCGGGCACTTGCCAAGCAGTACGATCCGCAAGGCAAGTTCCGCAACGAGTTCCTCGATGCAAACGTGTTTACCAGTTCGTAAGTGAGCCGTCAGGCCGTCGCAGCATCGGCGTCAGCGAATAAGCCTCGGTGAAATCTCCGATCAACTGCAACTGCGCTGTGTCGACTTCCACACCCAACCCTGGGCGGTCATTCGGCCACAATTTGCCATTCTTGAGATCGTAGTGCGTCTTCAGATACGGCCATGGTCGCGTGCCGCCCATCACCATTTCCATCAGAACAGGGCCTGAAAATACGGTGGAGCAATGCACCATTGCGGCCTCCGAGATCGGACCCGTAAAGTGCGGCACCAGCCCCACATAGTGCGTCTCGCACATCGCCGCAATCTTCTGAAACTCGGTGATACCGCCGACGTTCGGAATCGTGGCCCGCGCGTAGTCGATCAGATGCGGCTCGATCAATTCGTTCCATTCCCACTTGGGACCGAACTGCTCTCCGACGGCGATCGGTACCCTCACCTGTCCGCGAAGTATTTTATACACACCGGGATTCTCACTGCGCACCAGATCTTCCACAAAATAAGGCCGAAGCGGCTCGATCATGTTTGCCAGCGTCACGGCGTCGGCCATGTCGAGTTCGGTGTGAAAGTCGATGCACCAAGACCCATCCTTGCCGACTCCTTCGCGAACTTGCTTGCACAGTTCGTACGTCGTGTTGACGTTCGCGAAGCGATCCATGATTGGACCGCGAGAATCCGTGGAGATGCGATACGCACGGAAACCCGCGTCGACACAGGCCTTTGCCACTTCTTTCGGCGTGCCCTGCGCCGGATATCCAGTTGAGTAACACTCCACATGATCGCGCGCCTGTCCGCCGAGCAACTGATAGACGGGTACACCGAGAGCCTTGCCCTTGAGATCCCACAGCGCGACATCGAGCGCGCCGAGCGCGTGCATCTTCTCCCGGCCAGCGGGATAAAAATAGCCGCGGAACATCGACTGCCACAAGCGATCCGTACGAAACGGATCCTCGCCAATCAGCAAGCCGGCGCACTGTTCCATCGTGTTCGCCGCGCCGCCCTCTCCGATGCCGATCAGCCCTGAATCGGTCTCCACCATCACGACGTTGGTGCTTTGGTTGAACAACGGCTGTCGAGTGTTCGGCCGCCCAGCGGCATCGGTGGGAGTGCGATAGTAGCGGATGCGCTTGATCTTGGTCTTCGGCAATTGAGCGGCGTCGGCACGTTCGGCGAGCGTTGCGGCACCGGCCGCTGCGCCCATGCAGGCTTGAAAGAAGGCTCTACGGTTCATCTTCGCGCCATCATATCATTGGCGTGAAAAGTGGTCACTCACCGCGCGACAGCAAGTCCTGATAGACTCGGGATGCCGAAACGACAGCGTGGCAAGAGGTGTATATCCATGTGGAACGATACGGAACTGCAGCATGATGTCGAGAATGAGGTCGGTTGGGAACTCAAATCGGGACTCACTCAAATCAGCGTCACGGTGAAATCCGGCGCAGTGGAACTGGCGGGTCACGTCGACAACCTCTGGGAACGATACACCGCCGAGCGTGCGGCTTGGCGCGTCGCCCACGTCAGTCAAGTCACCAACGGCATCCATGTTGTGATCCCATTCGACAAACAGCGCGATGACGACGATATCGCGCTCGCGGCTATGAGCATCCTCGAGTGGAATGGCCTTGTGCCGGAAACGGTCGAGGTACAGGTCGCCAAGGCTTCGCTGACGCTGTCGGGAACGGTCGAACGCCAACAGCAGAAAGAAGAGGCTGAAAGAGCGCTGTCTTCCTTGAACGGTATCACTGGCATCCGCAACAACATCGCGATCCTGCCTGCGGTGAGCCTTGCGGAAACCAAGGCACCCATCGAAGCCGCCATGCGGCGCAATGCGTTGGTCGATAGCAGCAGAATCAAGGTGCATGTATCCCATGGCGTGGCAAGTCTGCGCGGTGCAGCTCGTTTGCGTGCCGAGTACGAAGAAGTGATGCATGCGGTCTGGTCGGCTCCGGGCATCACAAAGATAGAAGATCACCTCACCATCGGTGGGATGCGCGGCGAATAAGTGAGCTGATTCCCCTACCGGAACAACGCCATCGGCGCATCCGCGAACAAACGCATTCCACGCACCCCAAATGCGGATCCGCCTCGTGTTCGACGCCTTTCACCAACACTCACTCGTGAATCGGGCTCTGCGCCATCCCGCAAAACGAAGCTTTCGAGATCGAGAATGTGGACTCGTCGTTCCCTGCGCCCTCACCACTTTCAATTGTTGGCCCTTGACCCAACCGCCAGCCTTCGGGTTGAAGACCGGTATCGCGGCATAAGGTTCCCAGCCGCGCTGCTTCCGTTGTGAACTCAACGGACAGCAACGCATGCGATTGGATGCGATCGAGCAGCGACGGTTTGTTAGTTCCGCCGACGCAGGATGCAGCTAACCGGTCTGCGGCGTCGCGATAGGAACGGCAGTCTATGCGGCAAGGAATACCGCACGATCTCGAGCGCGCTTGGCGCAACGAGAGCTTCGAAGCGTCCTCGGGACATGTCGATGGTGTATTCGTCCAACGCGAGAATGACTCCCCCGACGCGGACATGCCTTCCAAGCTTGTCTAGTAAAGATGTGGAAAGTGCCGCCGTGCTAACTGCTACATCGGTCTCAATGGACACATCCTCGATCGGCCAAAGATGGGTACAGCCGTAACGAATTTTATTCAACTGCTCGACATCCACCGATTCGTGCACCGTAACAGTTTTGCCCCGCAGCCACAGTTCCACATCTGGAATCGCCCGTTGAAACGGACCGATACCACCGGGCAACGCCATCGAATGTTCTTGTATCTGCGAAGGATGCACGCGTACTCTACTAGCCTGCGCTGTGCCTCGGAACCGTCCTACTAGACCGCTGGTTTGGGCGTAACAGTACTTGGAGATAATTAGATTTCCCTATGCGGCTCCGCAAAGTTCAAGGCAAGCTAAAGATCGAGCACAGCATCATCGGCGGTCTTCGCGATGTGCTTGAAAAACTGCTGGGCGCTGACGCTCGGATCCGCTCGATTATACCCGGCGTGATCCGCCCGGTTCGGGATGCCAAGGGCAGGGTCGAAATCCGGGTGACGGTGCCTGTGGTCAACGGGTGGAAAGCGATCGGGCTGGCATCGGGAGCGCGCCAGGAAATGTTCATCAGCACAGACATCGGCAAAGAAGCGCTCGAAGCATTGATCGAAAAGGCTATCGAATCTTAACGGCTGGCAGCCAGGTGTCCAGCCCAAACGCCAATCAGACAGACGATGACCGATGCCGCCACATAGGCTGCTGCGCGCACGATCTGGCCGTCGCGAATGAGGTTCAGAGTTTCCAAGCTGAAAGAGGAGAACGTGGTGAAGCCGCCGCAGAACCCGATCATCAGAAACTGCCGCCAGGACGCTGCTTCGATCGTCGCTGCGAAAATACCGATCGCAAAACAGCCGGCGACGTTCACGGCCAGAGTCCCCCAGGGGAACTCGCTATTGCCGATATAGGTTGCCATCGCAAAGCGGGTGCAGCCGCCGAGAGCGCTGCCAACCGCTATCCAGAGATAGGTCAATTTCCATCTAGTTTCGCATGTCATAATCGTCGGATGCTATCCAGACGCAGGGCCGCCGTAATTCCAGCCGCGCCCAAGCGGCCCTATGGCGACCTCAGCCCTTGGATCTCGCCCTGCGCCGCCACTGTTGTGGCGGTCTCGATGTCGGCGCAGGGCCTGCCGGTAGATGTCCAAGTGATCGGACCCTTTCTCGAAGACTTCACCACAATTCACTTCGCTGGATTGCTTGCCCGCGAATTCGCAAGCACTTTTAGGAGACCTGCACTCTCATGATGACCAGACGCGAACTCCTTGCCGGAGTTGCCACCGCCGCCACGTTGTCGGCCCAGCAGACGAAACAAAGACCGAACATCGTCGTCCTCTTCACCGACGATCAGCGCTTCGACACCATCCGGTCTTGGGGCAATCGCGAGGTCCAAACGCCGAATATGGATCGCCTCGCGCAGAACGGCTGCTCGTTCACCCACACCTTCACGCAAGGCGGACCCCATGGGGCGATCTGCGTTCCCAGCCGTGCGATGCTCATGTCAGGACGCTCGATGTTTCATGTGTGCCGTGACATCCTGCCAGCAAAAGCGCCGCAAACGTTCATGCCCTTTCCGCGCGTGCTCGGCGATGCTGGATACCAGACCTTCATGAGCGGCAAGTGGCACAACGGCCCCGAGTATTTCGCCAAGACCTGGACCCAGAACGCAGAGAACATTTTCTTCGGAGGCATGTCCGATCAGTTCAAGGTCGAGGTGCAGGATTTCGATCCCGCCGGCAAGTATGGCAAGGCTCGGTCACGAGTGACCAAAGACACCTATATCAGTACGCTGTTCACTGACTCGGCGTTGAAGTTTCTCAATACGCGCGACAAGTCGAAGCCCTATCTGCTCTACGTCCCGTTCACGTCCCCGCACGATCCGCGCACCGCGCCCAAGCGGTTTCACGACATATATTCGGCCAGCAAGTTGACGCTGCCTCCGAACTTCAAGCCCGAACATCCCTTCGATAACGGCGATCTCAAAGTGCGCGATGAGATGCTCGCCGGATTCCCGCGCAAGCCCGAAGAGGTCAAGCAGCACCTCGCCGAATATTACGCAATGGTCACCGCGGTCGACCACGAGATCGGCCGGATTCTCGACGCCATCGACATGAGCAACACCTATGTCTTCTTCGCCGGTGACAACGGTCTTGCCGTCGGCCAACACGGCCTGTTCGGCAAGCAGAACCTCTACGATCACAGTTGGCGCGTACCCATGATTGCGATGGGCCCTGGGATTCCCAAAGGCAAGCGCGTGGATTCGCTCGTCCACATCTACGATATCTGCCCAACCATCTACGACTTGACAGGCGTCGCGCCGCCGCCAGGCATTGAGATGCAATCGCTGAAGCCTTTTTGGGCTGGTAAAGCCAAGCCGCGCGAGTTTGTCTTTGCAGGCTATCGCAACCTGCAGCGAGCCATCCGTTCGGATCGATGGAAGCTGATCGAATACAACGTCAATGGCAAGCGCACGACCCAGTTGTTCGACCTGAATACCGACCCTTGGGAACTTCGCGATCGCTCCGCGGATGTTCAGCAGAAATCGCATCTCGAGCAAATGCGAAAGATGCTGCGCGATGAAATGAAGCGCCTCGACGATCCTGCCGATCTCGACGCGCCCGAATGGAGAACCGTATGAACCTTGGCCAATGGCGTGTCCTGGTTTACGGCGAAGGCCATCGCGGACCTCAACCCGCGCAAGCCCAGCGCGAGCTCGAAAAGCATCCGGAATTCGCCATCGAGGATCCACTCGCGGCGGGGATCGCCGCGGCCATCGCCGATACCGCCGCAGCCAGCAGCGGCATGACCGCTCTTGCGGCTGTGACGCATTCTTCGTTGAGTCGCTTGCGTCCCGATGATTTCGCGGAGTGTGTTCGAAAGCTCTTGTCACTTGGTGCGGATGTCAACGCTGGGCTTGCGCTCTACGGTGCCGCGGGCAAGAATCATCAGCCTGCGATTACCAGGCTCTTGCTCGACGCCGGTGCCGATCCCAACGACAACGAGTCGGTCTATCACGCCACCGAAACGAGCGATCTCACGATCCTTCAGATGCTGCTTGCCGCTGGCGCGCGCGCGAAAGGCACGAACGCTCTAAATCATTCCCTCGATCGAGATGCGCTCGAATGCACGCAGTTGCTGCTCGATGCCGGTGCGGACGCCAACGAAGGGAACGCTCCTCCGCTGCATTGGGCGATCCGCCATCGACGGTCGCTGGAACACATTGAGGCGCTGCTCGCTGCCGGAGCGGACCCGCGAAAAAATCTTCACGGTCTCACGCCCTTCCGCGCCGCCTTGCTCTATGGAATGCCGGAGATCGCGGCCAAACTCCGCGGAATCACTGGTGAATCCGCGAATGAGCTCGATGAGTTTGTGGCTGCGTGCGCTCGCGGCGATCGTGCGGAGGCCGAACGACTGCGCCAGCCTGTCCCGCCCATCTACGCCGTGATGCTGCCAGAATCAGTCGCCAGCGGCAACTATCGCGGTGCCAAACTGATGGTGGAAATGGGCTGGCCTATCGCCGCGCGCGGTGGAGACTGGTCTGCGACAGCGCTCAATCTTGCGGTCTATCGTGGCGATGCTTCGATGGTGCGGTTTCTGTTGGAACACGGCTCATCCTGGCAGGAAACCCACGGCCATGGAGACAATGTGTGCGGAACCCTCAGCTACGCCTCTGTGGAACGGCCGCACCATTTCGGCGATTGGCTCGCTTGCGCCCGCGCGCTGCACGAGGCTGGAGGAATGCCAGTGCCCTCGCTCGATCGCTATCGGTTCGGTCCTGAGGTGCATTCCTATTTCGTCGCGCTACAATCTTAAGGCGGTCACGAGCGTTTCCCGATCCGCAAAATCCCCGTAGCGAAGCAATAGAACAGCCTTGATCTCAGTTAACGACCTTTCCATGCGCTTCGGCGCGCGCGTACTTTTCGACGAAGCCAGCGTCACGTTCCAACTGGGGCGGCGATATGCCGTCACTGGTCCGAACGGCGCGGGTAAGTCGACATTCATGAAGATTCTTACCGGTGACCTGGAGGCCACAAAAGGCACGATCACCCGCCCGAAGAAGATCGGAATCCTGCGGCAGGATCAGTTTGCGTTCGACGCATATCGCGTGCTGGATACCGTGATCATGGGCAACACCCCGCTGTGGGACGCCCTGCAGGAGCGCGAAAAATTCTACGAAAACGCCGCCAATTGGACCGATGAAGACGGCATGCGCATCGGCGAACTCGAAGGTATCGTCGGCGACGAGGGTGGATACACCGCCGAATCCGACGCGGCGGTGTTGCTGCAAGGCCTCGACATCCCCGAGGAACTGCACGAGCGCAAGATGTCCGAACTGCAGAGCGGACAAAAGGTCCGTGTGCTGCTCGCCCAGGCGTTGTTCGGCAATGCAACCGTGCTGCTGTTGGACGAACCGACAAACAACCTCGATCTCGATTCGGTGCACTGGCTGCAGAAATATCTGCTGGCCTATACGGGCTGCCTGATTGTCATCTCGCACGATCGCCACTTTCTCAACGAAGTCTGCACGCACACCGCGGACATCGATTATCAGAGCATCATCCTATACACCGGCGGCTACGACGACATGGTGTTTGCGAAGACGCAGGTGCGCCAACGGGTGGAAGCCAGCAACGCCCAGCGCGACAAAAAAATCGCGCAGTTGCAGGATTTCATTGCGCGCTTCTCGGCCGGCACGCGATCTTCGCAGGTGACATCGCGTAAGAAGGAAGTGGAGCGGTTGCAGACCTCCGATCTCGCAAGGTCGAACATCGCCCGCCCGTTTATCAAGTTCTTTAATCCCAAGCCTTCGGGTAAGCATCCGTTGGAGATTAAGGATCTGTCGAAGTCCTATAGCGGCATGAAGGCGCTCTCGAATTTCTCCGCGTCTATTTCCCGCGGCGAACGGATTGCCCTGTTGGGTCGCAACGGTGCGGGCAAAACAACGATGCTGAAGTCGTTGATCCGCAATGCTCCCGGCTACGTGGACGCCCCCGAAAAAGAGTTCGATATCGATAGCGGAACCGTCATTTGGGGACACGAGACCGCGGTCGGATACTTCTCGCAGGATCACAAGGAATCGATCCTGCCCGGTTCATCGCTCGTCGAGTGGCTGCATAGCTTCGATGGAATGGCCTCGCAACAGGAACTTCGCGGGCTGTTGGGACAGATGTTGTTCAGCGGCGAGGATGCTACCAAACGCACCGAGAACCTCTCGGGAGGCGAAGCCGCGCGCATGATTTTCTGTCGGCTGATGCTGCAGAAGCCGAATATCCTGGTGCTCGACGAACCGACCAACCACTTGGATCTCGAAGCGATCAACGCGTTAAACTTCGCGCTGCAGAAGTACGACGGCACGGTGTTGCTGGTGACGCACGATCACGATCTGGTGGACGAAGTCGCGACGCGCATCTGGCACTTTGAGCACGGCGTGGTGGAAGACTTCCCGGGTACGTATGCGGACTTCCTATCTGAAAAAGAAGGAAAGTCGTAATTTTCCAGCATTGGATACGACATCTTCAGTTGGGTCGAAGTGTACGATGGCACGTCGGCCCGCTGGAAGGTGTCCAAAATGTCTTTCCCGCCGATAATTTCCAGTAGGAGTTCCGCAAGGTAAGCTTCGTTTCTCAGCCCTTTCAAAACCGCAACTACGGTTTATTTGGGTTCCTCGCCAATGTGGCGAATTATTCCTACTACAAAGTCTTCTGGAATCGAGAGGGAACTCACGTTTCGTATCGCGAGTTCCTTGGCGAAGACTACTTCGAAGTCCTTGAAATCATGAAGAGCCTAGGTCAGCCGAATCGGTCCGGCTCGTGTTCTGTTTCAATCACTAACCGTCGCGGTTCGGTCGTGCACTCAACCAACACTCGACCCGACATTTCAGCAGCGAATACTGCAATTTCATCGTGAGTCTGTTGCTTCACATCGTCATTAAGGAACATAAAAGTACCTCGTCAGGTGAAAAAAGATCGGGGCCGCAAAACAGATGGAATCGATGCGATCCATCACGCCGCCGTGTCCCGCAATGATCGATCCGTAGTCCTTCAAGCCGCGGTCGCGCTTGATGGCGGACATCGTCAATCCCCCGCAGAAGCCCATAAACACGATCATCGCGCTCATCCCCGCGGAAGCCAACGGCGTAAACGGTGTGATGCCATAGAGCGCGGCACCAAGGGCGATGGCCGTCAATCCGCCGCCAATCAGACCTTCCCAAGTCTTATTCGGAGACACCGTTGGAGCCAGCTTGTGTTTGCCGAAGAGTTTGCCAAAGACATACTGAAAGACGTCGCTCAACTGGGCGATCAGGATCAGATACAGCACCAGATTCGCGTTCTGGCCCGCGTATCCGGGGATCTCCAGAATCAACAGGCCGGGCGTGTGGCTCAAACAGTAGACGCAGATCATGAGCCCCCACTGGATTTTGGCCGTACGCTCAAAGAACTGCGTCGTATCGCCTGCGAACGAAACGCGAATCGGGATGGCCAGGAATGCGTAAACCGGAATCAGCACGGTGAACAGCCCATACCATTGCCGCCAGATCAGCGCATATTGCAGCGGCGTGAAGACAAAGAAGATCCAGAACAGCGCGCGATGATCGCCCCGATGCGTTGGTGTGAGCGTGATGAACTCGCGCAAGGCGAGCAACGAGATCAATCCAAACAGCACTACCGTCCCGGCGAGGCCCATCATTACTGCGGCCGTCACCAGGATCGCCATCACCCACCAGGCCGCGATGCGGGCATTGAGGTTTTCCACTGTCGTCCGCCCACCCGGAGACTTCACCGTTTTGCTCAACACAAATCCGGCGAGGGAGAACTGCAAGAGTAGTCCTCCGATGATTGCTAAAACCAGTTGCATGTTACCTGTTCCTCAACGCGACAACAGCTTCGCGGGCGCGGGTGGTGAAAGCCGCCTTGGTTTCGCCATCCTGCAGCGCGATGCGCGCACCGAAGTGGACCTGGCTCAATACCGGCACCGGCAGCACTTCGCCTTTCGGCAGGATGCGGTTCAAATTGTCAAGGGATACCGGGGTTAGTTCCAAGCCCGGAAGCTGGTGGCAAAGATGGTAGATGCCGCTCTTGAAGCCTGCGACATCCTCGCCGGATCCGCGAGTGCCTTCAGGAAAGAGAATCAGCGAGTCGCCCTGTTGCAGGGCCTCGATCATTGGCTTGAGCAACTCGTCGCCTTTCGCCGCACCACCACCGCCGCGATCGATCAGCAGCGCGCGAAAGACTTTCACAGCCAGAAATCGCCGGGCGGCGGAAGTATTCCAATAGTCCCGCGCCGCCACCGGACGCGTCATCGCGCGGATACTGGAAGGCAGCGATGCCCACAGCACCAGAAAATCCAAATGGCTGGTATGGTTCGCGATATAGATGCACTGCCGTGTAGAAGGCTCGGAGCCGAACCACATCGCCTGGGTGCCGGCTACGAGGCGGATCACGAAAGACAGGAGCGAAGCGATCACGGGCGTTGTTCCATCAATCTCAATATGCGCAAAGCGCGCACGAAAATCGTCACCAGCGATCCTCCGGCGGTCACGGCCAATGCCAAGGGCAGCGCCACCGGCGCGAAAATCCCGATAGCGGCCGCCAGAGTAAGAACAGCCATACGCTGCTGCTTGGCCATGGGACCCACGAAGTCCTGCTTGAGTCCGATGGCACCGCCCAGTGTCCGTACGTACGCCGTGAAAACCGCCAGCGCGCCAGCGCACCAGCCGAGGTCCGGATAGCCAACCGCATAGCCCACTGGCACAATGATCAAAAGATCGGCAAAGCGATCCGGAAGGTCATTGAAAACGTCGCCGGTTTTGGACTTCATGCCCCCTTCGATGGCCACCATGCCGTCCATGAGATTGCAGATGAGCCGCAGTTGGATCCCCGCCGCGGCGCCGATTAGCCACCAGTGGTTCTGGCTCGACATCCAAAAGCAAAACCCCGCCGCGCCTGCGAAAGCGACACTGGCGACCGAGATACTGTTCGGCGCGACACGGTGACGGACGAGCCAGCCCGCAATGGCTCGTGCCCAACCCGACTCACGGGAGGCAAGCGGACGACGCGCCGGGGAACTTGCAGTTGGTTCCATCCCTCACATTCTCCTATGACTTACGCGAAAGCAAAAGAATTTTTGAAACCAAATGGCATCCTTATGAATCTAACTTAATGTGGACTGGCTAAACTACCATCATCTCCTATACTTCTGGACCGTCGCAAAAGAGGGATCCATCACGCGTGCGAGTAAATTGCTCGATCTTGCGCAACCAACGATCAGCGCGCAATTGCACACGCTTGAGGAATCACTGGGCGAACAGTTGTTCGTTCGAACGGGCCGCAATCTGGTGATGACCGATTTCGGACGCCTTGTCTTTCGATATTCGGAACAGATCTTCGGCTTGGGTAAGGAACTGCAGAACGCGGTGCAATCCCGCCCCAGCATGAGACGTTTGCGCCTTACCGTTGGCATCGCCGAGGTCATGCCGAAGCTGTTGGTGCATCGTATTTTGCAGCCTGCGCTTCAGATGGATCAACCTGTTCAACTGATCTGCCACGAAGATAAGCCCGAGCGTTTGCTTGCCGAAATGGCTTTGCTCGGTTTGGATCTGGTGTTGTCGGATACGCCCGTGCCTCCAGGGGCGAAGGTTCGTGCGTTCTCGCATTTGCTCGGCACCTGCGGCGTGACGTTTTTTGCGTGCGCCGCCTTGGCCGAGAAGGCGAAAGCCGATTTTCCGGGGTCGTTGGGTGAGGTTCCAATACTCATGCCTTTCGAAGGGACGGCTTTGCGGCGGGCATTGGACGCATGGTTCATGAAGCTGAACATCCGGCCGATGATCGTTGGGGAGTTCCACGATTCGGCCTTGATGAAGACTTTCGCGGAAGGCGGATCGGGCATTTGTGTGGCTCCGCAACCGATCGAAGAGGAAGTGAAACGCACGTATCGTCTTATTCCCATCGGTTCGACCGAAGAGGTGCAAGAGCGATTCTATGCGATTTCGGCAGATCGCAAGTTTAAACATCCTGCCGTGATGGCGATTTCAGACGCCGCACGGGTAGCCATCTTTCATCGCCAGTAGGTCATCGCCGCTAGGCTATAAAATAACTTCATAACATGGATACTACGATGACGCCCTCCCACAATGGGGGAACGCCATGGCACGGAACCGCGCCCTGGATCCGGCTGCGCGGCTGGCTCAAGTTCGAGAAGGACAATCTCTGGGTGGCGATCATCTATTCGATCGCCATCGGCATTCTCTCGCTGGCCTTGCCGCTGGCGACGCAATCGCTGGTGAACACGGTCGCATTCGGATCGCTGATGCAACCGATTGTGGTGCTGAGCATTCTGTTGCTGGCGTTTCTCTCGTTCTCATCGATCTTGCAGACACTGCGGCAGTATGTGGTCGAAATGCTGCAGCGTCGCGTGTTTGTGCAGATGGCTTCCGACTCGGTGGATCATCTGCTCAGAGCTCGCGCCTCGGCATTCGACGGGACGCATCCTCCGGAACTTGTCAATCGTTTTCTGGAAGTGGTCACCGTACAAAAGGCCGCAGCCATCTTGCTCATCGACGGACTCACCGTCTTTATGCAGACCGTCATCGGCATGTCGCTGCTGGCGGTTTATCATCCGTTTCTGGGCATCCTCGACTTCTTTCTTCTGATCTGCATCGTGATCGTGCTCTGGCCTCTTGGATTGGGTGCGGTCTCGACGGCGGTGAAGGAATCGAAAGCCAAATATGCGCTTGTGGCGTGGCTGCAGGAAGTGGGCCGTCATCTGGACGCCTTCAAATCCGGCCCTGGGGCGGCCTTCGCCCTGCATCGTACGAATGACCTCTCCAAAGAGTATCTGAACTATCGAGGCAAGCACTTCCGCATCCTATTGCGACAAGTCATCGGGTCGCTGGCTCTGCAGACGCTGGCAAGCACAGCTTTGCTGGGCGTCGGCGGATTTCTTGTCATCAACCGCGAACTGACGCTCGGCCAATTGATTGCCAGCGAACTCGTGCTGGCCCTTGTGGTGAGTGGCTTCGCGAAGTTCGGTAAGCATCTTGAAACCTACTATGACTTGTGCGCTGCCGTGGACAAGCTTTCCTATCTGACCGACTTGCCGACGGAGACATCGGGTCCTGACCCGATGCCGAAGCGTAGCGGTGGCGCAACGGTCACTATCCGCAATTTGACGTTCCGCTATCCGCATGGCAAGAAGCCCGTATTTGAGAATATGCATCTTGAGGTTCCGGCCGGGGCACGCGTGGCGATCGCCGGGCGCAGCGGCGACGGCAAGAGCACGCTGGTGGATGTGTTGTGGCGTTTGCGCACACCGCAGAGCGGCGTAGTCGAAATCGACGGCAACGACATCCGCAACTATGCGCTGGAAAGCCTGCGAACAGAGGTCGCGATCGTGCGTGTGAACGAGGTATTCCAGGGTACGATCCTTGAGAACGTTGCTTTCGGACGTCCAGACGTGGACACGCAGCGGGTTCGCGATGTACTTGCGGGAGTTGGTTTGATGGATGAGATCGATTCTCTTCCGCAGGGCATTCACACCGAAGTATCGACCTTTGGATTGCCGTTGTCTTCAGGACAGGCGCTGCGCCTCGCGTTGGCGCGCGCCATGGCTGGACGCCCACGTTTGTTGATTGTCGACGAGATCCTCGATCGTATCGATGACGTGAGTTTGCGCGGCGGTATTCTCGACAGTGTCTTCGATCGAACTGCGCCTTGGACACTGGTGCTCACTTCAGAGAACGCGGACATCCTGTCTTTGTGCGATTCCGTGTACGAGTTGCGCAAAGGCTCGCTTCTCGAATCCTCTTCTTTCAAACAGCAGGGGGATCTATCGTAATGGCTTCTCTCTCAATGACTCGATATCGCTTGCCCGTCATGTCCGAAGTGAAGGCGGCGAGGCCGGTGCGTGTGTTCGCCTGGCTGCTCGTGATCGTAATCGCCGTCGCCGTGGCGGTGCTGTGGATCACCCCTTGGGTGCAGAATGTCACAGGTAGCGGACGCGTTGTGGCGGTGAATCCGAACGATCGCGAACAGCGGATTTCCGCACCTGTCGATGGACGCGTTGTGAAGTGGTACGTGATGGAAGGCACCAAGGTGAAGAAGGACGATCTTGTCGTCGAGTTTTCCGACAACGACCCTCAGATCCTCGAGCGATTGCAGAGCCAACGCGAAGCAATCACTATGCGCCTCGATCAGTTGAAGGCGCGCGTCGCGAACCTCTCGCAGGGTATAGGGGGATTGCAGGGATCGCGCCGCAACAGCTTGGATGCGGGCCTCGCGCGCCTGCAGATGGCCAAGGAAAATGTCCGAGCGGCGCAGCGCTCACTCGACGCGGCGGAGGCGAACGAGAATACGACCAAGCTCAACATTGAACGGCAACGGCTGCTTCTCGCCAAGGGCCTCACTTCGAAGCGAGCTCTGGAACTCGCCGAACTCGATCACAATCGCGCAATTGCCGATGTCGACCGGAGCAAGGCGCAGTTGACTGCGGCCGAGGCCGACCGCCTGGCTCGCGAAGCCGATCAACAGCGCATCGAAACCGACTTCCGTACATCGATTGAAAACGCGCAGGGCACGGCCGCATCCGGGCAGGGAGACATTGCCAATGAGATGGGAGCGTTGCACCGGCTGGATGTCCAGATCGCGCGTCAGTCGCAGCAGAAGATCTATGCGCCACGCGATGGCACGGTGTTCCGACTCCTGGCGCAGCCATTCAGCGAACTGCTCAAAGCGGGCGAATCGCTGGCGATTCTAGTTCCGGAAACGTTGGATCCGACCGTGGAACTGTTGATGGACGGCAATGACGCGCCGTTGATCCAAGCCGGCGACAAGGCCCGCATTGCGTTCGAAGGTTGGCCGGCGATTCAGTTTGTGGGATGGCCTTCCGCAGCAGTGGGAACCTTTGGCGGCGAAGTGATGCTCGTGGACGCCACCGACAACGGCCAGGGCAAGTTTCGTATCCTGATCAAGCCCGACACTAAGCAGGAACCTTGGCCAGGCCGCACGTACTTGCGACAGGGTGTCCGCGCGAATGGCTGGGTGCTGCTGCGCACCGTTCCTCTGTGGTTCGAACTCTGGCGCCAGTTCAATGGCTTTCCGCCGACCACGGCGATGTCCGAGCCGGGCAAGGGTTCCAAAGACGGAGGCAAGAAGAAGTGAAGCCTCTCGTGATGTTTTCGATGTTTGCCTCGCTGCATGCTGCCGAAGTCCTGACGCTTGAAGAAGTGCTAGCCGCTGTCGACAAACACTATCCCCCGCTGGTGGCGGCGATGCGTGAAAAGAATATCGCCGATGCGGATGTTTTGTCCGCGCTCGGTCGGTTCGATCTCGTCGCCAGGGCGCGCAGCGACCAAAACAGACTTGGACTTTTCGACTATCAGGGCACCGATCTGAGCGTCGAGCAGGCTCTGGCGTTTCAAGGCATGTCGTATTCCGCCGGATGGAACCGCGGCAGCGGCGAGTTTCCTTCGTATCTGGGTGGAAACGCCACTCGCTCGGCGGGCGAGTATCGCGCTGGCATTCGCGCCCCCTTATTGCGGGATCGCGCGATCGATCCGCGCCGTGCCGATCTGCAGCGCGCGCAAGTGGGGGTCCGCCTAGCCGAGCTGTCCATCGATCAACAGCGCCTTGCGATCATCCAGTTGGCAACGCGCCGCTATTGGGATTGGGTCTCGGCGGGTTTGCGATATCGAGTCGCGCAAGATGTGCTCGATATTGCGCAGGCGCGTGACGGTCAGCTTCGCGAGGCCGCGAAATTAGGGCAGATTCCAGACTTCGATGTCCTCGACAACGAGCGCATTATTCTGCAGCGGCGTTCGCAATTGATTGAAGCCGAGCGGCAGCAGCAGTTGGCGTCGCTTGATTTGTCGCTGTTCTACCGTGATGACTTGGGGAATCCAGCCATCGCCGGGCTCGATCGTGTGCCTGTGGGCTTTCCTCCGCCGCGTCCGCTCGATTTCGCGCAGTTGGATCGTGATATTGAAAGCGCACTGGCGCGGCGTCCCGAAGTGGCCCGCTTTGCGCAGCAGAAGACCCAGGTGGATGTCGAGAAGCGCTTGGCGAAGAACCAGATGATGCCCAACGTCGACTTCGGTCTGATCTACTATCAGGACACCGGGCGCACCGCACTGAAGCTCGCTGGGCCGCAGGAGCTACGGACGTCGATCACCTTCGAACTCCCGCTGCAGCGCCGCGCGGCCGGTGGACGTCTCGCCAGCGCCGAAGCCCGGCTTTCACAACTGGATCAGCGCGAGCGGTTCCAACGCGATCAGGTGGTGACTGAGGTCCGCGATGCGTATTCGGCGGTGATCACCGCGCAAAAGCGCGTCGAGGTGATACGCAACGAAGTCGTGACAACCAAGCGTGTGGAAGATGGCGAGCGGACGAGGTTCGATCTCGGCGATACGAACCTCTTCACGCTCAACTTGCGCGAGTTGGCAACGGTTGAGGCGGAGATCCGCGAAGTGAACGCTTACGCCGACTACTATCGCGCCAACGCGCTCTACGAGCTTTCGATTGCGCAGGCACTGGCCAAGCGGCCTTGATCATTCATGTCGCAGCGCCGTGGAAGGATCCACTCGAGCGGCTCTGCTCAGTGGTCCCATCGAGCACAGAAACGCAAATGCCAAGAACAACACCGGTGCCAGGACGAAGCTCACCGGATCGAGACTGCTGAGCCCGAACAACTGGCTACGAAGCACAGAAGCCAGGCCTGCTGCCGCTGCCATGCCGACGGCGAGTCCCACGATGGTGGGCAGCAGCATACGGTCGAAACCAAGGCGCATCACCTCCCAACGGGTTGCGCCAAGGGCGAGACGGATACCGATTTCGCGGGTGCGCTGCGTGACAGCGAAAGAGATCAGGCCAACGAATCCGGCAAGTGCCAGAGCCAGTGAGACGACACCGGGAAGCGACACCGCCATCGCCCCAGTTCGTGTGTTGCGGATGCGGCTCGCCATGCCGTCGCGCATGGGCGTGACTACAGGAATCACACGGGAATCGATGCTGTTCGCCGTCTGCTGCAACCTCTTTGCGACTGCATTGAGCCGGCTTGCTCGAACCAGCAGCACAGCGCGGAGATCCGCTTCCTGTATCGGGAAGTATCCTTCCATCGCTTCCGGATCTCCATGGTTAGCCCTTCGATGGATGTAGGATGGATTGAATGGCCAGCGTGACCTTGTCGTAATCCTTGACCTCACCTGCCAGATGCTTGCGCCCGGCGGGAGTCAAGGTGTAGAACCGGACCTTGCGGTTGGTTTCCGACAGCCCCCACTGACCGATCGCCCAGCCCTTCATCAGTATCTTTTGCAGCGCCGGATACAGTGAGCCTTCTTCAATCTGCAGTACCTCGCTCGACAGCGCGTGAAGGCGCTGCGCGATGGCGTATCCGTGTAATGGACCGGATTGCAGAACGCGGAGTACGAGCATGATCAGCGTCCCTGGCGGGACTCCGACGGAATCTTCAGGCATACTCACTCTATACCTAGTTACGTTATGCCTGTCAAGAAAGTTCGATGCGTTTTCAAATATCGTCGGGCTTCGTACGTCTACATGGGTAGATGGACGAGTTGGCGGACAAGATACCGATGATCGAGCAAAACCGTCGCCTCTCGCAGATCGTTGCCGAACAGAGCTTGCGGCTGCGAATGTTCATCGGGCGGCGTGTTCCCGATCCTTCGGATGCGGAGGACATTGCGCAAGAGGTCTTTTACGAACTGGTGGAAGCCAACCGGCTGCTGATGCCGATCGAGCATCTCACTGGTTGGCTCTATCGGGTGGCGCGCAATCGCATCGCGGATCTATTTCGCAAGAAGAAACCCGAAAACTTCAACGAAGCCGCCACGGACGACGAACTTCGGAGCATTGACGATCTCCTGCCGTCGCCCGATGCCGGGCCGGAAGCGCTCTACCTGCGTAGCGTCCTTCTCGACGAGTTGGAAAGCGCGTTGGAAGAATTGCCGGAAGAGCAGCGTGAGGTCTTTGTCGCGCACGAGATCGAGGGGCGCAGTTTCAAGGAACTGTCCGCGGCAAGCGGTGTGAACATCAACACCCTTCTCTCTCGCAAGCACGGCGCCGTGCTTCATCTCCGCTCACGACTGCAAACCACATACGACGAATTCAAACAGAAATGAGGAATAAATGAGAAAGAAATGGATTCTGCTAGTCCCCGTGATCGGAGTACTCTTCGTCACGGTCGGCGGCCAAGCCGTGATGCAACTCTGGAACTGGCTGATGCCAGCGTTGTTTGGCTTGCGGGAGATCACGTTCTGGCAGGCAATTGGACTGCTGGCCCTCTGCCGGATCCTGTTCGGAGGTGGCGGGGGCTGGCATCGTGGATCGCGTGGCCCCGGCCTCCGGCGTCGAATGGCCGAGCGCTGGGGACATCGCCGTGAAGGCTGCGGCCCGATGGCGGAACCACAGAAAGTCTGATCCGCATTACGGACGCATCGCGGCGGACAGCTTCAGGTACTCTTCGATCGCTGCTTCGAGCCGCGGCATCTCGGGATACTGCTCATTTTCAAGTCGGGCATTGCGCAGTGCCGAATACTTCGGACGCCGTGCGGGCGTTCTATAGGTGCGCTCGTTGGTGGCCAGCAGTTCCGGCTTCAATCCGGCAGCATCGAAGATCAACTTCGCAAAGTCAAACCAACTGATTGCGCGTCCGCCGCCGACATGGTAAACACCATGGGCCTTGCGTTCGATCAAGTCAGCGGTGCGTTCCGCGAGAGCCAGCGTATAGGTAGGCGACGCCACGAAGTCTTCCACCACTCGGATCGGATTCCCTGACTTTGCCAGCCGCAGCATCGTCTCAATGAAATTGCCGTGCGCCGTCCGGACGCCGGCAGGCCCAAAAACGCCGCTTACACGGATCACCAACGGCTCATCGAGATACGCCTGCGCATAGAGTTCGCCGCCCAGTTTCGACACGGCATAAGCGCCAAGCGGATGTGGCGCGTCCGATTCGACATAAGCTCGTCCTGCCATCCCATCGAAAACGTAGTCTGTGGAAAAGTGGACAAGGCGGGCATCGATTTGACGGCAGTTTTTTGCAAGATTCGCAACCGCCAGAGCGTTGGCCTTAAATGCTTCCATTGGCTCGGTTTCCGCAAGATCGACTTTATTGTAAGCGGCAGCGTTGAGTACAACGGCCGGATCGATGCCGGTGAGGCACTTTTCAACGGCGGCTGCGTCACTCACGTCCAGTTGAGAGCGTTCAAAACCGGTGACCGCATAGCCACGTTGACCAAAAACACGCTTGAGTTCGGATCCGAGCTGGCCGCCGGCGCCAAAGAGTACTGCGACAGGGGAATTCATCAACTTATGAGGATAGCAGCAGAAGCATGGCTCAAAAATGAAAAAGCCGCATCGGAGAAACCGGCAGAGGTGAGCTCGGTATCCGATGCGGCGGTTGCCCCTGGTTCGCGGGGCCGTCTTGGATCTGGCGTCGGTTCGCCCGGAAAGCTAGAATTCCGCTAATGAGTACGTTTCCCGATGAGGCCCGCGTCCTAATAGCTCCATCATCGACAACGCCGAGCGGCGACCGAAACCGTATGATCCAGGGGAAGATCGTTTTCTACTACGAAATCCGAGAGGCCTCAACAACAGGCCTACACTGTTTGAACGTTTCCCTCTCCAGCTTGGTTTCGCCGGAAGCCCAGTCTTTACGAAAAAACCGGTTCATCCGAAAAAACCCCTCTGTCGCAACCGTAAACCCAGGAAAAGGAGCGGCCACGAACTCAACCACTAAAACCAGCTCCCACAAGCACGCCATGACAGCCCGCCCGCTTCTCCTGTGCCACTGTTGCGAACAGAGGGCAGGAATCAAAAGAGGTACTTCATCAATTCGTCTCCAAGTATAGCAAAATTGGCACCAGTCTTTGCAAGACTGAAAACAAAACACTTAGCCCCTCTAAGTGGCCCCTTGCAGTACCATTGGGACCCGCAACCGTGTCCTGATGACACACGTCCGTATACGGTGTTAGCCTGAATTCGATGGTCCTTCGTTTTGCTTTCGTTCTCATGGCAGTCCTGCCCCTGCGCGCGCAAGACGAAGATTACAAGATCTTCAAAGATCCGCCGCGTCTCTTTCTCACTTCACAAAGAGCCAAACGGCTGCAGCGCGAAACCACCCGCGAAAGTATCCGGTGGAGGCAGTTCCATTCGCTGGCCGAATCCCAAGTCGACTTTCCTGAACCTGGCTTCGCCTGGTCGCTCCACTATGCCGCTGCTGCCGATGCGCCTTCCGCAAATGCCGCGATCGCTTGGGCGATGAAGCCGGAAAGCAGCGATCCACGTCAACTGGCCATCGTGTATGACTGGTGCGGCAATGCCATGAATGCCGCGCAGAAGTCCGCTATAGGCGCGAAGCTGCGGAAGGCCATCGCCGCGCCCCCCGCAACGAAGATCGACCCGTTGCAGGGTCAAGTCTACGCCGCTGTGGCATTGTCCGAAGAGGCCTCGGCTGATTCTGAAAAGATCGTGAAGCACACGGTGGTGGACTGGTGGCGGAAACGGATTGCTCCCGCCCTGCGCGATGGCAAACCCGCGATTCGGCGTGAAGAACTGCCCGCCCTGTTCGAGATCATGCATCTGATTCAGGACAGCACCCAGATCGATCTGCGAGAGGACGCGCGCGCCTTCTTCAAGAACCTTCCCGCCTGGCACATGCTGAGTCACTATCCGGCCCCGTTGCGGACGCCTGAGAACCAATACCGTGTGCCCGTATTCACCGGCGGCGGCGAGCCCGATATCGCCTCGGCGGTGCTTTCGCGCGCCGTGGAACTAATGATGGTGGCCTATGACAACAACGCGATCGAAAACCAGTTCCTGCAGGGGTATCTGATTCAGGATCGGTTCCTGCTCCGTTCCGCCTATGGCATGCCCTATGAGTTCTTATGGGCCAATCCCTACCAGCCCGGGCTGCCGTTCGAAAAGATGGATCCCTTCTTGCACGACGCCGCCGGTGGGCGCTTTTTTGTGCGTTCGAGTTGGGAAGAAGACGCCGACTGGTTCGGGTTCTTCGACGGCAAAATGCAGTATTTCGGCGCGGATGGGCAAGTTCGCCAGATCCGCCAGGATTCTCTTGAGAAACCCATCGAAATCGGAGGCGTGACCATTCTGCTGGGGCGCGAGGAAATGAAGATTCCTCTTCCAGCCTCGGCCGCGGAGGAAGGTGCGCACTACTTTATCCTGGGAATGTCGCCGCGCACAGCCTTCGATATCGAGACCGACGACGAGGAGATGTACGAAGCTGCATCCGACGCTAGCGGCATCCTGTCTGTGGCCGTCACGAAGGGCGCGCAAGGCCGGGTCTGGATCCATAAGCCGGGGCGTGGGTTAAGGCCTTAGCCTCTTCTCTAAGGTTTTCGTACCAATTGAAATAGTACGAACCAGCGATTGTTGTCGTTAGGGCATCCCCGGTAGTCTAATACTGAGGCTAAGGGTTCAGTATGCTGCGTGCATTGGTAATTTCTCCGGACAAACAACTCGCCGACAGCTTGTCGCAGGTTTTAGGTCAATTGGGTTCGGTTGCGGTGGTTCGTCAAATGGATGTCTATCCCTCGGCCGACGAACTTGGCCGTGTGGTGCGCGCGGTGGCCCCCGAGGTCGCGTTCCTTTCGGTGGATTTGATGCCCAATGTCATTGCGACCGTCAAAGAACTGGAATCGCTCGCACCGGGAATCCAATATATTGCCATTAGCCGTGATTGCGACCCGCAGGTTCTGCTCGATGCCATGCGGATCGGAATCCGTGAGTTTGTCTCCGCGCCTTTCCAGGCGAACTCGGTCCACGAAGCCGTGAGCCGGGTTCAAGATCAGCTTGGCCGAAAACCGCTCAAAATCAAGACCACCAACGATATTTATTCGTTTTTGCCGGCCAAGGCCGGTTGCGGTGCCTCGACACTCGCATTGAACGTCAGCGTTGCTCTTTCCAAGGCACCCGACACAAACGTCATTCTGTCCGATTTCGACATGAACTCCGGCATGATGCGATTCATGCTGAAACTCACCAACGAGTTCTCAGTCTCAGACGCCTGTGAGCATTCTATGAATATGGACGAGTCGCTGTGGCCGCAACTGGTCACCAAGCTTGGCGCGCTCGATGTCCTGCACGCCGGTAAGCTGAACCCCAATTTGCGAATCGAAGGTACGCAGATCCGCCACCTGATCGACTTCCTGCGGCGCAACTATCGGGCGATGGTCTTCGATCTGTCCGGAAACCTCGAGCGCTACTCGTTCGAAATCATGCATGAATCCAAGAAGATCTTTCTGGTTTGCACGCCCGAGATTCCATCCCTGCATCTGGCTCGCGAAAAGTTTGTCTTTTTGCGATCTCTCGACCTGCAGGATCGTGTCTCGGTGCTGGTGAATCGCTGCCAGAAGCGGCAAGTGATTTCGAACGAACAAATCGAGCAGATTCTGGGCCTGCCCGTACACATGGTGTTTCCTAACGACTACCAGACGGTACACAAGGCGCTCACGCTCGGACGCTGGATCGACTTCGGTACGGAACTCGGCAAGAACGTTCATCAGTTCGCCAATGGCCTGGTGGAACCCAAGTTCAGGTCCGGCACCACCGGACAACATCCCGAGGCAAAGCGCCGGTTCCTTGACTTCTTTTCGGTCGGCGGCGCCAAGGCGTCCTAGCGCCTCGCACACAACCTCATAAAAAGCGGCGGTGGAACTCCCGGGTCCTGGGTTCCACCGCCAAGACTTTTCCTCAGGGGAGACTTCGCGTAAGAACGCGCTGCGCTTAGACCGCGGCGCGCGTTTTGCGAACCGTCGGCTGCTCGCTGCGAACCGGCTTGCGGGTCGCGGGCTCTTCCAAGCGGCGTACCTGATCGGTGACACAGACCAAAAACATCGGCTGACTGGCGTTCTTCATGAGGTCGATGATACGAGAATGCTGATCTTCGAGGTAGATCGACTTGCCGTCTGTGACGAGGTGCAACTCGGCGCGGGTTTCGAGCACCTCGGCGAGGCGCTTGCCCATTTCCTTGTGCAGAAACCGCAATACGCGGCGAATCTTCTGCAACGAGAAGCCCTTGCGCCGCAGTTCGGCGATCACGGTGATTTCGACCGTTTCTTCGGCGAGGTAGACGCGGCGGTGGCCTTCGTGCCGCGGCGACACCACCTTGCGCTCATCCCACCACTGGAGTTGCCGCAGACTCACGCCCGCGATTTGGGCCACTTCCAGACTCGTGTACGTTTTCCCCGATTCTTCCTGCTCAGCGGGGACTTCAGGTCGGATCCGTTTTGTTTTGAACATGTGGTTGAAGTCTTGTTTTATGTTTTAGCGAAACAGCTAGCTTAAGGGATTGTGGAATGAACCATGCCCTCAAGTCAAGAGTTGTTTGTGGATTTCTCCCTTGTTTTCAACTAGAAGCGAGCGGTGTACCGCTAATGGGATCGGTGGATTTTTGCCCACTAGGGGTGGCGTTCCAGAGGAAATCTCGCGAACTCGTCTCCCGCCGAAACCCGGAAGCGGGCGGATCCGGCTCGCCCTCCTCTTCGGCGGCAGTTAAGAGCATGTGTCATCCGCAATGAGGCGGTCCCTTCGCGAAAGAGAAAGCTTCGGCCCGTCTTGCCTCCACCGGTAGACAATATGGGGTCTTCTCGGGAACGATGCTCATCGATAGCGGAAGAAATCGCAGCGGATCCCACGTGAACCGCCAAGGACGGGCAACCTCGCAGACCTGTTTGTGCCGGAGTTGACCCTGGGATGGAATGGACGCTGAGCTTCGGTAGACCGGGGATAGATCAGTATAGTCGTGGGGATCCGGCCGGGCGAGTCTTCCAGCGCCTGTGCAGCCACAACCACTGATCGGGATGCTCGCGGACCACTCGCTCAATCACCGCCTGAATGCGGCGCGTGTCCTCTTCCGCATCGCCCGTGATATCGACCAATGGATAAAACTTCAACACGTATTTCCGCTTCGCTTCATTCCACAGCGCGAACCCCGGAATCACTGCTGCTTTCGAATGTGCCGCCAGTCGCGCGAACGCGGTTCCGGCACAGGCTGGAACCCCGAAGAAATCGACAAACGTGCCTTCGTCCACTGCGACGTTCTGATCGATGAGAATCCCCACCGGCTCGTTCTTCTTGAGCGCACGCAAAATGTCGCGAGCCGCGTCTTTCTTAGCGATGACATGATTGCCGGTGGCCTCGCGTCGGGCTTCGATGATTGCATCCACGGCGCGGTTGTCCAGCGGACGCACCACCACATGCATTGGCTCCGTCATCAAGGCATGCGCCACTGCCGAGAACTCCCAATTGCCAAGATGCGCGGTGGCGAAGAGCACGCCCTTGCCTCGGCGCTTGGCCTCCTGATAATGCTCAAAGCCCTCGTACTCGATGTATTCGTGAATGTTCTGCTTGTTGAACCGATGAACGCGTGCCACGCTCAGAAAGATGCGCGCGATGGATGCGAACACGCCGTCAACGATCTCAGGGCGACCCGAAAGCCCGGCAATTTCGAGGTTCCGCAACCCGATTCGTCGCAGCTTCGGAACCGCTCGATCAAACAACCACGCGTAGAGCGACGCCAGCCCCGCAGGCCCGTAGGCCATCGTGAAAAACAGAAATCTGACAAGCGCCGCCACAGAAATCTCCAACTATTCACCGGCAAAACGGACCGCCGCGGCAACACCTGCCTGACATGAGACCGCCCCGGCCTTCGCCGGCTAGCTAGTCGATCCAACCCCCGCCCAGCACAACGTTGCCGTCGTAAAATACCGCCGCCTGTCCAGGAGTCACCGCGCGCTGAGCCTCATCGAAATGAACCTCCGCGCGACTCTTGTCGATCGGCGTGATCGTCGCATGCGCTGGCAGATGTTTGTTGCGGATTCGCACCTGCGCGCGCATCGGAGCCGGAGGTGGCGCAATCGAGATCCAGTTGATCTCCTTCACGGGCATCTTCGCGCGCAAGAGGTCGTCGTTGCGCCCCACAATTACGCGCTGCGTGGCCGGCTCGGTAGCGATCACATAGAGAGGTTCGGGCGACGCAATTCCAAGCCCCTTTCGCTGGCCCACCGTGTAACGATGCACGCCCCCGTGCTCGCCCAGAATCTCGCCTTCCGCCGTCACAATCTCGCCGTGCGTCTGCCGCGGCGCGATGCCTTGTTCTTTGAAATAGGAATCGATAAAGGCCCCATAGTCACCATTGGGAACGAAGCAGATCTCTTGCGAATCGGGTTTGGCATGGATCGGCACATCCAACTGCCTCGCCAGTTCGCGGACCTCGGGCTTCGTCATCCCGCCCAGCGGAAACAGCGTCCGCGAAAGCTGCTGCTGCGTAAGTCCAAAGAGAAAGTACGTCTGATCTTTCGCCGCATCGGCGGCGCGCAGCATCCGATAGCGTCCGCTCACTTCGTCAAAATCGATCTGCGCGTAGTGGCCAGTGGCGACAAAGTCCGCGTGAACTCCTGCCGCCATCTCCAGAAATTGATCGAATTTGATGTAGTTGTTGCACAGTGTGCAAGGGATGGGCGTGCGCCCGTTGAGATATTCGTCGATGAACGGCTTCACTACCTGTTGCTCGAACCGCTTCTCGAAGTTCACGACATAGTAGGGGATGGCCAGTTTCTCGGCGACATAGCGTGCGTCGTAGACGTCGTCGAGCGAGCAGCAGCGGCCCGTCGGCCCGTCGGGCACAAGTTCCGGCAAACGGCGCTGGTTCCACAACTGCATGGTCATGCCGACGATATTCTTGCCGTCGCGATGCATCATCGCGGCGACGGTGGATGAGTCGACGCCGCCCGACATGGCGACGGCGATGAGTGGATTATCCGGCATAGGCTGGTGACAATTTGTACAAATGATGCGCGGCTTTTGCCACCGCTTCAATCAGTGCGTCGACTTGGCGTTCGTCGTTCTGGCGTCCCAAAGAGATGCGCAGGCACGAGCGCGCGTCTTCCTTCGAAAGTCCGATGGCTGTGAGCACATGCGACGGCTCAACCGCGCCGCTCGAACAGGCCGCGCCACTCGAAACTGCGAATCCCCCCAGGTCCAGAGCGATCACGAGCGGCTCGCCTTCAATCCCATCGAACTTGATGTTCGCGGTGTTGGCGACTCTCGAAGAAGCAGAACAATTTACAGACGCGAATCCAACGCGCTCGAGGACTCCTTTTTCCAAACGATCCCGCAGCGAGGCGAGCCGCGCTGCTTCCGCAACGCCATTCTCAATCCACCACTGCGCGGCTCGCCCCAGCGCGACGGCTCCGGCGACATTCTCGGTTCCCGGCCGGCGATCTCGTTCCTGATGGCCTCCGTAGAGCAGAGGATCGATCTTCACACCCTTGCGGACATACAACGCTCCAATGCCTTTCGGAGCCTGCAGCTTGTGTCCACTGATCGTGTAAAGATCGATGTGGCTTGTGTTCAGCCCGGCAATCTTGCCTGCGGCCTGCACGCCATCCACGTGCAGCAGTGCGCCCGCCGCATGCACGATCCGTGCGATCTCATCCAGTGGCTGAATGGTTCCGATCTCGTTGTTGGCATGCATCACAGAAACGATGACCGTCTCGCCGGGCCGCAGGGCTTTCCCGATGTCATCGGGATCGACGACGCCAGACGACCCCACGCGCACCACCGTCGCATCCACGCGTTCCATCGGATGCAATACCGCGGGATGCTCAATCGCTGTCGTCACCGCATGCTTGCGCGGGAACGCCGACGCCAGCAAAGCCCCGTGTATCGCCAAATTATTGGATTCCGTGCCGCCGGATGTCCAGCAGATTTCCGTCGCACCGCATCCCAGGAGCGCGGCCACTTGACGCCGCGCGCCTTCGAGACCCTGCTTGGCCGCCTGTCCAAAATGATGGATCGACGACGCGTTGCCGAACGACTCGGTCAATACGGGCAACATCGCCTCGATCACCTCGGGCGATACTGGTGTTGTCGCGTTGTGGTCAAAGTAGAAACGGTCCACAGCTACAGTTTAACAATCATGCCGACAATCACCCTCACCACAGATTTCGGACTCACCGATCATTTCGCCGGCACCATGAAGGGCGTTATCGCCGGAATCGCCCCACGTGCTACCGTCATCGACCTCTGCCATCAGGTCACGCCCTATGAAATCCTCGAAGCCGGCTTCATTGTTTTGCAGGCGTATAACTACTTTCCTCGAGGCACCGTGCATGTGCTCGTTGTCGATCCCGGCGTGGGAACCTCGCGCCGCCCGATCCTTCTCGAAGCCGCTGGACAGCTCTTCATCGGACCCGACAACGGAGCGTTCACCCTGCTTTATGCCGCAGAACCCAAGCACAAAGTCCGCGCGATCACGGCTTCGAAATACTTTCTCAAGTCCGTCAGCAATACGTTTCACGGCCGCGATATCTTTGCACCCGTTGCCGCGCATCTCGCCTCGGGCAAATTGAAGCCCGCGCAGCTTGGCGCGTTGATCAAAGACTACACGCAGGCCACCGCCATCTTTCCGACACGCACAGGCAAGCGCGTCTGGACTGGCCAGGTGCTGAAGGTGGATCACTTCGGAAACCTCATCACCAATCTACGCGCCGCGGATTTTGCGATCGAAGAGGCCAAGCACTTCGAGATGCTCGTGGGCAGCCAGATCGTCAGCCGCTATGCCAAGAACTATCAGGGATCGGGCTTCGGCGAGCTGTTTGTGATCGAAGGCAGTTCGGGCTTTTTCGAGGTCTCAGCGTGCCAGTCCAGTGCGGCAAAACATCTGGGATGCGGTGCCGGTGCCCCGCTAGAACTTAGCATTTGGTAAAGAACCAGAGCACTACGATCATGGCTCGTGAAGTCACGTTGAATCTGGCGTCGCACAAAGTCCAGGGTGGGGGCGCTTGAAACAACATCCCATTCGGCAACCGCTAGTCAACGTTGCGTCCAGTAATCGGACTTTGTTCGAATTGACGCTGCTTAGCCTCCTGAAACAACAGCAACAGATGAGGCAGGCAGCAAGCTCCCTACCTCAGGACGATGGCTTTACAGCTCATTCTTGATTTCCGTTTCGTAGTACTCGTGGAATCGCTGCTAAATGTCGTCACGGACGGTGCGGAACACGGCCATCTTCTGGTCATCCGTCCCCGTAGCCTTCGCAGGATCGGGATAGCCGATATGTACGCGCTTGCCGATTTGCGATGACGCCGACAAGAATTGCCCGAACTTCCAGGCAAAGTGGCACGACATCGGAAAGGTGGCCGAAGCGACGCTGTAATGAGTGCACCAACGCAGGGTCGGGTATGTCTCCCACGAAACTGGCTGCGCGCGGCGCTAAGTCATTGCAGGTACGTGCTTCTTACAATGGGCCCGCGCCGGGCGGCCCGAAACGGCTTACCCAGCTCTACATCACGATCCCTCTGGTCTGCCGTGGCCTTCCTCAAGAAAGAGCGCACACTATGTTGACCCGTAACCTTGCGATTCGAGCGGTCGTAGTTCTGGGCACGATGTTGGCGATCCCGTCGGCCTCCGGATTTCGAAGCAAAGCCCCCTTCCAAAGAGACCTGGTTCCAGCGCGCGAGGCGCGGTTGGCGATAAGGAACGCGCGTGCCACAACCGGCTCGTTTCGAGCTAAGCCCACGGCTTCGACCGTGATGGTTTCACTTGATTCCGCCAGCAAGGCCTCACTCGCCGAGGCCGAGTTGTTGGAGCTGAAATCGGATGACGGCACTCAAGATGGTGTGGGAATCGTGGGCGATGGTCCGATGATCGTCAACCGGCTGACGCCGCCTCGGTATCCGGCAATTGTGAAGTCGTGAGCTTTTATCCGATGGAGTTCGATGGCGAGCCCGCCATCGGCGGCAAGAAGATTCGAGTGGTGTTGTTCACCGATCCGGCTGGCAAGGGCGCGCCCCAAGGGATACCGGCCTTGGCGATTGACCGCTACGTCACCATCCCCGGCGCTGACCGTTGGGTCGAAATCCCGGTCGCCGGACCGACGCCATTCAGCGGCGATCTTTGCCTTGGCTATGAAGCGCCGGGGGCAGGTTGGCGAGCCAAAGTCTTATCCGAGTCGCTTTGACGAGGAAGACGCTCAGTGGTGGACTGGTAGCTCCGCGGAAATCGTTGCCCGCAACCGCGGCTCCATCGTGGCGTAGGCGGCATAGATGGAGTCGAAAACAAAGTCCCAACCAAATGAAAGTGCTGCCCGGCGAGCGGAGCGGCCGAACTCGCAACGCATCGACTCGTTACGCACCAGATCTACGGTTCGCTGGATGAAAGAGTCCTCGCAAGGCGAAGTGAATCCGGTGTGTCCGTCTTGCACGGCGCACATCGGCCCGCTGAGATCGAACGCGACGACTGGCAGCCCTGAGGACATCGCTTCCAACACAACGAGGCCGAACGTATCGGAGCGGGAAGGGAACAGGAAGATATCCATGTCGGCGAAAGCGTCGTACAACGCCTGACCCCGAAGGATCCCCGTGAATTGAGCGTTGGGCAGATGCGATTCGAGCCAGCTCCGTTGGCTGCCATCGCCTACGATCAGAAAACGAACCCGTTCACGAACGTCCGCCGGAAGCCCTTTGGCCAGATCGGCCAGAAAGCGGACGTTCTTTTCAGGCGTCAGCCGGCCCACGTAGCCAAGAGCGATTTTGCCCGGTGCTTTGGTTTTAGCCGGGCGAAATAATTCGGTATCGACGCCGTGCGGCATGACGCTGCCCGGCTTGTGTGTGGCGCGCATGAGCCGCGCCAGAATCTCTGGATTCGGAGCCATCAACAGACGGCCCAAACCATAAAAGTGAGCGGTTGCCCAGAAACTTGCGCCCTCGATACCTCTCCTCGCCGCTGCCTTCATCCGGACTGGGAGACAGCGCAACAGCGGCTCCATCCGCATCCCGGCGTACTGATGGATATTGGTATGCCAGGCCGCCACCAGCGGCACCTTGGGCTTGATGAAATGGGCCAGCGCAGCGCAGAGCATGCCGATGTCGCCGGGTCCGGTGACATGCAGCACATCCGGGTCGAAATCGACGATCCGCTGCCTCAGCCAAAAATAGTGGCGCCCGATGAGCAGGTCGAAGCGAAGCCCCATGTCGAGAGGCAGGCACAGTCCGCTTTTCGGAATATCGACGAACGTTACCGAACCTTGCTGCACGCTTGACAGCGAAGGTCCTGGCCGCACCACCAGAAGCGGCAGGTTCCGGCGTTGCGCAAAAGCGGCGAAGTGGCGGCTGATTGTCGCCACCCCATTGATCTCATCGAAGGTATCGGTGCACAGCGCCACCCGGGTAGTGCGTGGAACTGCGGCCTCAATTTTGTGAATAGCTCACCTTTCGGGACCCCCATTATACATCTCCCGTCCTTTGGACTACCGCGGATTCCCGGCCGTCGTACTCGCCCCCGTATTCGGCAGCGAGCTTCACCAGCGGATGCGTGACTTCATCGATGTTTTCGAAAGAGGGTAGATCGGCGCGGTAGATCCGGACGCCTAGCTCTTCCGTTTCACTTCGGACCACAAACTTGAATAGGCTCGTCTGCTGCACGAATAACGTGCACTCTTCCGCGCTTTTGAAATGCGCCGAATGGTCGATTTCGCGTTCGGCAATCAGCTCGTCCCCCTCTCCGTTAGAGCCTCACAGATCCTACGGTTGGAGTTCGCTTGCAGCGAAAGCCTATCCGGAGATAGGAATTCGAAGTAAGTCTCCCAACTGGCGTCTCCCGTCACAAATGCAGTCGGCCGATAAGTGGGGACGACTCGCGCGGACAGCGCGGACAGCGGCGTCGCTGCTATGCATTTCAAGCATTTCAATTTCGCGGACATTCACGATATCTCAACCGGCTGTTCGCAAAAGGTCGTGACAGCGGTCGTCGACAGACCTTTATTAAGCACGATGATCAAGCACGATACGCCTCATGCGGCATCGAGATGAAAATCAATCGTACCGTCGACAGTGGCGGCGAAGGCAAGGGTCTGTTGAAAATCTTCTTCTCGAAGGTCCGGATAAGTCGCCAGAATCTCCAAACGCGGCGGACACTGCATTCGCGGCTTGAGGTTCATGGCACCATTGTGACGTGACGCAGCGCTCATACGAAAGGGGGTCGATTGGAGTTTTGCTGCAGGCTGTGCACACAGACTGGAAGGTGCTTGGTTGTTGCGTGGATGTTGCACGAAGCTCATGCCGTTCATGAGTTGAAGGGGAGACCGTCGTAGCCAGCAAAGGTTCGAAATGCGTCCAAGATGGGGAGCCAATCTTCAAGCTGCTTGGCTTCGGTCGAAATGGCTCATCCTCTGCAGCACTGCCATCTCCGCCTGCGATCTTACCTGGTGATGGTGAGCACTATATTTGCAGCGCTCGTTAGCCCGCGCCTTTTCTCGCATGTCCGTCGCGCGAACGGGATCGCTCGACACGAGGACTAGCTTCTTTTTTATCTCCGTTTCATAGTACTCGTGGAATCGCTTCTGAATGTCGTCACGGGATGGTGCGGAACGTGCGGAACACTGCCATCTTCTGGTAGAAATTCGGGCAATTCTTGTCTGCGCCATCGCAAATGGCACGACGTTGAAAGGTGCCGCAGCGACGCTGTAGTGAGTGCACCAACGCAGGGCCGGGTACGGTCCCCCACAAAACTGGCTGCCCGCGCCGCTAAGTCATTGCAGGTACGTGTTTCTTACAATGGCGGCTGGCTTGCAAGCAGTGAGTTAACGATGGTTCCCATCGAACACGAAGTGAAAGACCCGCCTGCGCGGGTCGCCTTCGTCAAGAAACAGCGCACACGATGTTGACCCGCAACCTTGCGATTCGAGCGGTCGTAGTTCTGGGC
>Ga0163144_10001825_pt1 | contig 49860 bp, 45 predicted proteins | sample OliLak19BULKMAT1_FD_123175 | JGI IMG/M metagenome (GOLD analysis project Ga0163144, IMG submission 123175) | Freshwater microbial mat bacterial communities from Lake Vanda, McMurdo Dry Valleys, Antarctica - Oligotrophic Lake LV.19.BULKMAT1 | ecosystem: Environmental > Aquatic > Freshwater >... | reverse complement strand
CGTCGTGGTCTGCGTCGTGGTCTGCGTCGTGGTCTGCGTCGTGGTCTGCGTCGTGGTCTCCGTCATGCGACGACGCGCGAAACCGAGCGGCTCACCGGTGCCGTTCACGCTGCCGTTCACGCTGCCGTTCACGCACTGGCGAACATGGTCTGGGCCGACACCAGCGCCCCGCACAGCGCGTCGACGTCGGAGGCTTCGCTGTAGACATAAAACGAGGCACGTGCGGTCGCGCTGACGCCCAGTCGGCGCATGAGCGGTTGCGCGCAATGATGTCCGGCGCGCACACACACGCCGTGTTGATCCAGGATGGTGGCGAGATCATGCGGATGCACGTCGTCGAGCGAGAAGCTGATCACACCACTGCGGCGTTCGGGCGGTGGTCCGTACACCGTGCATGACGACAGCTCACGCAGTCGTGACTCGGCCAGCTTCAACAGCGCGACTTCGTGCGCACGCACACGCGTCATGTCCAAGGACTCCAGATAGCGAACGGCCGCCGCCAGTCCAACCGCATCGGCCGCATTGGGCGTGCCTGCCTCGAACTTGTGCGGCAACACGTTCCACGTGCTGTCAAAGTCGTGCACCCACTCGATCATGTCGCCTCCGAAAAGAAACGGTGGCATGGACTCGAGCAGTGCGCGCGTGCCGATCAATCCGCCGATGCCCATCGGGCCGAGCATCTTGTGTCCACTGAACGCGTAGAAGTCCACGCCCAGCGCATCGAAGGAGACGGGAAGGTGGGGGGCACCTTGCGCTCCATCCACGAACAGCACCGCACTCGACTGCGACCGCACGATGCTCACCACCTCGTGCAGCGGCGTGATCGCGCCGACTGCATTGGAGACGTGCGTGATGGCCACGAGCTTCGTGCGCGCGCCAACCACAGCGCGCAGCTGATCCAGATCGATCTCCTGCTGCCCCGTGAGCTCGACGATGCGCAACGTTGCGCCGGTGCGCTTGGCGAGCTGTTGCCAGGTGACGAAGTTGGCGTGATGCTCGAGAGCGGTGACGACGATCTCATCGCCGGCCTGCACATTGGCGCCGCCCCACGCTGACGCGACGAGATTCACCGATTCCGTCGTGCCGCGCGTGAAGATCAGGCAATCGCTGTCGGAGACGCCGAGAAAGCGTGCGACGGTGGCGCGCGCGGCGTGGTATGCATCGGTGGCCGCCGCTGAGAGCGCGTAGGCACCGCGATGCGGGTTGGCATTGGCCGTTTCGTAAAAGCCGGTGATCGCGTCGAGGACGGCGCGCGGCTTCTGCGACGTCGCCGCCGAATCGAGGTAGTGCAGCGCAGGATGCGCGGCGAGCAACGGAAAATCGGCGCGTGGCGCCAGAGCAGACATCGCAGTCATGAACTCCTCGGAAGACTCACCCACACATCGTCGGCCACGACGCGCACCTCGCACGTTGGCAGCGCATCGGTGGCCGGTCCTTGCAACAGCGCACCGGTGCGCACATCGAAGCGCGCTCCGTGCCACGGACACTCCAGCACGCACGGTTCCACCAGCTCACCACCTGACAGCGCGAAATCGCGATGCGGGCAGCGATCCTCGACTGCGTACACCGTCGCCCCGTCGCGTACCAAACAGACGCGCGTTCCATCGTCCAGCAGCACACTCAGCGGGATTCCAGGCTCGATGGCAGACAGCGCCACCGCGCGCTGGTACGTCACCTCCGCCGTCACTCGCCGGCTCCGTCCCCGACTCGGCCACGCCCTGCGTCGTTCACTCGGTGCTCACGACAGGCATTGCCGCATCGCTCGCCAGCGCGGCCTTGAGCGTGTGCCACGCCAACGACGCGCACTTCACACGCACCGGGAACCGCGACACGCCCGAGAAGACGACGAGCTGACCCAACGCCTTGCCGCCTTCGGGATCCTGCCCCAGCACGAGTGTATGAAAGCGTTGGAAGAGTGCTTCTGCATCTGCGCGCGACTTGCCCTTCACGGATGCCGTCATGAGCGACGCCGACGCTTTTGAGATGGCACAGCCGTGGCCGATGAACTTCACCTCGCGGATGATGTCGTCCTCGACGAGCAGCGACACCGTGACCTGATCGCCACAGAGCGGATTTTTGCCGTCGGCCGAGCGATTGGCGTTCGCCAGCTCGCCAAAATTACGTGGCTTGCGGTTGTGATCGAGGATGACGGACTGGTAGAGATCCTGAAGATCGGACATGGGATTGGTGCGTAGGGCCAACTCGTCACTTGGTGGTTGCGGTTCCCGTGAACCTCACCAACGTCATCTTCTCCAACTCCTCCTTCACCGCTTCGTTCTCGATCGTCTCGATCGCATCCGCAGCGAACGCGTACATCAGTAGCTGCTTGGCCAGCACGCTGCCCACACCGCGGCTCTTGAGATAGAAGAGCGAGGTCTCGTCCATGCGCCCGACCGTCGCGCCATGGGTGCACTTCACATCGTCGGCAAAGATCTCGAGCTGCGGCTTGGTGTCGATCTGGGCGTCGGCTGAGAGCAGCAGCGTGTTGTTGGTCTGCTTGCCATCGGTCTTCTGCGCTTCAGGGTGCACGTACACTTTGCCGTTGAACACGCCGTGCGACTGCCCATCAAGCAAGCCCTTGTACAGCTCGCGGCTGAAGCAGTTGGGTGCCACGTGCTCCACGCGCGTCTGGTGGTCGCCATGCTGTGTGCCGTCGAGCATGTACAGCCCGTTGAGCGTCGTACCGCCGCCATCACCGTTGAGCACCGTGTACACGTTGGAACGCGAGAGCTGCGCCCCGGTCTGAAAGGAGAACTGCAGGAAGTGACTGTCCCGTCCCTGCAGCGCCTCGATCGTACCGACATGAAACGCCGACAACGACTCACGCTGCACGCGCACGTGATGCAAGGTCGCGCCGTCTTCGAGTACGACTTCGGTGACGGTGTTCGTGAAGTACGTCACGTCGGCGGTGGACACGTAGCTCTCGATCACGCTGGCCTTGGCCTGACGCTCGACGATGATCAGGTGACGTGGATGCGACATGACACCGGCGCCGTCGGCGGTGGTCAGGTGCACCAGGTGTATTGGGACTTCGGTCACCATCTCCTTGCTCACGCACACCAGCGCGCCTTCACCGGCGAACGCGGCATTGAGCGCCGTGAAGCCATCGCGATCGGCCGGTGCCGTCGAGCCCAGATACCGATGCAACAGCTCCGGCTCGTCGATCGCGGCCTGCGCCAACGGCATCACGCGCACGCCGTCCGGCAACGCCTCGTGTGAGGACAGCGCCGGCATGAAGCGACCGTTGAGGAACACCAGCATCGGCCAGGCGCTGCCAAACGAAAATGCTTCCAGCTCCTGTACACTGCGCAGGACGTCGGGTGCGCGATCGGTGGCGGCGACGAAGGTGGTGTTGGCGATGGCACTCACGTTCGTGTATGCCCAGTCTTCGCTGCGCGTGCTGGGAAACCCCAGGCGGGCGAAGGCCGCCGCACCGGCGCTGCGCAGATCCTTGAGCGGTGCCGGTGCCCCCGACGCTGCCGATGCGGTGGCCTGTGCCTGATACACGGTCATGTCGTTTGGTGTCACGCTCGTCTTCACACTCGTACTCACGCCGCCTCCAGGACCCAATCGTAGCCGCGTGCTTCGAGTTCAAGCGCCAACGACTTGTCGCCCGACTTGACGATGCGACCGCCAGCCAGCACGTGCACGTAGTCAGGCACGACGTAGTTGAGCAGACGCTGGTAGTGCGTGACGACGATGGTCGCGTTCGTCGGCTTTCTCAGCGCGTTCACGCCACCCGCGACGATGCGCAAGGCATCGATGTCGAGCCCGGAATCCGTTTCGTCGAGAATCGCCAGCGTCGGCTCGAGCACCGCCATCTGCAGAATCTCGTTGCGCTTCTTCTCGCCGCCGGAGAAGCCCATGTTCACCGAACGGTTCATCATCGAGACGTCCATGTCCACCAGCTTGAGCTTCTCTTCGACGAGATCGAGAAACTCCATCGGATCGACTTCGTCCACCCCTTTGGCCCTGCGGATCTCGTTGTACGCCGCGCGCAGGAAGTACGCGTTGGTGACCCCCGGGATCTCGACCGGATACTGGAAGGCGAGAAAGACCCCCTGCTGCGCACGCGCTTCCGGCGCCATCTCGAGCAGATTCTCGCCCTGATACCACACTTCGCCGCCCGTCACTTCATACGCGGGATGGCCGGCCAACACCTGCGCCAACGTGCTCTTGCCGGAACCATTCGGCCCCATGATCGCATGCACTTCACCGGCGTTCACGGTGAGCGAGATGCCATTGAGGATCGGAGTGCCGCCAACGGACGCGTGGAGATCGCGAATAACGAGCATAAAGGAAGAAATGAGATGTAGATCGACGTTGAACTACCGACTGGGGCTGATGGTACTACCCAGTGGGGAGCTGTGAGTATGAGTTGCGGGTCGTGAGTTTGAACGACCAGGTGTCGAGCTTCGAGTAGAAGCCACCAATTGTGAGATGCGCGATCTCAGAGCTCCATACTCAAACTCGAAGCTGGAAACCTGGTGATCGCGGTTCCTAGCCCACGCTTCCTTCCAGCGTAATCCCCAGCAGCTGCTGCGCCTCGAGCGCAAACTCCATCGGCAGCTCCTTGAACACTTCCTTGCAGAAGCCGCTCACGATCATCGACACGGCTTGCTCCGCATCGAGTCCGCGGGCCTTGAGATAGAAGATCTGGTCTTCACCGATCTTGCTGGTGCTCGCTTCATGCTCGAGGGTCGCGCTGTTGTTGCCCACTTCGACATACGGGAACGTGTGCGCGCCGCACTGATTGCCCACCAGCATCGAGTCGCACTGTGTGTAATTGCGCGCGCCCTCGGCCTTGGGCAGAATCTGCACTTTGCCGCGATAGCTGTTCTGTCCCTGCATGGCGGAAATGCCCTTCGACACGATCGTCGAACGCGTGTTGCGCCCGATATGAATCATCTTGGTGCCGGTGTCCGCCTGCTGACGCTTGCTCGCCACAGCCACCGAGTAGAACTCGCCGACGCTGTTGTCGCCCTGCAGGATCACGCTCGGATACTTCCACGTGATGGCTGAACCCGTCTCCACCTGCGTCCATGACACTTTCGCGTTCTTCATCGCCTTGGCGCGCTTGGTGACGAAGTTGTAGATCCCGCCCAGTCCGTTCTCGTCGCCGGCATACCAGTTCTGCACTGTGCTGTACTTCACGGTCGCGCCATCGAGTGCGACGATCTCCACCACCGCCGCATGCAACTGGTTGATGTCGCGCTTGGGCGCGGTACATCCTTCGAGATAACTCACTTTCGACCCTTCATCGGCGACGATCAGGGTGCGCTCGAACTGCCCGGTCTCCGCAGAGTTGATGCGGAAGTACGTGGACAGTTCCATCGGACACTCGACGCCCTTCGGGATGTAGCAGAACGAGCCGTCCGAAAAGACCGCGCTGTTCAGCGCGGCGAAGAAGTTGTCGCTGTAGGGAACGACGGAGCCCAGATACTTCTGGATCAGCTCCGGGTGTTCACGCACCGCCTCACCGAACGACATGAACACGATGCCGTACTTGCTCAGTTCTTCCTTGTACGTCGTGCCGACGGAGACCGAGTCGAAGACGGCATCGACGGCGACGTTGCTGAGACGTTTCTGCTCGGTAAGTGAAATACCGAGCTTCGCATAGGTCTCCAGCAATTTCGGATCGACGTCATCGAGCGACGTCAGTGCCGTGACCGACTTGGGCGCGGAGTAGTAGCTCGCCGCCTGATAGTCGATGGGTGGGTACTGCACGTTCGCCCAGTGCGGCTCGGTCATCGTCTGCCAGCGACGGAACGCCTTCAATCGCCAGTCGAGCAGCCACTGCGGCTCGCCCTTTTTGGCGGAAATGAAACGCACCGTCTCTTCGGACAACCCGGGTGGGAGCGTGTCGCTCTCGATGTCGGTCGAGAAACCGTACTGGTACTCGCGATTGACCAGCGCGTCGATGGTCGAACTCATGCCTTCTCCTGTTGCCACGCCAAGATGTCTGTGCTCGCGACTGCCGCGGTCACCACGCTGTACTCGCATCGACCGCACCCATCCAGTCGATGCTGCCCGCGTACCAACGGCACGCCAAGCAACTGCTCAACGACGTGTGCTTCCACTGCACACGCTTCCGGAAACCGTTCGGCGATCTCGCGCATCGCGCAATTGTGAATGCGCAACGTCGGCGACCGTTCGCCTTCGCGCGCGTCGTCGTGCGCGTGCTCCACCGCCTCTGCCATATATCCCTTCGCCGTCAGCAGCTCCGCGACCAGCGCCATGCGCTCCGACAACGGGAGCGCGCTGAGCACCGGTCCTGCTTCCGCTGCCAACTGCTTCCACTCGGCTCCGAGCGCACTCGTCACCGCTGCGTCGCCCTGCGCAGCGCGCAACGTATCCAGCGCCGTTGCCAACACGGCGACGTAGCTGCGCGGAAAGAGTGCTTCGCCAGCGGCCGTGAGCGAGAAGGTGTACACCGGCGCGCCGACACCCCGCACCTCGCGGACAAAGCGCACCAACCCATCCTCTTCGAGCGCCTTGAGGTGCCGTCGCAGCGCGTTCGCGGTCAGTCCGAAGCGCGCTCCCAGCTCATGCGCCGTCATTGGTTGCGCCTTCTTCAGCGCCACCAAAAGATCGGCTCTTACACCGCGAAAACCGCCCAACGCCCCTATCACATCCTGCATAGGGACAATATTACTCGGGTTTGCGGACTACGTCAACGAAATCGTTGACGAATTCACCGTCGGGGTGGACGAGCGATCCGAGCGGGCGCATAATTGTCCTGCCTGTCGCGCTGGTGAGGAAAATCACGTACCATATCTTGCGTTTTGCCGGATTCGCAGTTGCGGACCACAGGACGTGGTGCTTGCCTATACGAAAGTTCGGACCACGCGCATCGGTCGCTGGCTTGGGCTCCCGATGCCCCCACCTCGTTGCGCCCACTCGGAGGCGAGCCTTCTGTGCGACAGTCCGTTGTCATAGCTGCGGTCGTGCTTCTGGTCGCGCTGGTGGCTCTCTTTCGTGCGCGTCGACTGAATCTGCGCTCGATCGAGCGCGATGGACTGTCGCGGTTTCGCGACAGCACGCGCGGCCGATATCCAGAGCTGCTGTTGTCGCAGACATATCAGTATCTGGCGGAGCGCCACGGCGCCGTCGAGCCGCACTACCGCGTGATGCCGACCGACAGTCTCGAACGTGTCTTCGGACTGGCCGGACTCGATCTGGAGGACGCGGTGCTCGTCATCGCCGATCGTGCCGGTGCCAGGTTGCCACGGTCCAATGAACTCGACGAGCTGAAGGCGCGCGTGCACACGGTGGACGACCTGCTCTCCTTTCTCGAGCCGTTCTTTCGGCCGGAAGTGGTGAAGGGCTGACGATCGCTCGGCGGTACGCGATCGCGCTGCCTTTGCTCCTCGTACTTGGCGCTTGCGTACGCGGAGCGAGCCGACCTTCGCCCGTCGAGCGACCGGACGCCGTCGCGCGGGCTGCTTTGCCTCCCGACCCCGCGCCACTGGTTGGGGCCCGTCCTCCCTATCATGGCGCGCTCTCGGCACTCGTATCCGACGCCGATCTCGATCTGCTCTGGACGCGGCAGCTCATGGTACCGGTCGAAGGAAGGGAGCGGCGATCGCTGCGCGACGACTTCGACGCACGTCGAGGGGGTGATCGCGTGCACGGCGCCATTGATATCCGCGCCGACCGGTTCACTGCGGTACTGGCCGCCGCCGACTGCGTCATTGGTCGCATGTTCACGGGGCCCGTGGGCGGCATTGTCATCTACGCGTCCGATCCCGATGGACCCTTCGTCTACTATTACGCGCATCTCGATCGTTATCGCGCGGGACTGGCGGTGGGCGATCGCGTCGCCAAGGGCACGGTGATCGGCTATGTTGGCACAACGGGAAACGCATCACCGGAGGCGCCGCATCTTCACTTTCAGGTCATGAAGCGCGGTTCAGGACGGGCTTGGTGGGATGGTCCTCCGATCAATCCGATTTTCTTCTTCGCGTTCGACGGTGTGCGACTGTGAGTCCGAATGTCGGACCCGGAATGTCACGAACCGCGCACGTGGTACTTTGAATCACATCCCGATCAGTGGCTCACGTTGGAGCACAGCAGGCACAGCGTATGACGATGAAAGCAAAGGAGCGCGCGGCGCTCCGTGCAGAAGCACATCATCTGGACGTGAAAGTCCATGTCGGACATCAGGGCATTACGCCGGCGATTCTGGCCAGTCTCGACGACGTGCTCCGCACGCATGAACTGGTGAAGCTGCAGGTGGCGAAGGCGGGCGAACTGTCGGCGCGTGAAGCGGCCAATCGTATCGCCGAGGCAGCCGGAGCTGACGTGATTCAGGTGATTGGGCGCACGTTCACCGTCTATCGGGAAAACCCCGAGCTCAAGCGCGGCGAAGCGCCGCCGTGGCGTTGAGTCACGGGGAGTCGCGCCGAGACTTGTAACGCGCGTCGTCCATTCGCTAGTTTGCGCCTCTCTCACAGCCCCAGCGCTTCGGGGCGCGTCCGACTCGAGATCTCTTCCATGCCCTACGTCATCACCGAAGCCTGCATTTCCGTCAAGGACAAGTCGTGCGTCGATGTATGTCCGGTCGACTGCATTTACGAGGGCGCGGATCAGTTGTATATCCACCCCGACGAGTGCATCGATTGCGGGGCCTGCGAGCCGGAGTGTCCGGTTACGGCGATCTTCCCTGAGGAAGATGTTCCGGTTCAGCTCAAGAGCTTCATCGGCAAGAACAAGGAAGTTTTTCAGGCTCCGACTCCGCCGGGACGTCCGACGCGCTGACAGCGGTTGACAGACCACGCGCCGCGAACGAGCGAGACTTTCGCATTCGTTGGCGGCTCGTTCGTTGTGCGGAGGTGTGCGCTAGAAGTATCGCGCTTTCACCCAGAAGGCGACGCCGAGCGCCGCGTACTGCATGAACGTGCTGCGCTCGCTCCAGACGGCCTCGCTCCAATCGTGCTGCCCTTGCGTGCTGTTGGCCGGCGGACGTCCGAACCAGCGCGGTGTGCGCGCCTTGTAGTCCAGATATTCCTTGCCGAAGATCGACTCGAGCACTCCTTCTTCATATCGCACGATCAGCGTGTATTCGATGGCGAAGATGATGATCGCCACGGGGACGAACCAGAACACACCTGACGCGACGGTGAAACCGATCCAGGCGAAGAAGTTGCCGACGTACAGCGGATTGCGGCACCACGCGAACGCACCGTAAGTGACCAGTCGTTGCACCTCGCGCGAGCGACGCCGTGTGACGGTGCCTGCCGCGGCGACGCCGGCGATGCGAATGAGTTCGCCGAGCAGCACGAGCGTCAATCCGATCGTCCACGTGCGCACCGACTGCGCGCCCGGTGCCAGCAGTGGCACGGCGAGAAACGGAACGGGCAACCATCCGCGATTCTTGAAAAGCACCTGCCCGATCTGTGCGGCAGTCGAACGTTCAGTCTCCGAGACGGTCTCGGTCATCGGCAGCGTGGTTACGGGAAGAGTTTGTCGGTACAGCGTCAGTACGGACGCGCCGCGTCAATACGGACGCGCCGCGTCAGTACGGACGTGCCGCGAGCATGGCGAGAAAGTCCGCCAACGCATGTGTCACCGCCGCCGGTCGCTCGACACACGACAGATGCCCGGACTCGGCGATGATCTCGAGCTGCGCGTTCGCATTCTCGGGAAGGGACTCCACGATCGCGCGGGCTTCGCTGGGCGGCGTCAGCACGTCCTCCGCTCCGACCAGCACGAGCGTCGGAACGGTAATCGTCGGCAGCGTCTCCCGTGAGTCCGGACGATCGCGCAGCGCCTCGAGCGCGCCCACCACACCCCCGGTGGACTGTCGGGAGATCAGCGCGCGCAGATCGTCAGCGAGGGTCGGCTGACGCGCACGCGTGGCCTTGCCGAGGAGCCCCATGACCTGCTTGTCGGCCAACGCCGCGGCACCACCAGCAGTCGCGATTGCGATCGCGTCGTGGCGCGCCGCGCGTGCCTCTTCCGTGTCGGCGCCTGCTTTCGTGTCGCACAGCACGAGTCCGCGCACGCGCGTGGGGTATCGTCGCCAGAGCGCGAAGGCGATGTAGCCGCCCATCGAAAGACCGCAGACGACGGCGGATTCGATCTCGAGCTCGTCGAGCAAGGCGACGATATCGTCGGCGTACTGGTCCATCGAATACGGCGCGACCGATTCGCTTTCACCGAAGCCGCGCAGGTCCGGGACGATGCAGCGCACCCGCGGCGCGAGCGCGACCCGCTGTTGCACCCACATGCTGCGATCGAGCGGGAAGCCGTGCAGAAACACCACGGGAAGGCCGGTGCCGACGTCGTCGTACGCGAGTCGAATGCCGTTCACGGTGGTGATCATCGAGCGGGCGTGATGAACATTTATGGAAGCTTCTTGAGGGTGGCAGTGGTGGAAGGGAGACGCGAGTACGGCGTCTTTGGTCCGCGGTCGGCGTCACTCACCACGATCTCCGGATCGACCGCGTCGGTGAGCATGTCCTTTCGCTTTTTTGCGCGGTGCAACTCACGCTCGCGTTCGTTCTCGCGTTCGGCGATCATGCGCAGCGGCACGAGCACGGCCGCCGTGAGCGGCACGGCGACCATGAGCCCGACGAATCCGAACACGAGCGCCATGAGCGTTTGCGCAATGAGCGTGATGGCCGGTGGCAGGTCCATCTCGCCGCGCATCAGGAACGGGATGAGCAGGTTGTTCTCGAGGAACTGGATGCCCCAGTAGGCGACGAGTACCGTCAGCGCCTTCTCGGGCGAATCGACGAAGCCCATGATGATCGCCGGCACCGCACTCATGATCGGACCGACGGTCGGAATGAACTCGAGCAGCCCCGCGATGAAGCCGAGTGCGTAGGGCGCCTTCACACCGAGCAGCAGCAGGACGACGGTGCTCGTGATGCCGATGACGATCATCGCTATGAGCTGGGTGACCAGCCATTTGCGCAGCACCGTGGAAACTTCGCGCAACACCACACGCACCTGTGCCCGCGACGCTGCCGGTACGGTGGAGAGGAGCCAGCCGCGATATACCTCGGGCTCGGCGCCGATGTAGATCGCCAGAAAGACCACGAAGACGAACGCCCCGAAGACGGCGACGGTGTTGGAGAGGAACGAGAAGAGATACTTGCTCGCCCCGGAGAGCGCGTCGGTGAGGCGCTGCTGCAGCATGGGGCTCGACGGCTGCGCGGCGACGTCCGACGCCCCAGGTCGCCTGATTCCGGCTGGGGTGCCAGTGGAGGTCGAGCCGGGGGCGACAATCCCCGGCGCCGGCGCCAACGGGTTGGCTGAGGCCGGCGCTCGCGGACCAGCCGCGGACGGGGCGCGCGCCGAGGCTCCACCGGGAGCGACCGGGGCTGTCGTCGCGCTCTTCAGCAAGGACCCCAGCATGCCGCCGCGTTTCGAATCAACCCACTGCTGAAGCTTCTGGATCGCGGCCGGAAACTCACTCTGCAGCACCTTCCCCTGTTCGAGCAGCGTGGGAGCCGTGATCGCGAGACCGCCACCGATGACCCCCAGGCTCAAAAACACAATGAGCGCCGACCCGATTCCGCGCCGGATCTTGAACTTCTCGAGGTGGTCGACCCCCTTCGCAACGGCGAGCCCGAAGAGCGTGGCCAGAAAGACGATGAAGACGAGCGAGTTGACCGCCCAGAAGAGCTGCAGGCCAAACCACACGGCCAGCACGATCAGCGCCGCGCGAGTCACGTCTCCGGTGCGCCAGGTGACCGCCGGAACGGCAACGGGTTCTGCGGGATCCGACTCGGGTTCCTGCACGGAGGTGGTCATAAGCGCCGAACTCTCGGTGACGGGTGCATCCGGAGCAAGGGGGCGTGTCGTAGTTGCACGAATTACGACACCTCTGCTACCGAACGGTCTGTGTGGTGTAGGTTACGACTACTCATGCACGCACCAGCATTTCAGTATCTCGATACGGCCGAGGCCGTGGAACGATTCCTCGAGCAGCTCTCGGGGGCACGCGCCATCGCACTCGATACCGAGGGAGCGAGTTTTCACCGCTTCATCGATCGCATCTACCTGCTGCAGCTCTCGACGGACACGCACGATGCGGTCATCGATCCGCTGCCGATCGGCACACCGGCTCGCCTTGGCGCGCTGCTCGAGGATCGCGCGATCGAGGTGATTCTGCATGACGCCGATTACGACTTGCGGTTGCTGCACAAGGACTACGGGTGGCGCGTCACGCACCTGTTCGACACGCGCGTGGCCGCGCAACTGCTCGGCATTCGTGCGTTCGGACTGGCCGCGTTGCTGGAGCAGTTTTTCGGGCTGAAGTTGGACAAGAAGCATCAGCGTGCCGATTGGAGCATGCGTCCGCTCACCGCCGACATGCTCGACTACGCTGCGCAGGATACGCGCCACCTGCTCGGTCTTCGCGACAAGCTGCGTGATGCCCTCATGCAGAAGGGGCGGCTGCACTGGGCTGAGGAGGAGTTCCAGCGGGCCGAAGGCACCAAATGGGATGTGGAGGAGCCGGACACCAGCTTTCTCCGTCTCAAGGGCGCCCGCGACCTGACGCGCCGCGAGCTCGCACGGCTGCGTGAGCTGGTGCGTTGGCGCGATGGCATCGCGTCGGAGCTCGACCGCGCGACGTTTCGCGTCGCTGGCAACGAGGTGTTGTTCGATCTCGTGCGGATGGCACCGACGACGCGCGACGGTCTGTTCGGCGTGAAGGGATTCCCGCGCGGAATGTCGGACAGTCGTGCCGCCGAGGCGCTGCAGGCGATTGCGCGCGGCAACGCAGTGCCCGAAGCGGAGCTTCCGCGGTTTGCGAAGGCGACGCGGTGGGATCGCGACCCCGATTTCGACGATCGCGTCGCGCGGCTCAAGACCGTGCGCGACGAAATGGCTGCCAAGCTCGATCTCGATCCGGGCGTGCTCTGTTCGCGTGATCGCATGGAAGCAGTGGCCCGTCGCAATCCGCGTATGCGCGATGAGATGGCCGAAGTAACCGAACTGCGTCGATGGCAGGTGGAAGCGCTGGGCGAGGCGTTCGTGCAAGCACTGGCGAGCTTCGTCGGCAACGGATCGGCGCCCAAGGCTTCATCCACGGTGGCGAATTCCGCGTTGACGACGCTGGCGTTACCGATCGCGACCCGGGTCCCCGCCGAAGACGAATCTCCATACAAGCTGGACGGCTGATCAGATCTTGTGGTGTGGGGTTGTCGCAACGGTTCGGACGCTGTGCTGTGGGCGCAACACACCACACAGCCACGGCTCAGCGGCGCAGGAGGGCGGTGTCACAGTCGGGTTCGCTGTTGTAAAGCGTTTGCTGGTAAGGATTTCCATTGGATGAGTCAGCTGGTTTTAGCGCCGACACGGCGAAATGCCGGAGCGGCACGAGGGGTGCTCAATCAGTGAGCGTCCGGTGTACGATGCAGCGCACCGTGCTCGATCCCCCGCCTTGGAGTTCCTGCCATGCGCCTCTCATCAGCGTCTCGTCTCACTGCTCTCTTCACGAACCCGAAGCGGAGTCTGACCCGCTATGCTGGCGTGGCCCTGCTCGCGGCATCCGTCGACTGGCTCTCCAAACTCGTGGCTGTGCAGACGCTCGGGGTCGGTGGAGACGCGCCGCTGTGGGACCGTTTCTCCTTGCTGGTGACGTACAACATGGGCGGCGCGGGCGGCGTGATGGTGGGCCCGTACACCTGGCACGTGAACGTGCTGGTGACGGGCTTCGCGCTGGCGATGATCACGATCATCGTTCGTCAGCTGGCGGTCGTTGATGCCCGCTCGACCATCGCCCTCGGCATGGTGGCCGGTGGAGCGATCGGCAACATGGGGAGCATGCTCACTGGCCCCGAAGGGGTGGCGGACTTCTTCGCGGTGCGCGTCTCGGACGAGATGACGATCGTGATGAACGGCGCGGATGCATTCCTGTGGAGCGGTGCGCTGCTGCTGGTGCCGGTGGTCGTGCGATTGCTGCAGGCGATTCGGGCCGAGCGTTTCGCGGTGCCGGTTCATGTGCCGCGTAGGGCGTGACTCGCCGAGCGCGACTGTTCGCAAAAACCGGTACTAGCTTACGGGGGTTCTGCGCAACTCGTGGTGCGTGTGGACGCTGACAACGGAACCCAGGACCCTGGCAATGACCAAACGCTCCCCCATGCCCGTCGTCGGAAAGAACAGCGGGCTGAGAAAATGTCTGACCGGCATCAAAGGCTTTGATGAAATAACCGAGGGTGGTATTCCAAGAAACCGGATCACGCTACTCAGCGGGAGCACCGGTACCGGAAAGACACTGCTCGGCATCGATTTTCTGATCAGCGGAGCGACGACGTACGACGAACCCGGCGTCTTCATGTCGTTCGAAGAAAACGAGGAGGAACTCTTCGAAGATGTCGCGTCGCTCAACTTCGATTTACAAAGCCTCGTCGCCAATAAAAGGATTCTGCTCGACTATGTGCTGCTGGAGCGGCGTGATGCGCAGCCTGCCGGTGAGTTCAATCTGGAAGGGCTCTTCGTGCGACTCGAGTTGGCGATCGACGCCATCCATGCGAAACGGGTCGTCCTGGATTCCGTTGATTCACTGTTTGCCGGCGTAACGGATGCCGGGATACTCCGCCTGGAAATCAAGCGACTATTCCGATGGCTCAAGAACAAAAAAGTGACCGCCCTCATCACCGGCGAGACCACGCAGGGGACGTATACCCGGCATGGATTGGAGGCGTACATCTCCGATTGCATCATCTTCGTGGACAACCGGGTTCGCGATCAGATCTCCACGCGTCGCATACGTGTCGTCAAGTACCGCGGTTCGCATCACGGTACCAATGAGTATCCGTTCGTCATCGACAAAAACGGGCTGTCGGTCATTCCCATTACCTCGGCGGGACTCGATCAACCCGGAACATCCGAGCGACTTCCGACTGGCATCCCGTCGCTGAATGACTTGTTTCAGGGCGGCGGATATACCAAGGGCAGTACGGTGCTCGTCTCCGGAACGGCGGGCACGGGGAAGACGAGTCTGGCGGTGGCCTTCGCGGTGGAAACCTGCCGGCGTGGGGAACGGTGCCTGATGTTGTCGTACGAAGAGTCTCCGGGGCAACTCATTCAGAACATGACTTCGATCGGATTCGATCTGGCGCCGCTGGTCAAGAGTGGGCTGCTCTCGATCGTGTCAACGAGGCCGTCGTTCTTCGGCCTGGAAATGCATTTACTCGATCTGTCCAGAATGCTCACCGAATTCAAGCCGCAGGCCGTGATAATCGACCCGCTGACCAGTCTCATTGGCCAAGGGAACCAGCTGGAAATTCAATCCATGCTGACGCGTATGATTGACGCGCTCAAATCCCAAGGCATCACGGGACTTTTTACAAGCCTCGTTTCGTCGACCGAGCAGAATGACACGAGCGGCGAAATCGGCGTCTCCTCGTTGATCGACACCTGGATCGTGGTCCGAGAGCTGGAGGAGAGTGAGGGACGCAGGAGAATTCGGGGACTGTACATCGTCAAGTCCCGTGGCATGGGGCATTCCAGCGATGTACACAAGCTCGTGATGAGTAATAGCGGGATGACGTTGACTCCGATGGATGCCGACGCAACCGCCGGCGCGAGACAAAAGATGAAGCTCGGTAAGGCCACCTCCGAACCGAATGCGTAATCCGATGGCGGACGACCCTTGCGAACGCGCGGCGCGTGCATGAACACGACACGCCCGAGTTACATCGTGGGGATCGGCGGCTCTGCCGGTGCGCTCAATGCATACAAGGCGCTGTTGGAATCGTTGACGGTCGACACTGGCATGGCATTTGTCATTATTTCCCACATGACTCCAGACGCGTACAGTCAGCTGGCGCTGATCTTGTCGCGGTGCTCCACAATGCCAACCATGGTGGCGGCTTCTGGCATGTCTATCCGCTCCAATCATGTGTATGTCATACCGGCAAACGCCGATCTTTACGTTGAGCAACTCACGTTCAAGGTGATCTCGCCGCGCAGCAGACGAAATGCGCAGATCGACATATTTTTCGCCTCGTTGGCGGCGGCGATGGGTGCGAACGCCATCGGCATCGTCCTCTCAGGGTATAATGGGGACGGCACCCTTGGCGTTCGGTATGTCAAGGAGAAGGGCGGCACCACGTTCGCGCAGGACGCCTCGGCGGAAGTGGACAGTATGCCGCTCAGCGCACAGGCGTCCCATCATGTCGACTTCGTGCTGTCGCCCGAAAAGATTGCGGAGGCGCTGATGCAGATGGGGATGCGCTCTGTTCGCACCGAGTGAGGCCTGGCCCGCCTTAAAACCCCATATACGCGCGCACCCGCGGCTCGATACGGTCGGGTGTCCAGGGCGGCGACCAGATGAGGTTCATCACCACATCGCCCACGCCGGGAATGGTGCGCAGTTGCTGCTCGGCTTCGCCCATGATCTCGGGACCCGACGGACAGCCGGGCGAGGTGAGGCTCATGTCGACCTTGATGATCGCGCCTTCGACGGTGATGTCGTAGACGAGTCCGAGGTCAACGATGTTGAGATTGAGTTCGGGGTCTTTCACACGGCGCAGCACCAGTCTCGCCTGATCTGACGAAATGGTACCGGGCTCACCGCTGGCGGTGGACGAACTCTCGTCGGTCGGCGTCTGTTGGGCGGTGTCCTGCGGCTCGCCGGTCGCGCCGTAAATGGTCGCACCCGGTGCTGTCACGTCGTCGGTCATGGGCTCCTCCATGGCCGAAACATAGCGAGGGGTACCATGTCGAACGCGATCTCAGCGGGACGATTTCCTGGCCGGGGGCTTCTTCGCGGGCGTCTTTCGCGCCGCCGTGGACTTGCTGGGCGTTTTGGAGGCGCTCGACCTGGACGACGCGGACTTGCTGCGCGTTTTTGCGGCGCTCGACCTGGCCGACGCGGAACTGGACGGCTTCTTCGCGGCCGTCTTCGAGGCAGCTGACTTGGACGACGAGGCCTTGGACGACGAGGCCCTGGACGACGAAGCCTTGGATGACGAGGACTTGGACTTCGTGGCCTTCGCGCGGCGGGCCTTGGCCGCCACGGCCGCACGCCGTCGCGCCGCCGCACTCCGCGCGCGACTCGAGCGCAGCGGACGGTTCCAGTCTTCCGCCTTGTCGGCGCGGAAGCTGGCCGGCATGGCCAACACGCCGGACGGATCGTCCATCACTGCGAGCACGGCGGCATCGGCCAGATCGTTGCGCACATCGGCAATGACCTTGGACGGGCGACGGGCGCGCGCGGCATGCACGCGGTTGGTCAGCAGGATGACGAACATATGCCGATCGGGATCGATCCAGAGCGACGTGCCGGTGAAGCCCGTGTGCCCGTAGGCCCGCTCGGAGAGATACTTGCCGCAGCCGGCACCGCCGGCGCAGGTATCCCAGCCCAGCGCACGATGACCGGCGGCGCGCTTGGTGAAGAGCGAGACGGTGCTGTCGGCCACGATGCGCACGCCATCGTACTTGCCGCCGTCCAGCAGCATCTGCGCGAACATGGAGAGGTCGGCGGCGGTGCTGAAGAGTCCCGCGTGACCGGCCACGCCGCCGAGCGCCCACGCATTCTCGTCATGTACTTCGCCGCGCAGAGGATAGCCGCGCGGAGAAGCGATTTCGGTGGGCGCCGTGCGATCCACGTCGGCGGCGTCGAGCCGGTAGTGCGTGTCGGTCATGCCGATCTTGTCGAACACGTGCCGGCGCAGGAACACGTCGAGGGACACGCCGGACGCGGCTTCGGCGACGAAGCCCAGAATGTCCGCGCCGATGTCGGAGTATTCGTAGCAGACGCCGGGGGCACACTGAATGGGCGTCGCGAGTACGGCTTCGCGCGCTTGCGCCGGTGTGGAGGCAATGCGCCAGAGCTCACGGCCAGCGGGAAGACCAGCGCGGTGCGTGAGCAGGTGACGGACGGTCACCTGGTCCTTGAGGCCGCCCGAGAAACTCGGCAAATAGCGCGACACCGGCGCGTCGAGTTCCACCTTGCCCTGGTCGAAGAGCACCATGATGGCGGTGGTGGTGCCGACGACCTTGGTGAGCGACGCGAGATCGTAGATGCTTTCGTTGGCCGAAACGCGGGTCTTGCCACCCCAGTCGAGGGAGCCGAAGCCGCGCGACCAGACGCTGAAGCCTTTGCGGCCCACCACCACGGAGGCGCCGGGATAGCCACCGGCGTCGAGTCCGCGCTGCACCACCCGATCGATGGTGGACAGCCGTTCGGCGGACATGCCCACGGCCGACGGCGAGCCGACCGGGAGGCCAGGCGACGTGGGGAAGGCAAGGGACAGCGCGAGAGCGGCCTTGAGTAACAGAATCGGTCGACCTGCGTAGAGAGTCGGAAGCGGCGTGGACCGGACTCAGAGCATCTAAGGCGGAGTTCGTATCCCGTCAAGTTTGCTCCCCATCACAGAACCCGGCAGCGGGTGCGTTTGTGCCGCTTATCCACGTGAACCACGATTGTGGTGCAGGAAGGCAACCCATGCCCGGCAATCGGTGACACATTCTGTGGAACCCATGGAGACTGACGCCGCTATCGTCCGACGGGCGATCGAAGGCGACGAACGAGCCATGCGGCTGCTGTGGAATCAGCATGCTCCGCACGTGGACGCCGTCGTTCGCCGACTCGCCGGAGATCCCGACCTCGCCGAGGATATCGCGCAGGAGGTCTGGATCCAGATTTTCCGCGCCCTGCCGTCGTGGCGCGGGGATGCGAAGTTCAGCACGTGGGTGCACCGCGTGGCGATCAATCGCGCGCTGAATGCGTTGCGCCGCGTGAAGCGGGTAGCGGCGGCGGAGACCGGGATCGAGGAAGATTCGGCGTTCGTTGAACAGGATGGAGAGCGCAGCATGTTGGCGGCGACGATCAGTGAGGCGACACGGAAGTTGTCACCGGGTGCGCGCACCGTATTTCTGCTGCACGATGTGGAAGGGTACACTCACGAAGAAATCGCGACGGAGCTGGGTATCACGTCCGGTGGCAGCAAGTCGCAGTTGTTCAAGGCGCGTGCGAAGCTTCGCCGGCTCCTCGCTCCGCTGGTAGACATTCCCAACGCCGGCTCGACGGAACGCAGCTATGCAGCACCTGGATACTGAACGAATCGCCGCTTTCGATCACGAGGCTCCGTCACCGGAGGAGCTCGTGCATCTCGCCGCCTGTGCGGTGTGTCGCGCGGAACGTGATGCCTTCGATGCGCTGGCGCAGTGGTCGTCGCAGAGCGCGGCCGCGTCTGCCGACGCGAGCCTCTCACCGCGTCTGAGCGACTGGGAGTCGTTGTCGAAAGTGCTGCGTCGCGAAGGGTTGCTCACGTCGGCGTCCGATCATCGCGTTGCCGAAACGCCGTTGGTGGTGCGCGCACTCGATGGCACCGGCGAACGCATCGAGCGGTCGGCCAAGGTGCCGGCCGTGCCGGCCGCTGCGACGCCATCAACCGGTCGTCCGTTCCCGAGCGCGCGGCAGTGGCTGCGTCACGCGTGGCTGCGTCACGCGATGCTCCGCAACGCGGCGACGATCGCACTGCTCGTGGGCGGTGTCGCCGCTGGCCGCATGTCCGCCGGCGCGAGTGTGAACCCGTTCGGCAGTGACCTGACGGGCAATACCTCCTACGGCAGTGTGACCGGGCGTGTGGCGTCGTTGAGCGGAGACGACTTCGCCTCGGTGGCGCAGGCGACGGCGGTGCTCGGCACGGCGCAGCGCGACTACGAGCGCGCATCGCTTTGGCTGGCGGCCAACGATACGACAGTGCGATCGTCTGACGTGTACCGCGCGCGTCTCACGGCGCTCGACCAGATGATGGCGGCATCGCAGGCGGCGCTGCGGGAAGCACCGCAGGACCCGGTGATCAATCACTACTTCCTCGCTGCGTCCACCGCGCGTGAGGCGACGCTCCAGCAGCTCAGCGGCGTGCTCCCGGTGGACAAGACGCTCGAAGGGTACTGACGATGGTTTCTGACGGACGAATGACGCTACGCATGACGAAACGCGCAGGGCGAACCGTACCACTGTGCGCCGTGATGCTGTTGGCATGGCCGATCGTGGCGACGCCACGCGCACTCGACGCACAACAGTCGGGACCACAGTCGGGACCACAGTCGGGACCACAGTCGGGGCAGCAGGCGACGCCGACGCCGCGGATACGTGTCACGCGCACGGTCACCACCGGCTCGATGACGAGCCGTTGCACCGAACTCACGTCGTCGCCAACGATGTTGCTGCAGGCGCCCGAAGGACGTGCGTTGATGCGTTACAAGCTGGAACTCGACGACGTGGCGGGCGTCATCGAGCAACGCGGCGATGCGAATCAGCGGGTGGATATTCAGCGCATCACGCAGATGCAGCGCGGTGTCGATTCACTGATGCGCGTGTTCGTGCGCTTCGCGCAGGACGACGGCCACGAGGTGAAGGGCCAGGCGATGCGTCGCGTCGAGGGGGACAGCGTGCGCGTGGTGATCGATGGCCGGACGACGAAGGCTCCGCGCGCCATGTTCGAGGGGGTGGACGGCACGATTCGCGTGAATGGGCAGAGCATCGAAGCGACCATTCGCGCATTGCAGCCGCAGATTGCCGCCTTCTCCGAAGTAGCCCGCACGCATCTTCCCATCAGAGTCGCGGCGCCCAGCGGATGGCTCGGCATGCATCTGTCCGAATCCAAGATCACCATGATGTCGCCGGAAGGTGCGCTGACCAACTACTGCGACTATCCCGTCGTCGAAGCGGTGGATGCGGGTTCTCCGGCAGAAAAAGCGGGCGTGAACGCGGGCGATACGGTGGTGGCGTACAACGGTCGCGATGTGCGTACGCAGGCGGTCAACTACGCGGAGCTGCTGGTACCGGGCAACGTGCTGCGCATGCGTGTGAAGCGGGCGAGTCGCATGCGTGAACTGCCGGTGACGGTTGCCGCGCGTCCGCAGGGGGAAAAGAGCCTGATCTTCCTGCGCTCGGGGTGCGCCCCTGGGATGACGTGCGAGCGGCCGAGCACATTCAGCTTTTCGGCTTCGGGACCGCCGTCGCCTACGCCAAACGTTCCGGTGCCGCCGCTACCGCCGGTTGAAGTGATGCTCGCCGGCACCGGCATGGCGGTGCTGGCGGGCGCGCAACTGTCCGTGGTGGACGAAGACTTCGCGCAGCGTCTTGGCGTGGAGCCCGGCGTGCTGGTGTTGCGCGTGCCGATGGGAACGCCGGCGGCCGAGGCGGGGCTGCGACCGGGTGAGGTGATTCGCGCCGTGAACGGCGTCCCGGTGCGGGACATGACGCCACTGCGGCGTGCACTCGGAAATACCAGCGGCGCGTCAGGCTCGCGCGACGTGAAGCTGACGGTGAGTGCGCGGGGGGCGGCGCCGCGGATCGTGACGGTGCGCTGGTAACGGCAACCACCACGTGTCGGGCGGTGGGTACGCGTCGTGAGCTTTGAGTTGTAAGTCGACTGGCACCGGCGCGTGCCTTTCGCGAACTCACCACTCGAAGCCTGAACCCGAAGCCCGAAACTGGGTGGTTTTGCGGTGTCGACCTTCGCTTACTTGAGCGACCCCGCCGGCACCGAATACAGCAACCGCACCGTCGCGCGATCGGCTTCCGTCAGATCGCGAACCCGAATGCGCGCCGACATGATGTTGTCGGGATCGTGCGAATGATCGAGGCCAAGCAGGTGACCGACTTCGTGCAATGCAATGGCGCGCATTTGCGGCGCGGAGACGTTCCCACCACTCGGATGCGCGATCGCGAGCTGGATCTCCGACGAAACCAGCCACCACGCCGCGTCGCGGCTCCAGACCGTCTTGCCGCTGATGCCGTTGGCAAAGCGATCAACGAAGGCGACGTACACGTCGGCGGTGCTCGAATCCAGGACAAACGTGAAATGCACCGGCACGCCCGCCTGCACCCATGTGTCGAACGCGTCGCGTACGGCTGACACGAAGTCGGCGTTCCATCCGTCCACTTGCACGGCGTCGTCAATCCAGACACGCAGCGGGCGTGAACGACGATCGGGCCAACGCGTCACGGCGGAATCGCGCGCGTTCACGAGGTCGTCGATGTAGGTGCCGAAGGCGCCGTTGGCGAGCCGGATCCGCAGCTCGCGCGGATCGAGACTACGCGTGGTGCCGGTGTATGGCGACGTCGCGACCACAGTGCCGTAGTCCGCGCCGGTGGTGCCGAACGCGTCGTCCTGCTCCGCGTCGTCATGTGCATTGTCCGCGGACGACCCGGCACGGGAGGAAGCGCGCGAGGCGGCCCTCGACGCTGCACGTGCGCCCTGCGCGGTCTCGATGGCCCCCGCGGATTCGTCATGCACGGTGGCGCGACGCGCACCGAGTGCTTCTCCGCCAATGAAACAGGCCAACCCGGTGACGCAGACTGCGAGGAGCGTTTCGGCGGCCTTCATGAGGGGTATCAGTGGTCGGGTGGTGACTCCGTGCCAACCCCGGTCGACGGGGCGAGCAGAAAGGACTCCACGAGCGCAAAGAACTCGGCGGGAGACTCCCAGAACGGGTTGTGCCCGACGTGCTCCAACGGACGCAATTCCGCACGTTGCAGCGTGTACGCAATGCGCACGGCTTCAGCGAGCGGCAGCACATCGGCTGCACCGTGCACGACGAGTGCGGGTGTGCGCAGGTCACGCAGGGTTTCACGCCAGTCGTAGCCGTCCCGTCGGAGACGTGCCGCGATCACCGCGCCGGTCGCGCTCGTGCCGGTTGGTGCCGAGACTGCCCGTGCGAAGTCGTGATCGGCGAAGTACGCGGGGAAGAACGCCTTGGTGTACGCCGCGTGCGCGTCGAGATCGGGGCGACTGAGTTGTGCGGGATTCAAGGCGGCCAGCGTGTCGCGTTGCGTTCCCTGCAAACGTTCGAGTGCGTGTTCGTGCAGTGCAGGCAGCCACTCGCTGGTCACGCCCACGGCGCCCACCAGCACGAGTCGTCGCACGGCGTCCTGATCCTGTGCGGCGCCGAGCATCGCGATTCCGCCGCCCCACGAATGTCCGAGCACGTCCCATCGTTCAATGCCGAGCGCGGCGCGAAGGGCCGGCATGTCACCACCGTCAAATTCGATTCGCGAGGCGCCGATGCCAGGCGGTGTGCTGCTGGCTCCGCGTCCGCGCTGATCATAGAGAACGAGTTGACGATGTCGCGCGAGTGGGGCGAGCGCGGGCCAGAGCAACTCGTGGCCGAAGATCAGGCCGCCGTTGATGCAGAGCAGCGGTAGTGCATGCTCGACCGCTGGCGTTCGATACACGGCGAAGTCGAGACCACGGGCGCGCACCATCGTTCGTTCGAGGGGCGGACGGGCCGGCAGCGAGCGACGGAAGGCCAGGTAGTTCTCGAGCGGGGAGTTCATCTCACCTCACACAAACACACTGCGGGCCGCGAATGGCGCGGAGCAGAAGTTGTTGTTCTCGCGTGTACCGCAGACTCACGTGATGACGGTTGGTTTGTCGCGGCCTGTACGTGCCTGCAACTGGCAGAGATCGAGTGCCGATTGGACGAGCGGTTGCAGTGCTTCCTGCACGTCGCGATCGAGTCCGTCCGGACCGGGGACGTACGATTCGATGTAGATGCGGAGCGTTGCGCCGGAGGTACCGGTGCCGGACAACCGAAAGATGATGCGGGATCCGTCGGTGAAGACGAGACGCAGTCCCTGCTTCGCGCTCGTCGACCCATCGATCGGATCGAGATAGGAGAAATCGTCGGCGGTCGCGACGGTGCGCTGGGCCAACGCGGTGCCGGCGAGCGTTGGCAGCATCGAACGCACCTGCGCGAACAAGCCGTTCGCGGCATCGGACGGGATCTCCTCGTAGTCGTAACGCGTGTAGTAGTTGCGACCGTACACCTTCCAGTGGGCGCGCACAATCTGCTCCACCGACTCCTGGCGCGCGGCCACGACGTTGAGCCAGAAGAGCACCGCCCAGAGTCCATCCTTCTCGCGAACATGATCGGAGCCGGTGCCGAAGCTCTCCTCTCCGCACAGCGTGATGCGTCCCGCGTCGAGCAGGTTGCCAAAAAACTTCCATCCGGTCGGCGTCTCGAAACATTCGATGCCGAGTGCTTGCGCGACGTGATCGACGGCGGTGCTGGTGGGCATCGAGCGAGCGACACCAGCCAGGCCACGCGCATATCCCGGCACACGCGTCGCATTCGCCGCGAGCACGGCGAGGCTGTCCGAGGGCGTGACGAAGAAGCGTGTGCCGAGGATCATGTTGCGATCGCCGTCGCCATCGGACGCCGCGCCAAAATCCGGGGCGTTGTCGCCAAAGAGTTCTTCGACGAGGTCGCGTGCGTAGGTGAGATTCGGATCGGGGTGGCCACCACCAAAGTCGGTGAGTGGCGTGCCGTTGATGACGGCGCCGGCGGGTGCGCCGAGTCGTCCTTCGAGGATCTCGCGCGCATAGGGACCGGTGATGGCGTGCATCGCATCGAAGCGCAGGCGAAAGCCGCTTGCCAGCAAAGCGCGTATCGATGCGAAGTCGAAGAGTTGCTCCATCAACTCGGCGTACGCAGCGACGGGGTCGACGATTTCGAGTTGCAGCGAGCCAAGTTGTGTGACGCCGAGTGTGCCGAGATCGACACGCGGCAAATCGGCAATCGCGTAGCTCGTCAGCGTTGCGGCGCGCGCGGCTACGGCATCGGTGAACGACTCGGGAGCGGGTCCGCCGTTGCCGGTGTTGTACTTGATGCCGAAATCTCCATCCGGACCGCCGGGGTTGTGGCTGGCCGAGAGGATGATGCCGCCGGCCCCACGCTGCCGTATGAGATGCGACGCCGCCGGCGTGGACAGCCATCCATGCCGACCGACAATCGCGCGCGTTATGCCGTTGGCGGCAGCCATGCGCAGAATCGTCTGGGTGGCCTCGGCATTCAGAAAGCGTCCGTCACCTCCAATCACCAGGGTGGCATCGGGCGGCAGCGCCGCGACATCCAGCAAGGCCTGCACAAAGTTCTCGAGATAGTGTGGCTGCTGGAACACGACCGCGCGCTTGCGCAGGCCGGAGGTACCGGGGCGTTGGTCGGAAAACGGCGTCGTGGAGACGCGCGGCGCTGTCGTCATCGGAGCCATCACGGGGAAGGGAGCACTCGAGCCGTCCGGAACATACGCCTGCGATCAACCCGGTGACCACGGCAGCAAAGCATCTGCCAGTCGTCCGGTGGCGATGAGTTCGCGCAACTCCTCGTCCAGTTCTTCGCTGCGATCGAGCACGAGCTGCCATCGCTTCACGCGCTCGGCGTCGGGCATGCTGCGGAAATCGCGTCGATCGGGTATGCGACCACCGGGGAGCGACGCCACGAACTCGTCGGAGGGTGCGATGAGCAGCGTGCGCTGGAAGTTCCTGGCGCGCGCACGGCGCCACCGCAGCGCCTTGTCGAACCATCCCGGAATCACGTGCGAATAGAAGTGCGGATAGAGCACCAGACCATCGCCCGGTCCGAAATCGATATCGAGGTGATAGTCGATCACACCACCATCCCAATGCACTGCGTGGGGCGTCTCGGGAATGATGACGCCTTCGAGCAGCAACGGAATCGAACCCGACGCAAGCAGTGCGGCGCGCAGGTTTTCACGGGTGAGAGTGCGATGCGACGTCGGAAAATCAACCAGCGTGCCAAAGGGCGTATCGTCGCCGGCCGAATGAAAGATCGCGCGCCGCAACTGCAACGCGAGCGCCTTGCGACTCACCACGTTCGCGGCCGCAGCGATGGCGAGTGTCACCGCGAGCAGCAGTCGTCGCTCACTGGCCGCGAGTCCGCGCCCCTCGGCCGTAATGACGTGGAGGCGAATGAAGGGATGCGAGAGGATATCCTCGGCGGCGTTCGGGCCAAGCATGAGATCGAACACGCGCGTGAGGACTTCGGTGACTTCACGCACCGAGGGCTGGGGTGAATACCGCTGGTCATGGATGTACGCGTGATGGCCGCGCGTCAGCGCCGCCACCGGATCGCGCTGCGCGAAGCAGGCCAGGCGCCAGCTGCCGATGGATGAGCCGATGCAATGCAGCGGACGCGTGCGCGGTACATCGGCCGTGGGCTGCAGCCATTCGCCAAAGAGGAAGCGGTCGATACCGCCGAGCACGAGCCACTTCGCACCGCCGGACGCGCCGGGGATGACGTCCACGTCTTCCGCACGCAGGCCGCGCTCCCGAATGAGTGCGAGCGCCTGCGGGCCGGCGCGAAGTGTGAGAGCGGACGTCATGACGTTCAAATCAAGCATGGTCGGGGGTGCAATGGCACGTGTCCCGATGCCGAATGCGTCGGCGCAGGTGTCGAGACAAGGCCGAACGCAGTTCGTTGAGTCGTCGGCCGTGGTGCCTTGTACGAAAGCGACATGTCCCGTGGCTCGGTGCAGCGCGCGCCGATAGCGTTCGGCATGGCACGAGGCGACGGCGGGGCTCGGCGGGCGCGGGAGGCAGGCGGGACGGAGCGTGGCGCGGGAAGTACGCCGCCCACGCGTTCACTGCGCGAACGATTGGGCGCCATCCGCAATGTGCCGCCGTTTCTGGCGCTCATCTGGCAGACCAGTCGATCGCTGACGTTGGCCACGCTGCTGTTGCGCGTGGTGCGCGCGGTGCTGCCCGTGCTCACGCTGTACGTGGGCAAGCTGATCATCGATGAGGTGATGGCGCACGCGCCCGGCAGATTCTCGCCGACCAGTCTCCGCGCGTGGCTGTCTGACGCGGCGTCGCATCGCATGCTCTGGTTGTTGGGCGCCGAGTTCGCGCTGGCCGTGCTGTCGGATGTGCTGGGGCGTCTGGTGTCGCTGTTCGACTCGTTGCTCGGCGAGCAATTCTCGAATGCCACGAGCATTCGACTGATGGAGCACGCGGCGACACTGGATCTGGAGGACTTCGAGGACAGCGAACAGCAGGACAAGCTCGAACGTGCGCGACGGCAGGCGTCAGGGCGTAACCCGCTCATGAGTCAGCTGTTCGGTCAGGTGCAGGACCTCATCACCATCGCGAGCTTCGCTGCCGGCATGGTGGTGTTCTCGCCGTGGTTGATCGCGCTGTTGTTGGTGGCGCTGGTGCCCGCGTTTCTGGGCGAGGCGTACTTCAACGAGAAGAGCTACGCGTTGGCGTGGTCACGGACGGCCGATCGGCGCGAGCTCGACTACGTGCGCATGACGGGCGCGAGTGTCGAGACGGCCAAGGAAGTGAAGATCTTCGGGCTGAACCCGTTCCTGATCGATCGCTATCGACGTCTGGCCAACGATTTCTACCTCGCGAACCGTGCGCTGGCGGTGAAGCGGGCCGGATGGGGCGGACTGCTCACCGCGATGGGCACCGGCGGCTACTACGTGGCCTATGCGTTCATCGTGTGGCGCACGGTGGCCGGCGAGTTCAGTGTGGGCGATCTGACGTTTCTTGCCGGGTCGTTTCGGCGGCTGCGCGGGCTGCTGGAAGGGCTGCTGATCGGCTTCACGTACACCGCCAGTCAGGCACTCTACCTCGACGATCTCTTTTCGTTCTTCACGATCGAGCCACGCATCGCCTCGCCGGCGAATCCACGTCCGTTTCCGTCGTCCATTCGCGACGGTATTGTCTTCGAGGATGTGGGCTTCCGCTATCCCGAGGCGGAGCGGTGGGCGGTGCGCAACTTGTCGTTCACGCTGCGCGCAGGGGAAGTGTTGGCGCTGGTCGGCGAGAACGGTGCGGGCAAGACGACGCTCGTGAAGCTGTTGGCGCGTCTGTACGATCCCGTCGAAGGGCGCATCCTGCTGGATGGTCACGACCTGCGCGAGTACGATCTCGATCAGCTGCGCGCCAACATCGGCGTCATCTTTCAGGACTTCGTGCGCTACAACATGACCGCACGCGAAAACATCGCCGTCGGTCGCATCGAGGCGCGTGAGGACCAGGGTCGTATCGAAGCATCGGCAGAGCGGAGCCTCGCGAGTGGCGTGATCGAGAAGCTGCCGCGTGGCTACGAGCAGCAGATCGGAAAACGCTTTCGTACCGGCGTGGACTTGTCGGGCGGTGAATGGCAGAAGGTGGCGATTGCGCGGGCGTACATGCGCGAGGCACAACTGCTGATTCTCGACGAGCCCACGGCGGCACTTGACGCACGGGCGGAGTTCGAGGTGTTTCAGCGCTTCAAGGAATTGAGCGAAGGGAAGACGGGTGTGCTGATCTCACACCGCTTTTCAAGCGTGCGGATGGCCGATCGGATCCTGGTGCTCGATCAGGGCAAGGTGGAGTCGTCGGGCACACACGAAGAGTTGCTGGCGCTCGGCGGTCGCTACGCCGAGCTGTTTGACCTGCAGGCGGCCGGCTATCGCTGACGACGAAGTCCGGACGACGACGAATTCCCGCCGACGACGAATTCCCGCCGACGACGAATCATCGCTGATATCGGGCCACGAATCGGCGGTCGATGAATTGCTTGACCTTGAGGGCCCACGTCGCGTGCGTGGTGAGCCACCGCGAGATGAGCAAGGCGCGGCCATCGGCACTATCGAGAATGAACATGGTGTGCCGCTGCGGACTGAATCGTTTCATCGTGCCGCCATCGCTGGCACAGGCAACGCGCAGGTTGTGCGCGAGAATCGGGGACGCGCGTACCGCATACACGCCCGACTTGGTCATCCACGGTGCATCGCGCATCGCAATGCAATCGCCGGCGCCCCAGACCGCCAATCCGCCGTCGGCGCGCAGGGTATCGTCGACGGCCAGATAGCCATCGGCGTCGGTCGGCAGCATCGATGCGCGGAGCAACGGCGGCGCGGACGCACCGGTGGCCCACACGGTGAGGGACGACGGAATTCGACGGCCATCGGCGAGCCGAATCTCCGTTGCGTTGATCTCCGTCACCGTTGCGTTCAACTCGACCACGATGCCGCGCTGTGCGAGCAAGCGCGTGATCCGAGTCGCCACCGCCGCATCGAATCCTGCAGGCACGGTGGGCAGCGCCGTGAGCAGCGTGACGATCGTAGCCGTACTCACCGCCGATGCGGAGGTTGCGGCAGGCGTCTCGTGCATGGTGCACGGATCTCCGCGCAGGCGCGCCTCCAGTGCAAGGGCGAGCTCGACGCCCGCCGCACCACCTCCAACCACGCAGCACGACAGCGCCCGCCGGTTCGTCTGTCGCGCGCTCAATGCCTCGACGTGCGATACCAACCGTCGCCATGCCTGCGCCGGTCGGGTGAGGAACGCATGCTCGCGCACGCCGGGCAAGGAAAGGCCGGTCACGCTCGCGCCGATATCCAGTGACGCAACCGAGCCGTCCATCGACTCGGCACTGACGTGAACGCTCACTGCGCCAGTCGTCGCATCGATGCGCGTCGCCGCCCCTTCCACAAAGCGCGCGCCGGCTGCCGTGCACAACTTCGGCAAGTCGATGGACAGCGCCGACTCAGTCCACGCGCCACGCAGCTGGCCCGGCATCATGCCCGAGTACAACTGCGTCGGCAACAACGACACGAGCACGATCTCCGCGTCGAAGCGTCGATGCGAGGCCTCGCGCAACACTTCGAGATGCGCGTGGCCGCCGCCCACAAGGATGAGCCGTTTCGCGGCGCTCACCCGAGCAGGCGGAAGTACCATCCGAACAGCGCTTTGACGGTGGGCGTGAGTTTGCGACGGCGCCACATATCCGCTGCCTTGCGTAGCATCTCCCCCTGCGTGGGATACGGGTGCATCGTGCGGCCGATCGCGCTCAATCCGAGTTTCGCGGTCATCGCCAACGCGACTTCGCCGACATTCTCTCCCGCGTGCTCCGCCACGATGGTCGCCCCGACGATACGATCCGTGCCCCGCGCCAGTACGAAGCGGCAAAAGCCTTCAGTCTCATCGTCCAGCCGTGCACGATCAACCTCGTGCATCGGCACGGTGACGACGTCCACGGGAATCTGCTGCGACGCCGCCTCACTTTCGGTCAGCCCGATGCTCGCGACTTCAGGACTGGTGTACGTCACACGCGGGGTCACCAGCGCACTCGCCTTGCCGCGGCCAAAAAAGAGCGCGTTCTGTACGACCAGTCGCGCCTGAAAATCCGCTGAATGGGTGAACTGCTGCGACGAACACACATCACCCACCGCGTAGATGCGGGAGTTGCTGGTGCGCAGGCGGTCGTCAACCGTCACGCCGGACCTGGCATCGAAGCGCACCTCTGCCTGCTCGAGCTGCAAGCCATGCACGTTGGGCGTCCGTCCGATCGCCACGAGCAGCGCGTCGCACGTGATCGACGAGTCATGCCCCGCCTGCCGATACGTGAGCGTGGTCTCCGCGCCCAGTGCGGATGCGTGCGTGACCGCTACGTCGTGATGAATCACGACACCGTCGCGAGTGAGCGCCGCCTGTAATACCGCTGCGGCGTCGGCATCCTCTCGTGGCATCAGCTGCGCGCCGCGATTGAGCAGCGTTACGCGCGTGCCAAGTCGCGCGAATGCCTGTGCCAGCTCACAGCCGATCGGTCCGGCGCCAAGCACCACGAGATGTGCCGGTCGTGCGGTCAGCGTGAAGATGCTTTCGTTGGTGTAGAACGGCGTCTCAGCGAGCCCCGGAATTTGGGGTACGGTCGCCCGGGCGCCCGTCGCGATGACGGCCTTCCGAAAGTTGAGTCGCTGTCCACCCACTTCGACGGCATCGACGGCGACAAATCGCGCGTCGCCCAGAAATACGTCGATGCCGAGATCGCGAAAACGAGGCGCGCCATCGATCGGCGAGAGATCCGCCCGCAGGCGACGCATCCTCGCCATCACCGCACCAAAGTTGCCGTCACCATGCGCGTCGGGCCCGCCGAATCGCTCTTGCCCGTCGCGCGCCTCTCGCCATGCGCGCGCGGCCCGGATCACCGCCTTCGACGGCACGCATCCAACGTTGAGACAGTCCCCACCCATCAGCTGTCGTTCGATCAGCGCCACACGCGCACCCAGCCCAGCCGCTGCCGCGGCCGTGACGAGTCCACCGGTGCCTGCACCGATCACCACGAGATGGTAACGCCCCTTGGGGGTCGGGTTCGTCCACGACGCCGGATGCACCTGCGCCAACAACCGCTGATCGTCGACGTCGTCAGGCAGCAGCGCGGGGCGCAGCGTGTGTTGCGACGACGGCGTTGCATCTGTCGCGCGGGTCATTCGCGCACCTCATTCTCGCGGAGCGCACGCGCGGCGACACGTGTGATGAGTGTCGTCACCGCAATCGTCGCGATGAGTCCCACGCCGAGCATCGCGTAGTAGCCGGCGTCGCGCGCCGGTGCGTTGCCTGCCGCGACGGTGGCTACGTCGCCGGCGAGCTTGCCGTAGTACACATACAACACGGTGCCTGGCAGCATGCCCACCGATGCAATCACGTAGTCCGCGAAGCGCACACGCGACAGTCCGAGCGCGTAGTTGAGCAGCGAAAATGGGAAAACGGGGGACAGTCGCAACAGAAACACGATCTTGCGTCCATTGGCGGCGATCGCCTGATCGAGCGCCTGGAACTTTGCATTGCTTCCCACGCGCTTCTCCACTATACCGCGCGCGAGGTATCGCGCCACAAGAAATGCCGCTGAGGCGCCGAGTGTCGCGCCGATGAAGACGTACACCACGCCGAACGCGAGGCCAAAAATCGCTCCGGCCGCCAGCGTCAGCAGCGACCCTGGAATGCCCGCGACCGCGGCCACGATATATCCGACAATGAACACCACCGGGCCCAGCGCGCCGAGCGAGCGCACCCACTCGACAAAACGCGGTACGTACCCCCCGCCCCAACGGCCAAGCAGCACCAGCGCCGCGATCACCAGCAACACGAGCAACACCGTTCGCACCCGCGATGCCTTGCTCTGGGGCGGCGCGGCTGCGTCGGGCACGCTGCGGGAGGCTGAGGAGGACATTAAATTGCGAGGGAATGAGGCGTGCGTCGGTCGACCTTGAAGTGTGGGGGCTGACCCCCAGTTACGGCAGCGGTCGCGGCGCCGGATTGGTGGCAAATGTCGCGCGCGTCCGGCTGGGCGCCGGCGCGAAGAGATCTATTGCGCCACGCCGGACGTAAGTTCCCCCAAGGGTTCAACCTCAGCCAAGCCCAACCCATGCAGAACGCCCGAACGCCGCTGTCTGTCGCACTGGCGGCCTTTGTACTGATTGCGAGCACGGCGATGCCGGTGCTTACACAGAGCGGCGCCGTCGATCATGGTGCCTTTGATGCGCTGCTGCGAGCGCATGTGGTGCGCGGCATGGTCAACTATGACGCCTTCGCCAAGGCGCCCGAGTTCAAGAATTATCTCTCCAAGCTGGCCGCTACGGACCCCGGGACGCTGGGGCGCGCCGAGCAGCTCGCCCTGTGGATCAATGCGTACAACGCGTACACGATCCATCTCATCACCACCAAAGGCGAGCGACAGTCGATCCGCAACATCAACAAGAGCCTCGGCTTCGTGAAAGCCTTCGGACCGTGGCAGGAGAAGCTCGCGAACGTCGGTGGTCGAATCTACGGACTCGATGAGATCGAACAGGAGATAATTCGTCCGCGTTATCAGGAACCGCGCATTCACTTTGCGCTGGTGTGCGCCGCGATGGGTTGTCCGCTGTTGCGCAGCGAAGCGTATACCGGCGCCAAGCTCGATGCACAGCTGGATGGGCAGGCGCGGCTCTTCATTCTGCAGTCGCCGACAAAGAATCGCGTCGATGCCGCCAAGCGTGTCGTGTACGTCAGTCCGATCTTCGTCGAGTTCCGTGACTACATCAAAGACTTCGGCGGGTCGAAGGCCGCCGTGGGAAACTATCTCGCGACGTACTATCCGACCGGCGTCGAACGCGACCTGCTCACCAGCGGCGATTTCAGGCTCGAGGTCACCGACTACGACTGGACGCTCAACAGCCAGGAGAAGGCTGCACGGGCCCGCAAGTAGTCTCGCGCACTCGGTCATGACCTGTCCGAACGGGTGCAGATAACGCGGTCACTCTCCAGCGGCGCTCCGCGCTCAGGGCGTTGCGCCGAGTGCCACGCGCAGCGATTCCATGCTGCCATCCGCGGTCAGCACACCGTCGGCGCCGAGCACGTACGTCCACCAGGACACCAACGCGTGGGTTGTGCCTTCGGTGTAGCCGTCAATCGCCGCGTAGGGCAGAACAATCGACTCTCCGCGCTCCAATGTCGGTCCATCGGGGCCCGTGGGTGGAAAGAGCGCGATCGTCATCATCTCCGCGTCGGTGACGAGATAGCCGACGCGGAATGCGCTGTTGTTGCGCAGCGTGAGTTGCGGACGTGTCGAGAGGACTTCCACGGCGACGCGTCAGTTGTCGTCGCCGGGTGGTCTCGGCGCTTCGTACTCATCCTTTGGCAACTTGAAGGCCGCGGCAATCTTCGGATCGCCATCGATGCCCAGCACACGCTGCGCGATGTACTCGCCCACCACCGGGCCGAACTTGAACCCTTCGGCCTGACCGACGCCGGCGATCCACGCGTTGGTGGTGTCTGGCACATGGTCAACGATGAAATCGCGATTGACGCTCTGTTCGTAGTGACAGCAGCGCGTTTCGAGCAGTGGTGCGTTGGCCAGCAGCGGGAAGCGGCGTTGCACGAAACGACGTGAGCCTTCGATGCGCTCTGGTGCGGCCCATCGCGTGCTCGTGTCCGGGTCCTGCTGCAATGGATCGGGCGGCGGCGGGGGCGGGAGTGGCGGTGCGGCCTTGGCTTTCGCCTCGCGCGCTGCCTTTTGCTCGGCTGTTTCTGGTGGCAACGGCGCCGCGATTCCGCCGCGTACACGGAAGCCGCGATTGTCCGTCGGCAGCGACGCCCAACCGGTCACACCAGGAAAATTGAAGCTTGGCAGGTTGGGGAAGGTGAAGCGCGAATCGCCGACCGGGGTGCCGAAGTAGCAGACATAGCCGAGGGGCACGCGCATGCGGTTTTCCATCAGCGACGGAAAGAGTTTGCGCAGCCACGGTCCGCAGGCGAAGACGTACGAGTCGCCACGAATGGTGGTGCCGTCTTCGAGGATCACGCCGTCGAGTTGCCCGCTGCGAATGGGGCCGAGCCTGGCGCGTGACTGGATGAATCTCACGCCCATCTTCACGCCGATCGCGGCGACGGCCTGGGTGGACGCACGCGCGCGCACGACGCCGGCATCGGGTTCGACGATGGCGATGGTGGTGTCGTCGGCGTTGATCACCGGCCAGCGTTTGCGCACTTCGTCACCCGTGATGACTTCATGCGCGACGTTGTTGGCCTTCCAGAGTTCGATCGTGCGCCTGAGAAAGGGTTCGTCCTTTTCGCGCATGATCACATCGCCGGTGTGGTGATAGAATTTCGTGCGGAAAACCGGCGCCCATTCCTTGTCGAACTCCGCCCAACGCCGGATCGCTTCGCGTGCCCAGGGCGTCCACAGCTCGCCGCTGGTGCGATCGCCATAAGACGACCGGATGCCGCGTGACTCGTCGCCACTGGTCGAGCGCGAGTTGCCAGCGCCGTAGGCGTCGATGAGCGTGACCTTGACGCCGCGGTCGCGAAGGTGGTAGGCCGTCCAACCGCCCCACGCGCCGGCGCCGATCACCACGACATGGCCCGCCCCGTTTCCACCGCGTCGCGGCGATTCGATTCCGCGCACCGGGGCCACCGGAACCGAGGCACAACCGCTGGCGAGCAGGGTACCGGCACCGACGGTCGCGATCCGCAGAAAATCGCGGCGCGGCATGGCATCGGCGTCGAGTCCATCGAGAGCGAACGGAGATACATCTGCCGACATGTCGGGACGGGCTGAAGGGTTCTGGCGAAGATGCGATGGCGACCGAGCAGTTGCAATCCGCAGCGCGAGTGTACAGGTTGGCCGCCATGTCGCCAATGAGGACAGGAATCCGGTTTCTTGCGCGCGCCACCCTGGTGGCGTTGTGTCTGTTGACCACAGGCGCGTCGCTCGCGGCGCAGGCCACTTCGGACGTTGTGACCTATAGCGAGGAACAGGCGGAGCGCGGCGAGAAGGTATTCTCGCAGGTGTGCCTGAGCTGTCATACGCGTCGCGACATGTCCGGCCCCGATTTCCGACTCAAGTGGAACGGGCAGACGGCCTTCGACCTGTTCGACCTGGTGCGCACGACGATGCCCGATTCGGCGCCGGGTTCCCTGTCCCGAGACGAATACGGTGACGTGACCGCGTACATGATGAAGCTCAACGGCGTGCGCGCGGGAACGACACCGCTGCCTCTCGATTCGATGTTGCGACGCATCAAGCTCGACATCCCGGCGTCGGCACCGCCGGCCGGTGGCGGGCTCTCACTCCCCCACGACCCGAGGCTCCCGATGTCCCGCACCCTTTCGTTCCGTTCACACCCCACCGTGAAACGCGCGGCCACCACCGCGCTGGCCACCACCGCGATGGCCGCAATCGCTTTCATGACACCGGTCGCCGTTCAGGCGCAGCGTGAGCCGATCGTGCCCAAGGGTATGAGTGCGTCGGCAACCCTCACGCCCGGGATCCGCATCGGGGATGTGGTCTACTCGTCGGGACAGCTTGGCATGAGCCGAACCGCACCCGACACGACGGTCGGCGGACAGACGAAGATCGCGCTCGACAACATCAAGCAGGTGTTCGAAGCCGCGGGCACCACGATGGCGCAGGCGGCCAAGTGCACGGTGTTCCTGATCGACGTGAAGGACTTTGGCGGCATGAACGCTGCGTATCGCGAGTTCTTCCCGTCCACGCCGCCGGCGCGCAGCACCGTCGTCGTCGCGGCGCTGGTGGTGGCGGGCGCGAAAGTCGAGATCGAATGCGTAGCCGCGATGCCTGGTAAATAGGCTCGCGAACGACGCCGACGGCGCGGATTGGCTCCCGAGAGAAGCCGATCCGCGCCGTCTGCGCCATCCGTGGCCCACTTCTTTACTTCCTGGGCCAGACCACGCCCTGGTTCGCGCGCGTCACCGAGCCAATGCCCTTGTACGTGAACTTCTGCAGGCGCTTGCCTTCGTAGGTTTCGGTCGTGTAGACGTTGCCTTTGCTGTCCGTGGCGATGCTGTGCACGGCGAAGAACTGGCCGGGCTGACGACCACCGTCGCCGAATGACGTGAGAATCTCCAGGGACTGGCGATCCATGACGTACACGCGCTCGTTCCGACCGTCGGCGAGGAACATGTACTTCTGCGCGGCATCGCGTGAGAAGGCGATGTCCCACACCGAACCATCGCCGCGGGTTTTGGGGGCGATGCGGACTTCCTTCACGAATGCGCCGTCCTTTTTGAACACCTGAATGCGATCGTTCGGACGGTCGCAGACATACACCAACCCGTCGTTCGTCGGTTCGGCGCAGTGTACCGGATTGCGGAACTGCTGCACGAGCGGTGCATCGGGATTGTACGGACCAAGGCTCGCGTCGTCGGGCTTGTTGCCATACGCACCCCAGAAACGCTTGATGGCGCCGGTCGACATGTCCACCACGGCGACGCGCTTGTTGCCGTACCCGTCGGCGACATACGCCTCGTTGGCCTTGGCATCGAACGAAATCTTGGCCACGCGTCCGAAGTGCGAAGTGTCGTTGCTCGCGGCCGCCTGCTTCGACTTGCCGTATTGCGCGAGGAACTTGCCGTCGTGGGTGAACTTGAGGATGTGCGAGTCGCCGCCACCATTGCCGCCGATCCAGACGTTGTCCTTGTCGTCGACGGCGATGCCGTGGTTGGACGAGGGCCAATCGTACCCCTGACCGGCGCCGCCCCACGCCTTGACCAGATTCCCCGCCGCGTCGAACTCCACCACCGGTGGTGCCGACACGCAACACTCGCCAATGGGATTGGCACCACCGCCGCCGGCCTCGGTGCGCTGGTTGAGCGTGGAGTCACCCCGATGGATGATGAAGACGTGATCGCGATTGTCGACGCCGACGCCAATGACCGAGCCCAGGATCCAGTGATTGGGCATCGGCTTGGGCCACACCGGGTCGACCTCGAAGCGCGGCGCCTGTACCAGTTGCCGATCGGCCGCGCGCAGCGTCGCTTGCCCGATAGCGAGCGCCGCGATCGTCGCGCCGAGCACACCCCAGCCGATTCGTTTCCGCAATTTCGTCGTGGACCCTGTCATGCATCGCTCCAGATCGTGACATGCCCCCGTGTACTTTGCCGAGGGCGATGATAAGTTCGTGCGAGATGGTGCCACGTGCCTGCTTCCTGCACGCGCCCCTGAACTAACCCCGCCTCCCACCGCTGTCCAGAGACTGTTGCTGCCCGCCGTGTCCGGTCTCCTCCTACGCGTCCGTGATCGACTGACGATCATCGTCCCGCCGCCGCGCCGAAATTTCGTGCGCGGGGTGGGGCTTGCCATGGCCTTGTTGCTCGCACCCGCCGTGGCGCTCGTGGCGCACGAGATCCCCTCGACGGTGCTCGTGCGCGCCTTCGTGAAGCCCGAAGGAACGCGGCTCCGCGTGCTGGTGCGTGTACCGCTCCAAGCGATGCGAGACGTGGAATTTCCGTTGCGAGGCGTGAGCAATGCCTTGACCGCTGCATCGGCCGGCGCGTCGACGGGAACGACGAGCAACATGTCGAGGGGCATGTCGAGGCGAACGTCGGGCGCGCGCAACGTGACCAGTCTTTCCTCCGCCTCGCTGGCCACCTATCTCGATCTCTCTCGCGCCGATTCGACGTTGCGTGACGCGGCGCAACTGTGGGTGGCAGATGCCCTCGCGCTGTATGAAGACGGGACGCGGCTGGAAGCGCCGGTGATCGCGTCGGTGCGAGCCGCGCTGCCGTCCGACCAGTCGTTCGGCGCGTACCCGACCGCCTTTGCGCGGGTGACCGGTGCGCCGCTGCCGGCAACGACCGATCTGCCGTGGCAACAGGCCATGCTCGATGTGCTGCTCGAGTATCGCATTACGCGCGACGACGCGGCGTTTGCAATCGATGCGTCGTTCGCGCGATTGGGTGTGCAGACGACGACGGTCCTGCACGTGCTCAACGCCGATGGCAGCGAGCGCGTGTTGACGTATGAGGGGGATGCGGGAACGCTCTCGCTCGATCCGGGGTGGTGGCAGTCCGCGTCACGGTTCGTCGGGCTCGGCTTCACGCACATTCTCGACGGCATCGACCACCTGCTGTTTCTGTTGTGTCTCGTCATTCCGTTCCGGCGCGCGCGGCCGGTGATTGCGCTGGTGACGGCCTTCACGATCGCGCACTCCATCACCCTCGTCGCCTCGGCGGCCGGCTACGCGCCTGATGCGCTGTGGTTTCCTCCCTTCATCGAAGTGCTGATCGCGTTGAGCATCGTGTACATGGCGTGTGAGAACATTGTTGGTGCAAAGATCGAGCGACGCTGGCCGATGGCATTCGCGTTTGGCCTCGTCCACGGGTTTGGTTTTTCGTTTGCGCTGCGCGACACCATGCAGTTCGCCGGCTCGCATCTGGCCGTCTCGCTCGCGGCGTTCAACGTGGGGGTGGAGCTAGGACAACTCGCGGTGCTGGCCGTCGCGATTCCCGTGCTGCATTGGCTGTTCGCGCGCGTCATGCCCGAGCGCGTCGGCACGATCCTGCTGTCGGCGATGGTTGGGCACACTGCGTGGCACTGGATGACGGCGCGGTTCACGACCTTGCGCGAGTATCGCGTGAGCTGGCCGACGATGGATGCGCTGTTTCTCGCCGACGTCATGCGGGCGACGGCAATCGCGCTCGCGCTGGGGGCTGCGGCGTGGCTCCTGTCCGGCCGTCTGCGACGCTGGCTCGCGCCGGGCTCGGGTACGGCATCCACCACGAATTCCGCACTGCTGGCGTTCGTCACGTTCGCGTTCGGTGCGATGTGCTGGCCAGCGACCTCGGAAGCGCAGAAAGCAGTGCGCAGCACCAGCACCAGCACCAGCGCCGGTGTCTATACGGCCCAACAGGCGGTGGCCGGCAAGGAAGTGTTCGTGGCGCAGTGTACCGGCTGCCACACCTCGGCATCGCACACCGGTCCGGCCTTCGCGATCAAGTGGATGGGGCGTCCACTGTCGGAGCTGTTCGGCTACGTGAGCGAGCGTATGCCGAAAGCCACACCCGGCAGTCTCAGCGAAGACGAGTACGTCATGGTGATCGCGTACGTGCTCAAGATCAACGGCATGCCCGCCGGCAAGACCGAGCTGAGCGGAGATCCGGCGGTGTTGAATACCATTCGCTTCGACACGACCAGCGCCAACGCCGGCCAGCGGTCCGGCAGTGTCAGTCCGCAGTGGTTCCTGCAGTCACGCGTCACCACAACACGCAACGCAACGGAGCAACGATGATGCAGCAGAAGACCAGACGAACTGCGGGACTCGCCGCGCTGGTGTGCGCCGCCATCGGAGGCGTGCTGGTCACACAGGCGGCGCGCTCGACGGCACAGACGCAACCACTCGTACGTGGCAACGCGCACGGGGAATGGCGCTACTGGGCCGCCGACGCGTGGGGCACCCGCTATTCGCCGCTCGATCAGATCAACGCCAGCAATTTCGACTCGTTGCAGGTGGCCTGGCAGTGGAACGCCGGCACCTTCGGCAAGGACGAGTACTATCGCACCACGCCGCTCTATGCGAACGGCCGACTCTTCACCGTCGCCTCGACACGACGCGTGGCCACCGCCATCGATCCGTCGAACGGCGAAACGTTGTGGATGTGGCGACTCGATGAAGGCATTCGTTGGCAGAAGGCGCCGCGTCAGTTTGCCGGACGTGGTCTCGCTTACTGGCGCGATGGCAACACCGAGCGCGTGTTCGTCGTCACCCCCGGCTATCACCTCGCCTCACTCGACGCGAAGACGGGCAAACCCGATCCAACGTTCGGCCGGAATGGTGTCGTCGACCTGATGGAAGGACTCGGCTATCCGATGGTCCCACTGGCCGTCGACGATTCCGGTCCGCTGATCATCTCCGATGCCGCACCGATGCGCCAAGCGAAGCCGGGTGAAGGATGGAACGCGGTCACCAAGACCGGCGCCGATGGCACGATGGGTATCGACCCCTCTGCCGGACAGGTCGCGGCGAGTTCGCCGCCGATCGTCGTCGGCAACGTGCTCGTCGTGGGCAACTCGTCCATCCACGGCTATTACCCCATTCGCACGCACAACGTCCCCGGCTTCATTCGCGGATTCGATCTGCGCACGGGCAAGCAGTTGTGGAAGTTCAACCTCGTGCCGCAGCCCGGTGAGTACGGCGCGGACACATGGAAGAAAAGTTCGAAGATCGGCTCCGATGGTGTTGGCAAGAACGATGCGTGGGCACCGTACACCGCCGATCCGGAACTTGGACTCGTCTACATCCCGGTGGGGATGCCGTTGATGGACGAATACGGCGGACATCGTCCGGGCGACAATCTGTACGGCAACAGCATCGTTGCACTCGATGCAAAGACGGGCGTGCGCAAATGGCACTTCCAGATGGTACACCACGACATCTGGGACTACGACACACCGATGGCGCCCAACCTGATGGATGTCACGGTCAACGGTCGTCTGCGCAAAGTCATCGCACAAACCACCAAACAGGGGTGGGTGTACGCGTTCGATCGCGTCACGGGTGAGCCGATCTGGCCCATGCCGGAGATGCCGGTGCTCGACAGCGACGTGCCCGGCGAAGTCGCGTCACCAACACAACCGATTCCGAGCAAGCCGGCGCCGTACGCACTGCAAGGGTTGCAGGAGTCCGATCTCATCGACTACACGCCGGCCATCAAGGACAGCGCACTCAAGATCGCGCAAACCTGTCGCATGGGCCCGTACTTCATTCCGCCGACACTCGCCGATGGCAGTGGCAAGTACGGCAAGAAGTGCTCGTGGTATGCGCCAGGGGCGAGCGGTGGTGTGAACATCGATGGTGGCGCCGCGGTCGATCCGGAGAACGGCACACTGTTCGTCGCCTCGATCAGTCCGCTCAGCACGACCTCGCTCGCCAAGGATCCGTGCTCCGAATTCCGCTACAGCTCACCGCACGACAGCTGCGGCCTGCTTGGCGCGCTGCCGGCGCCCGAGGGATACAAGTCGAGTGGGGGCGGACGTGGTGATGGTTTCTCCGGGCGTGCAGCCGGCTCGCGCATTGGCGGCGTGAGCATCGTGAAGCCCCGGCCGCTGGGCGGCATCACCGCGTACGACATGCGTTCGGGGGAGAAGTCGTGGTGGACGTCGAATGGGGGCATGGTGAAGACGACCAGTCGCGATCCCATCTTCAACGGCGTCACACTGCCCGATATTGGAGCAGGCGGTCAGGCGCAGCTGATGAACACGAAGACGCTGATGATTTACGGCACCGGACGTGGCGGTGGCATTCCGGGTCAGCCGGCGCAGCTCTTTGCAGTAGACAAGGCGACGGGCAAACAGGCCGGAGCGCTCAAGATTCCGAGCAAGACGACCGCGATGCCGATGACGTTTCTGCACCACGGCAAGCAGTACATCGTGTTTGCGACGGGCGCCGAAGAGAACACGAGTCTCATCGCGCTCGCCTTGCCGCGGAAGAAGTAGCGAGGATTCGTCGGCCGGCGGGTTGGCGGCATCGGGTACGTCAACGATTCAACTGAAACGATCCGACCGGCCGTTTCCTCGTGCATGGGAACCGCGGAACCCCCAACGCACCGGTGTAGCTGGGCCGCGAGAAGGGTAAATTGGGTGATGCCCAACATCCTTCAGCACCTTCCGGCCGGCGAGAAAGTCGGCATCGCGTTTTCTGGTGGACTGGATACGAGCGCCGCCCTGCATTGGATGCGGGCGAAGGGCGCCGTGCCGTACGCCTACACGGCCAATCTCGGTCAGCCCGACGAGTCCGACTACGACGAGATCCCGCGCAAGGCGATGGCCTATGGCGCGGAGCAGGCGCGTCTGATCGAATGTCGAGCGCAGCTGGTGGCGGAAGGATTGGCGGCGTTGCAGTGCGGTGCGTTCCACATCACCACGGCCGGCTCGACGTACTTCAATACGACGCCGTTAGGTCGCGCGGTGACGGGTACGATGCTCGTGGCGGCCATGCGTGAAGACGATGTCAACATCTGGGGCGACGGCAGCACGTTCAAGGGGAACGATATCGAGCGGTTCTATCGCTACGGTTTGCTCACCAACCCCGACCTGCAAGTGTACAAGCCGTGGCTCGATCAGACGTTCATCGACGAGTTGGGCGGCCGCACGGAGATGGCCGAGTACCTGATCGAGGCCGGGTTCGAGTACAAGATGAGTGTGGAGAAGGCGTACTCCACCGACTCGAACATTCTGGGCGCGACGCACGAAGCGAAGGACCTCGAATTCCTCAGTAAGGGCATGCACATCGTGCATCCGATCATGGGCGTGGCGTTCTGGCGCGACGATGTGGAGGTCACGCGCGAGACGGTGACCATTCGCTTTGAAGAAGGCATGCCCGTCGCCATCAACGGCAGCACGTACGGCAGCGCGTTGGAGTTATTCATGGAGGCCAACGTCATTGGTGGTCGGCACGGTCTGGGGATGAGCGATCAGATCGAGAATCGCATCATCGAAGCGAAGAGTCGTGGCGTCTATGAGGCGCCGGGGCTTGCGCTGTTGTACATCGCGTACGAGCGGCTGGTGACCGGCATTCACAACGAAGACACCATCGAGACGTATCGCGCCAACGGTCGCAAGCTCGGTCGCCTGTTGTACCAGGGACGCTGGCTCGACTCACAGTCGTTGATGTTGCGCGACTCGGCGCAGCGGTGGGTGGCGCGCGCGATCACCGGTGAGGTCACCATCGAATTACGACGCGGGAACGACTACACCATCATGGATACATCCAGCCCCAACCTGACGTACAAGCCCGAGCGGCTGACGATGGAGAAGGGCGAGGCATTCTTCACGCCCCTCGATCGCATCGGCCAGTTGACGATGCGCAATCTGGATATCGCGGATACGCGCGAGAAGCTGGAGCTGTACACCGAGACGGGGTTGTTGCGCGTGGCGGGCAGGAACGGTGTGCCACAGCTCCCCTCGGGCACGCGGGGCGACGCGTGATGTATCGATTCCTTCTGTCGTTCCGGCTCGCGATTCTACTTTCGCTGTGTGTCGCGCCGACGGTGCTGGCGCAGACGTCGACCATCGGAGTCACGCTGTTCGGCAAAGTGCAGGACGCAGAGACCAAGGCCGCACTCCCGTACCTGTCCCTCCAGCTGCAAACGGAAAAGGACAGCGCGTTCGTTGCCGGTCGACTCACCAACGAATCGGGCGCGTTCACCTTTTCAGGGCTCAAGAAAGGCGTCTACGTGCTGGCGGTCAGGGCGATCGGCTATCGGCCGGTCCGCCAACGGGTATTGATCGGCGAACTGAGTGCATTCCTTGACCTCGGTGCGGTGCTGATGGTGAAGGAGACGCAGACACTGGGCGACGTTGTGGTGACGGCGTCGGCGGACGCGGTGTCCGGTACGATGGACAAGAAAACCTTTGCCGTGTCGGACAACATCAGCCAGTCGGGCGGCTCTGTTTTGCAGGCGATGTCCACCGTGCCGGGGGTGACGATCGGCCAGGACGGCAAGGTGTTGGTGCGCGGCAGCGACAAGGTGGTGGTGCTCATCGACGGCAAACAGACCGCGTTGACCGGCTTCGGTTCCCAGAACGGTTTGGACAACCTTCCCGCGTCGGCGCTGGAGCGCATCGAGATCATCAACAACCCGTCGGCGAAATTCGACGCGAACGCCAGCGCCGGCATCATCAACCTCGTGTTCAAAAAACAGGAGCAGCAGGGTTTCAACGGCAAGCTTGGCCTGATGGGTGGTGCGGGCGCACTGTGGGTCAGGAAGCAGAACCTGCCCACGATTCGCCCGCAGTTCCAAGGTACCCCGAAGTTCAATCCGTCACTGTCCGTCAACTATCGAAACGGGGCGACGAACACGTTCGTGCAAGGCGACTGGCTCTATTCGCCAACGCTGAACAGGAACGAATTTTCCACGCGCACCTACGACGACGGCACGGTCATTCTCCAACAGATCAAGCGCAATCGACGCACCGACTACGCGACGTTGAACGCGGGCGTCGATCACGCGTTCGATGATCACAACTCCGTGACGGTGTCCGGTCTCTTCAACCGGGAGAAGATCCTCGACAACGGTGACAATCCGTACTTCAACGGCTCACTGCAGAATCGCTATCGCCTGTGGCAATTCCTGGAGGACGAAGTCAAGTACACCGCCTTCGGCACGTCCGTCTTCACACACAAGTTCCCGCAACCGGGGCACACGCTCGCGTTCACGGGGAACTACTCGTTCCACCGCGAAGACGAAAAGTACTTCTTCACGAACACGGTGCCATCGTTCGTCGGAACCGATGCGTTCAAGCTGCTGTCCGACGAGCACGTCGTGGATCTCAACGCGGACTACATCAAACCGCTGCGACAGGGGCGCGTAGAGGCCGGATTCAAGGGGCGCTACCGCTCGATTCCCGTGAACATGCAGTTCTTCGCCGGCCAGAACTCGCCACTCGATACCGGCGCTGGCGGCTGGGCGACGTATCGCGAAACAATTCCGGCGCTCTACGGCAACTATGTGTTCGAGAGCCAGCGCCTCGAGCTGGAAGGCGGCGTTCGCTTCGAGACGGTGCAGGTGGACTACGACGTCAATCCCGATCACAACACGTACAAGAGCGATGGTTATCGCTACTTCCAGCCATTCCCGAACGTGCGGGCGGCCTGGAAGTTCGACGAAACCAACAAGCTGTCGCTGTTCTTCAATCGGCGCGTCGATCGTCCGAACGAAGTCGATATCCGCATTTTTCCCAAGTATGACGAACCGGAGCTGATCAAGGTCGGCAACCCTGCCTTGCAGCCGCAGTACGCCACGTCGGCGGAGTTGGGATACAAGACCAGCTGGTCGAGGGGAAGCTTCTACGCCGCGGCGTATCACCGGATTGTCGATGGCACCATCACGCGCATCGCCACGCAGGCACCGGGCAGCCTGCTGCTGTACAACGTCTTTCAGAACGGCGGGCGCAGCTCCAGCACGGGTTCCGAGTTGGTCTGGCAGCAGTCTGTCTCTTCGAAGCTGTCACTCAGCGCCAACGCGAATGCATACCGCCGGAATGTCGATGCGTTCTCGGTCGTCAATCAGTATCCAGTGCCGGTCCGATTCTCGTCGGTACGACAGCAGCTCACGTCGGGAAACGCGAAGCTGAACGCGGTCATCACGCTGCCGAAAGGGTGGCAGACGCAAGTGTCGAATGTCTACCTTGCCCCGGACCTGCTGCCGCAGGGCCGCATCGAGAGTCGCTATTCCCTCGACGTCGGTACCAAGAAGAGCGTCCAGAACGGCAGGGGCGAGATTGTGGCGAATGCAACCGATCTCCTGAATACGATGCAGGCACAGCGAACGATTCGCGGAACCGATTTCCGTCTCGTGAGCACGGATTACCTCGAAACCCAGGTGATTCGGGTGGGATACAACTGGAAGTTTTAGAGGAGAGCGTGTCATGAAACGATTCCACCGTGTTGGACTCGGCATGCTCGTCGCGGGCACCCTCGCTTCCACCAGCGTGCTCTCCGCGCAGGTCCGTCACGTTGGCGACCTCAACACCCGGGAAATTCGCGCCCTCGACCGAGCGCGCACAGTCGTCATTCTGCAGGGAGGCATGCTCGAGGAGCACGGGCCGTACCTGCCGGCATTCACCGACGGCATACTGAGCGCGCGACTCACCAGCGAGCTCGCGGCCGGCATCCTCGCGGAACGCCCCGGCTGGACGGCGCTGATCTTTCCACCGGTGTCGGCCGGCGCGAGCGGTTCGAATGAGATCGGTCGACAGTATTCGTTTTCAGGCACGTACGCGGTACGTCCGTCCACGCTGCGTGCGACGTTCGTCGATCTCGCCAGCGAGTTGGGCGAGCAGGGCTTCCGCTGGGTGCTGCTCGTGCATGTACACGGGTCGCCGCTGCACATCGGCGCGCTCGATGATGCCTCGGATTTCTTCCATGATACGTATGGCGGCACGATGGTCAACCTGTGGGGACTGTTGCCCGTGCTCGGCGGGTGGGGAGGCGCCATGTCCGTGATGACTCCCGCAGAGAAGCTGGCGGATGGGCTTTCGCTGCACGCGGGGATGGACGAGCACAGCCTGATGCTGTACCTGCGCCCTGATCTTGTGGCGCGGGACTACAGGACCGCTCCGCCGGTTGCAGGCGTGAACTACGCGGAGGCGTTCGCTGTGGCGCAGAAGGCAGGCTGGCCCGGCTATCTCGGTGCGCCGCATCTGGCCACCGCCGCGTTTGGGAAGCGCATCTGGAATGCCTTTGCCGACGCGACCGTCAAGACCGCCGTGGAGGTTCTCGATGGCAAAGATCCCGCCGGCTATCCGCGGTACTTGACGTATCTCAAGACGCTGCCGCAGTATCGCGAGTGGATCGACTCGAGCAGTGCGCGGGACTCGGTTGCGGGTGCACGGCTCACCAACTGGCTGGCAGGCAAAAAACGACAGGAGTGAGTGCGGTGAATGATTCCGTGCGAATCCAGCGGCTTTCGGAACACGACACAGCGCTCGCACGACGCACGTTTCACCTCCTCACCGCAGTGTTCGAGGAAGAGCGAGCGCCGCTCAGCGATGCGTACGTCGGCACACTGCTCGCGCGCCCCGGATTCTGGGCGATGGCAGCGATCGAAGGTGATGCGTCCGTAAGCGGCATCCACGTTGCGTTCGTGCCCGCTGACGTCGAGGATGACCACGCACTCGAGTTCTATCGCGCGCTTGGCGGAGAGGAAGCGGAAGTGAGGATTTTCACTTTCGACGAGTTGCATGATGGACATTGACGTTACCCGCAGAACCGACATGCGCGAGCGAGCGTAGCCCGTGGGCACCCACGTCGTGCTCGTACACCCGGAGATCCACTGGAACACCGGAAACGCCGGACGGACCTGTCTCGCAGCGGGTGCAACGCTGCATCTCATAGAACCGCTCGGTTTCTCGCTCGACGAACGCGAAGTGAAGCGTGCAGGGCTCGACTACTGGGAGCATGTTGACGTGCGCGTGTGGAAGGACTGGGAGACGTTCGAGCGCGCGTTGCCCTCACTCGGCGAACCGTACTTCTTCTCCACGAAGGCGACGCAGTTGCTCTGGGATGCGCCCCTCGCCGCGACCGCCGATGTGGTGTTGATTTTCGGACGGGAGACGGGCGGCTTACCGGCGGTGTTGCACGAGCGCTACGGCGACCGTTTCGTTGCGATGCCGATGCTCTCGCCGCGGGTGCGCTCGCTCAATCTCTCGTCGAGTGTCGCGATCGCCGTCTACGAAGTGTTGCGCCAGCGTCAGTCTCTTCGCCATACACGCCGCAATCCCGATTCGGAGCCCGATTCATGACTCGATCCGTGGCCGCGCTGTTACTTGCACTGGTCGGCGTTCCACTTGATGCGATCGCGCAAACCGCGCGCGTGCGCCGGCCGAACATCATCTACATCATGACGGACGATCACGCCGCGCACGCCATTGGCGCGTACGGTTCGCGCGTCAACAAAACGCCGAACATCGATCGCATTGCGCTCGAAGGTGCGCTCTTCACGAGCGTGTTCGCTACGAACTCGATTTGCACGCCGAGTCGCGCCTCGATTCTCACAGGTCAGTACTCGCACATCAATGGTGTCACCGTCTTCAATCGCTTCGACAGTTCGCGCAACACCGTCGCACGACTGATGCAGCAGGGTGGCTACTTCACCGGGATGGTGGGAAAGTGGCATCTGGGCAGCGATCCGGTGGGGTTCGACAGGTGGGAGATCCTACCGGGGCAGGGCGTGTACTTCGATCCGATCTTCTACACGGCGAGCAGTGAGAAGACGTATGCCGGTCGATACGCCACCGACGTGATCACCGATCTCGCGCTCGATTTCATCAAGACGCGGCCGCGTGACAAGCCGTTCTTTCTGATGGTGCACCACAAGGCACCGCACCGGCCATGGGAGCCTGACGAGAAGCACGCCGTGCACTTCGCCGATCAGCGCATCGCCGAACCGTTTACGCTGTGGGACAACTACGCCACACGCACCGACGCGCTGCACGAGAACGAACAGCGTGTCGCCGCCGATCTCACCAATCGCGATCTGAAACTCACGCCACCGCCCGGCCTCACCGCGCAGGCGCTCGCGCAGTGGCGCACGCGCAAGCCGGACACGGTCACCACCACCGTGGAAGGGCAGATGGTGACGCTGACTGGCGTACCATTGGTGCGCTGGAAGTATCAGCGCTACATGAAGGACTATCTCGCCACTGTGCAGTCGGTGGATGACAACATCGGGCGCATCCTCGCGCTGCTCGATTCGACGGGGCTCAAACGCAACACGGTGGTCATCTACACCAGCGACCAGGGATTCTTCCTTGGCGATCACGGCATGTTCGACAAACGCTTCATGTACGAAGAGTCGATCCGCATGCCATTTGTAGTCCGCTGGCCCGCCGGTATCACTCCCAACACCAAGAGCGATGCGATCGGACTGAACATCGACTTCGCGCCGACATTCCTCGATCTGGCCGGACTTCCCGCATCACCGGAGATGCAGGGGCGCAGCCTGTTGCCACTGCTCAAGCGGCGCACGCCGATCGATTGGCGCACGTCGATGTACTACCGCTACTACCACGATCCGGGCGACCATAACACGCGCGTTCATTACGGCGTTCGAACGCGCACGCACAAGCTGATTCACTACTGGAAGAAGGATCAGTGGGAGCTGTTCGACCTCACACAGGACCCGCACGAGCTGCACAACCTCTACGGGCAGCCGGGGATGGCAGCGCTCACCGTGACGCTCAAGACGGAGCTCGCGCGTCTCAAGCGTGAAGCGCGTGACGACGATCAGCTGGCCGACGTACAGATGCCGAACGGCGTGGACGGGACGGTGGCGAGGCTGCGGGGGAAGTAGATCCGTGCCCGTGCGCAGCAGTTCCGCTCGGCTGTGCTGCTGCTGTCGTGCGCGTGTGGCGCAGACGCGCGCCCATACCAGTCCGCGAGCGCCGATACCGTAGCGCAGCTACCGCTCAATGCACGCCTCGACTCGCTGATGGCGCCGCTGGTCGCATCGCACGAGTTCAGTGGCGCCGTCGTTCTCGCGCGGCACGATTCCACGCTGTACGCGCGTGGCTTCGGTATCGCCAATCGGGATTCGGCGGCGGCGTTCACGCCGGACACACCATCCGACGGTGCCTCGCTCGCCAGGACGTTCACGGCGGCCGGTGTCTGGTGGCTGGTGTCCGAGGGGAAGATCGATCCCGCTGCGCGCGTGCGGCGTTACGTCGCCGAGTATCCGCATGCGGCAACGACCGTGCGGCAACTGATCGGGCACGCCGACGGCCTGCCTGACGACTACGCCTTCTTCGACGCGCACTTCACCGACACGCAGGCCCGCACGATCGAGGCGATGCTCCGCGTGCTTGCACGTCACGCCCCCGCACCATCGTTTGCGCCGGGCACGCGTTTCGAGTACTCGAGCCTCGGGTACGATGTCGCCGCGCTGCTCATCGAGCGTGTCACGGGGCAGCGCTACGAGCAGTTCCTGCAGCGACGGTTCTTCACGCCGCTCGAGATGTCGTCCAGCTTCGTGCGTCCTGCGCGTCTTGCCGACTGGCGTGGCACCCGCACGCGCGGCTATCGCTGGCGTGACACAAGTTGGATTCCGGTCGAGGTCTTCGACATGGAGGCCTTTCGCGGCGGATCCAACATCTACTTCTCCGCGCGCGACGTCAGTCGATGGGCGAATGCGCACGCGGGCGGCAGGGCCATGCCGGCTGAGGTGTTGGCGGCAGGCGCGTCACGTGTCGTGGTGGCTGCGGAGCGCACCGCATTGACCGAATTGAACTGGTACTGCGATGCAACGGGCGATCGATGCTACTACACAGGCGATCTCAACGCGTTCTTCAGCTTTGTCTACTGGGACCGCGCGCGCGGCGAAAGCGCCGTCTTTGTGAGCAACAGTGCGTTGCCGATGTGGCGTCGCGCGGAATTGGCCCGTGACTCGAGTGCGACGTGTTTCCGGTCGCACCCGACGTGCTCTATGTGCCTGGTCTCGACTGGTGGCTTGCTATCCGCGAAACGCCGGAGCCCGTCGAGCTGCACGTGAGCTCGCTCTTCCTCGTGCGAGTCGCGCAGCGCGTGCGCTGAGT
>Ga0163144_10001823_pt1 | contig 49869 bp, 49 predicted proteins | sample OliLak19BULKMAT1_FD_123175 | JGI IMG/M metagenome (GOLD analysis project Ga0163144, IMG submission 123175) | Freshwater microbial mat bacterial communities from Lake Vanda, McMurdo Dry Valleys, Antarctica - Oligotrophic Lake LV.19.BULKMAT1 | ecosystem: Environmental > Aquatic > Freshwater >... | reverse complement strand
CATAGACCATCGGTTCAAGGAAATATAGAGCTCACGCGTACACGGCAGACAATTTCATTCTAGCGCCGCAAAGGCGCTGCGTGCATGCGCCGCAAGTCACAAAAGATGATCGTCGTCGCCGAGTGCGGTGTCTATGCGTCTGACCAGCGCGGCGAGGTCGGCTTCTTCGGTGGTGGGTCGCACTTCGCCGCCGGCGGCGGGCTGCGGGGCTGGCGGCGTGGCCATGCGCTCGGCCAGCCGGTAGGCCAGATTGAGGGCGGCAAGCACGGCGATGCGCTCGCGCGCCTTCACCTTGTTGCCGTCGCGAATGGCACTCATTTCCTGGTCGACGCTTGCCACGGCAGTCTGCAGCAGGGACTCGCCACCCACCGGGCAGCCAAGGATGTAGCCTTGGCCCATGATCGTCACTTCCACCTGTTTCATGGGGTCTTGTTCCTGTCGCGCTCGTCGCGTTCGCTGTTCACCGCCGGCAGCCGTTCGAGCAGGGCGTCGATGCGCGAGCGCGCCGCCGCCAGCCGCGAGCGCAGGCTGTCGCGTTCGGCCGAAACGCTGCCGAGTTGCTGCTCCAGCAGGACACGGGTGCGCTTGAGCTCCTCGTGGCGCAGCACGAGACGTTCTATGCGGTCTGCAAGGTCTTGGAGCTTGGACATGGCGGCGGGCGACTCCTGTCCCCGATTGTAGGTGGCCGTCAACGCCGAACTGCCGCGGAACTGCCGCGGAACTGCCGACGCCGGCCGCTTCGGCCGTCAAGGGGCCAGCTTGCGGCCGTGGTCGCACCAGGCCCGCACGACGCACTTTGCGCAGAGCGGCTTGCGCGCCTGGCAGACGTAGCGGCCGTGCAGGATCAACCAGTGATGCGCGTCGACGAGGTGGCGCGCCGGGATGCGCGCCAGCAAACCTTGTTCGACGGCCAGCGGCGTGCGCCCGGGCGCCAGCCCGGTGCGGTTGGCGACGCGGAAGATGTGCGTGTCGACCGCCATCGTCGGCTCGCCGAACGCCACGTTGAGCACCACGTTGGCGGTCTTGCGGCCGACGCCGGGCAAGGCCTGCAGAGCGTCGCGCGAGCGCGGCACCTCTGCGCCATGCTGTTCGACGAGGATGCGGCAGGTCTCCATCAGGTGCCTGGCCTTGGTGCGGAACAGGCCGATCGTGCGGATCAGCTCCGTCACGCGCTCCAGGCCCAGATCGAGCATCTTCTGCGGAGTGGGCGCCAGCGCGAACAAGGTGCGTGTGGCCTTGTTGACGCTGACATCGGTGGCCTGGGCCGACAGCAGCACGGCGGCCAGCAGTTCGAATACGCTGGTGAACAACAACTCGGTCTGCGGCAACGGGTCGGCGGCCTGCAAGGTGGCGAAAAACGGTTCGATGTGCTGTCGCTGCATGGGTGGGTGCGAATCCGGCGTGGCGACCGGTACCGGTGGATTCAGCTGCCGGCGCGCTGCCGCGCACGTGCCAGCGCGGCTTCAACCACCGCGCGCTTGCGTGCGATGGCCTCGGGGTCGGTCAGGCGGGTATGGCTTTCCAGGTCGGCCAGCTTGGCGGCGGCCTTGGCGGCCAGCCGTTCGTCGTTTTCGCGCCGGTCACGCTCGGTGCGCAGGCGGTGGAAGGCGTAGCGCTCCCTGGCCTCGTCGGCCAGCGGGGCGCTCCAGGCCGCCCAGCCACTGCGCCCGGGCGTCACCGGCAGCATCGCGATGCAGTCGACCGGGCAGGCCGGCACACACAGTTGGCAGCCCGTGCACTGGGCGTCGATCACGGTGTGCATCAGCTTCGACGCGCCGACGATGCAGTCGACCGGGCAGGCCTTGATGCACAGCGTGCAGCCGATGCACCAGGCTTCGTCGATGACGGCCAGGGCGCGCGGGCCCTCGCTGCCATGCGCCGGGTCGAGCGGCAGCGCGGCGCGGCCGATGATCACGGCCAGGCGAGCGATGCCTTCGGCGCCGCCCGGCGGGCAGCGGTTGATGTCGGCGGTGCCGCTGGCCATCGCTTCGGCGTAGCTTCGGCAATCCGGGTATCCGCAGCGCGTGCACTGGGTTTGCGGCAGTGCCGCGTCCAGCGCGTCGGCCAGCAGGCTGACGGCCGATGTCGAGGCCGACGCCGCGGGTTCGCCGTGTTTACAGGGTTCAGGCAATGTCTTCGGCGCGGCGGTGGTCACCGCCCGATTATCACTTTGCCTTGCTTATCGTCCGCACGCTGGTGGCATCCGCCAGACCGGCGGCCTGGTTGTAGGAGCTGATGAAACTCCTGACGTGCGGATAGACCTTCTCGCGCCAGCGCCGGCCGGAGAAGATGCCGTAATGGCCCGCGCCTTCGGCGTCGTAATGGAACTGGTGTTCGATCGGAATGCCTGAGCACAGACCGTGCGCCGCGCGTGTCTGGCCGGCGCCCGAGATGTCGTCGAGCTCGCCTTCGATGGTCAGCAGCGCGGTGGTGGTGATGTCCTGCGGCCGCACCAGCGCCCCGTTCACTTCCCAGGTGCCGTTGACCAGTGAGAAGTCCTGGAACACCGTCTTGATGGTGTCGAGGTAATACTCGGCGGGCATGTCGAGCACGGCGTTGTATTCGTCGTAGAACTGGCGGTGCGACTCGGCGCTGTCGTCGTCGCCGCGGATCAGGTCGGAGAAGTAGTCGTAGTGCGAGGTCATGTGGCGATCCGGGTTCATCGCCACGAATCCCGTGTGCTGCAGGAAACCCGGGTAGACGCGCCGCCCGGCGCCCGGGAAGTTGCCCGGCACGCGGTAGATCACGTTGTTCTCGAACCAGCTGTACGGCTTGTTGACGGCCAGATTGTTGACGGCCGTCGGGCTGAGGCGGGCGTCGATCGGGCCGCCCATCATCGTCATCGTGCGCGGCGTGGCCTCGCCCTGGCTGGCCATCAGCGAGATGGCGGCAAGCACCGGCACCGTGGGCTGGCAGACCGAGATCACGTGCGCATCCGGACCGACGAAGCGGATGAACTCCTGCACATAGGCGATGTAGTCGTCGAGATGGAACGTGCCCTTGTCGAGCGGCACCATGCGGGCGTCGGTCCAATCGGTGATGTACACCTTGTGATCGTGCAGCAGGTGCCTGACGGTGTCGCGCAGCAGCGTGGAGTGGTGGCCCGACAGCGGTGCCACCACCAGCACCGTGGGCTGCAGCTTCATTTCATCCAGCGCCGCCGGGTTGTCGGTGAAACGCTTGAAGCGCAGCAGCCGGCAGAAGGCCTTGACGATTGGCACCTGTTCCTGCACCGCTACCTCGACACCGTTGACCGTGGCCGTGGTGATGCCGAAAGCGGGCTTCTCGTATTCCTTGGCGAGCCGGTGCAAGAGGTCGTAACCGGCCGACACGCGCTGCGCCATCGGCGTGTGGGCGAACGGTGACAGCGGGTGGTTGTAGAGCTTCGCCGACGCGCTGGCGAACTCGGAGAAGGGCGCCATCAGGGCGCGCTGCGATTCATAGAGTTGGTACAACATCGTGAGTCTCCGGTCTATTAGGTGCGAGCAGACAAATCATGTGACTGCTGTACTGAGCACAGGCTGACAGAACTCATCATTTTTGTGCAGTGCAGCAAATATACGCCCGATCTGCTGATCGTGACGGTTCTGTGGCACGCCTGAAAGGTCGAAAACACGCACTTGCGGTGTCGAAATCCAGTCATTGTCAGCTTGGCGACAGTGCAGAGACGACAAAGTCCGCGTCTCGCGGGCTTTGTTCGCCTTGGCCGGTCGGTCCTACATCACGCGGGCGAGCGCGCTGACCACGGCGTCGATGTTGCGGCTGTTGATGGCAGCCACGCAGATGCGCCCCGAGTCGACACCGTAAACGCCGAACTCGGCGCGCAGCCGTTCCATCTGCGTCTTGGCCAGGCCCGAGTAGCTGAACATGCCCTTCTGGCGGGTGATGTAGCTCAGGTCGCCTGTCACGCCGGCCGCCTGCAGTTTGGCCACCAGCTGGTGGCGGGTGGCGCGGATGCGTTCGCGCATGCCGGCCAGTTCTTCTTCCCACTGGGCGCGCAGCGCCGGCGTCGTCAGCACGGTGGCCACGACCGTCGCGCCGAAGGTCGGCGGGTTCGAGTAATTCGTGCGGATGACGATCTTCAGCTGCGACAGCACGCGTGCTGCTTCGTCCTTGCTGGTGCACACCACGCTGAGCGCGCCGACACGCTCGCCGTAGAGCGAGAAGCTCTTGGAAAACGAGGTCGAGACGAAGAAGTCGATGCCGGCGGCGAGGAACTGCTGGATGACGGCGCCGTCTTCGGCGATGCCGTCGCCGAAGCCCTGGTAGGCCATGTCGAGGAAGGGCACCAGGCCGCCGGCCTGGCAGGCGCTCACTACCTGAGTCCACTGCGCCGGGTTGATGTCACAGCCGGTCGGGTTGTGGCAACAGGCGTGCAGCACGACGATGGTGCCCGGCGCGGCCGCGGCCAGCGCGGCCCGCATGGCTTCGAAGCGCACGCCGCGCGTGGCGGCGTCGTAGTACGGGTAGCTGGCCACCTCGAAGCCGGCGTTGCTGAACAGTGCACGGTGGTTTTCCCAGCTCGGGTCGCTGATCAGCACCAGCGCATTCGGGTTCAGGCGCTTGAGGAAATCGGCGCCGACCTTCAACCCGCCGGTGCCGCCAATGGCCTGCACCGTGGCCACGCGGCCTGCGGTCACGGCCTCGGCAGCCACGCCGAAGACCAGCGCCTGCACCGCCTTGTCATAGGCGGCGATGCCGTCGATCGGCAGGTAGCCCTTGGCCTGGGGCGATTCGAACAGCTGACGCTCGGCCGTCGACACGCAGGCCAGCACGGGCAGCCGGCCCTGGTCGTCGAAGTAGACGCCCACGCCCAGGTTCACCTTGGCCGGGTTGGGGTCGGCGTTGAACTGCTCGTTGAGGCCGAGGATGGGGTCGCGCGGGGCCATTTCGACGGCGGCGAACAGGGATGGGGTGGCGGACATGGCGGAGATTCCTGAGAACACGGTGGCGGCGGCGGTGCCGGCGGCTGCAGAACATGGCGCGGAACGCTACTCTGCGCGGTTGTCCGCGACGTTCGCAACGCTGCCGGACTTTGGATTCTAATTTCTTCGCCCAGGGATGCCGCCGATGAACCAGCTTGCCGAAATGCCCGCCGTGCCCGAAGAGGCTCGGCCCGAAGGCGAGTTCGTCTCCTTCCCCGGCTCGCCCTTCCAGCTGTTTCAGCCTTACGCGCCGGCCGGCGACCAGCCCACGGCCATCGCGCAGCTGGTGGAAGGCATCGAGGACGGCCTGAGCTTCCAGACCCTGCTCGGCGTGACCGGCTCGGGCAAGACCTTCACGATGGCCAACGTCATTGCCCGCCTGGGCCGGCCGGCGATCGTCTTCGCGCCGAACAAGACGCTGGCCGCGCAGCTCTGCAGCGAGTTTCGCGAGTTTTTTCCGAAAAACGCGGTGGAGTACTTCGTCAGCTACTACGACTACTACCAGCCCGAAGCCTATGTGCCGCAGCGCGACCTGTTCATCGAGAAGGACAGCGCGATCAACGAGCACATCGAGCAGATGCGCCTTTCTGCGACGAAGAGCCTGCTGGAACGGCGCGACGTCATCATCGTGGCGAGCGTCAGTGCGATCTACGGCATCGGCAACCCGGCCGACTACCACCAGATGGTGATGACGCTGCGGGTGGGCGACAAGCTCGGCCAGCGCGACGTCATCCAGCAGCTGATCCGCATGCAGTACCAGCGCAACGAGACCGACTTCTCGCGCGGCACGTTCCGCGTGCGCGGCGACACCATCGACGTCTTCCCCGCCGAGCACAGCGAGCTGGCGCTGCGCATCGAGCTCTTCGACGACGAGATCGAAAGCCTGCAGTTGCTCGACCCGCTGACCGGCCGCATCCGGCAGAAGATCCCGCGCTTCACGGTCTACCCGAGCAGCCATTACGTGACGCCGCGTGAGCGCGTCGTCGACGCCATCGGCACCATCAAGGAAGAGCTGCGCGAACGGGTGGCGCAGTTCGTTTCGTCGGGCAAGCTGGTGGAAGCGCAGCGCATCGAGCAGCGCACGCGCTTCGACCTGGAGATGATGCAGGAGGTGGGCCACTGCAAGGGCATCGAGAACTACACGCGCCATCTGTCGGGCGCCAGGCCCGGCGACCCCCCGCCCACGCTGGTGGACTACCTGGCGAAGGATGCCCTCATGTTCATGGACGAGAGCCATGTGCTGATCGGCCAGTTCGGCGGCATGTACAACGGCGACCGGGCGCGCAAGACCACGCTGGTCGAATACGGATTCCGGCTCCCCAGCGCGCTCGACAACCGACCCTTGAAGTTCGAGGAATTCGAGGGCAAGGCCCGGCAGACGGTGTTCGTCTCGGCCACACCGGCGGCCTATGAAAAGGAGCATGCGGGCCAGGTCGTCGAACAGCTGGTGCGCCCGACGGGACTGGTCGACCCCGAGGTCGAAGTGCGGCCAGCCAGCAATCAGGTCGATGACCTGCTGCAGGAGATCCGCGAGCGTGTGAAGGTCGGTGAGCGCGTGCTCGTCACCACGCTGACCAAACGCATGGCCGAGCAGCTGACCGACTACCTCAGCGACAACGGCGTCAAGGTGCGCTACCTGCACAGCGACATCGACACGGTGGAGCGCGTGGAGATCCTGCGCGACCTGCGGCTCGGCACCTTCGACGTGCTGGTCGGCATCAACCTGCTGCGCGAGGGCCTGGACCTGCCCGAGGTCAGCCTGGTGGCCATACTCGATGCCGACAAGGAAGGCTTCCTGCGCTCCGACCGCAGCCTGATCCAGACCATCGGCCGCGCCGCGCGCAACCTGCACGGCCGCGCCATCCTGTACGGTGACCGCATCACCGATTCGATGCGCCGCGCCATCGACGAGACCGAGCGGCGCCGCAACAAGCAGATCGCCCACAACCTCGCGATGGGCATCACGCCCAGGAGCGTGACCAAGCAGATACGCGACATGATCGACGGCGTCGTGTCGGAGAAGACTACACGCGATCTGATCAGCGCCACGAAGGCGGCGGCCGAGGTGGAGGCGATGTCGGAGAAGGACCTCGGCAAGCGCATCAAGCTCCTGGAGAAGCAGATGCTCGAACACGCGAAGAACCTCGAGTTCGAGAAGGCGGGCCGGGTGCGCGATCAGCTGGCGCTGCTGCGCGAGCAGGCCTTCGGCGGCTCTGCCCATGACGTGAATGTGGTGCCGATCTCCGCGGGCCCTGTGCCCAAGCCGGCCGGGCGGCCGGCGCGCTGAAGATTTCCGGCCGGTCGGCCGGTGCGCTGAAGATTTCCGGCCGGGCGGCCGGTGTCAGCGCAGCCGCCGCAGCGCTCCCAGCAGCACCAGCCCGGCAAGCACCAGGCCCAGCGTGGCCGGTTCGGGGACGCTGCGCGAACCGCCTTCAGCCGAGGCGAACCGGCGTCCGTCGTCGTCGGCATGCATCAGCGCGTCGGGCAGCCGGCGCATGGCGTCGTCCGCCGTCTGCGCGCCGCCCGCGGGCGCCCGCCGCAGCCGTTCGGCGCGCTGCCCGAGCACCGAGACGTTGCCGCACACGTGGGGCACCATGACTGCGTAGACCCGGCCGTCGGCGGCGGTGCCTTCATAGAGGTCGGCGCGCTCGGCGTGGCCTTCCTTGAAGTTGACCCGGGTGGTCAGGCACAGCGTGTGGCCATAGGTCATGGCCACGGTGCCCGAGTCGAACTCGCGCGCGCTGGTGTCGGCGCGTATCGATGCGTTGGTGATCGTCAGCCGGTCGGTGACGGTGCCGCTGCGGATGTCGGCATCGATGCGCCGCACCACCTCGGGCGGCAGTTGTGCCAGCACCAGCGCCTGCTCCGGGGTGCCGCGGTAGGGGTTGCGGCCGGGCTGGCCCCAGGCGCAATGGCGGCGCAGCTGCAGGCGCGTCGCGGTGGCCTCGGGGCGCGCTGCCGACTTGTCGGCGGACGCCGATGGTCGGCTCTGGCTGGCGCCGGTGCTGATCGACGGCGCCGCCTCGGCCGGGCTGCCTTCGGCCGCCCGTGACAGCAAAGGGTGGCCAACTGGAAGCGGGTCGCCGTCGAAACTCTGCCCCGGCGCCAGCGTCTGCCAGCCCGCTGGCGCCCGGTTCTGGCTGCCCATGACGACCGCGACGGCGCCGATGGCCAGCACACCGAAGCCGGCCAGCAGCCACGGCGCGGACCTCAGCCAGCGCGGCTGCCGCATCGATCTTGATCGATTAGAGGAACCACGGCGTGTCAGCAAACCTTCCCAGCCGCAGGTGGCGGCGCGGCAGCGGTAACGCCGCAAGGCGGGCGCCGTGTCGGGCAAGCGATCTTCCGGGCGGCGGTGCACGCGACGCAGGTCATCTCCGTCGCACAAGGGGCAACGTCGCTGGGCGGGGCGGGCAGCTGCGGGGGTCAAACCTCTTGTCCGTTTCTGATGTTCGTCGCGGATGTCCGTTGCGGTTGGCTGTGAAGCTGAACGCGTTGCGATCGGCCACGCCACCCGGCGCCACTTCGGTGCACTGGGCCTTGGTTGCTTATCGGCCCGTCGCAAGGACGGCTTGAGTTGGTGCCCCGGCTTGCCGACAACCCGGATGGCAGCCGCTGCCTGTCCGCCTGTATCTGCCGACGCCATGAAGTTCTACGCCAGCCTGCCCCGACTCAACGGACTCCACGGGCGTCGCGCCTGCCGTGACGCGGCCCTGGGCTGCGCCGTCGCTGCGTCAGCGCTGTGCTGGGCGGCCGGTGGCGCGTCGTTGGCCGGTGCCGAAGCGCTGGCGGCTGCGCCACCGTCGCCGGGTGTGCACCGCCTGCTGCTGGCCATCAATCAGTACCGCCGCCAGAACGGTCTGGTGCCGCTCGAGCCGGCGCCAGAACTGGAACTGCTGGCGCTTCAGCACAGCAACGCGATGGCGACGCAGCGCCATGCCAGCCACGCCGGCTTTACTTCGCGCTTCGAGCGCGCCGACAGCGACCTCTGCGTGGAAAATGTGGCCGCCGGTTTCGCTACCGCCGAGGCTGCGGTCGTGGGCTGGCGCGCCTCGCCGCCGCACGACCGCAACCTGCTCGAGCCGCGATTGCGCCGGGTCGGCATGGCCAGCGTCGACCGCTACATCACCATGTTTGCCTGCGAGACGGCCGGCATGCCGGCGCCGCCGCTGAAGGGCAGGATGGCGGCACTCGAGTGACGCACCCGAAACCTTGCTGTTACCGCTGCGATATGCTGGGTTGATGTGGATGAAAAAGCGGCCCTTGCCGGAACCGGAGCTTCGTGTGCTGATGGTCTGCAGCGGCAACATCTGCCGTTCGCCCACGGCCGAAGGTGTGCTGCGCGTCAAGCTGCAGGCCGCCGGTCTGGCCGGCCAGGTCGCCGTGGATTCGGCGGGCACCCATGGCTTCCATGTCAGCGAACCACCCGACCCGCGCGCCCGCCGGCATGCGCTGGCGCGCGGTTACGACCTCTCGAAGCAGCGTGCGCGCCGGGTGGAGCGAGAAGACTTCGAGCGCTTCGACCGCCTGCTGGCGATGGACGAGGGCCACCGCCTATGGCTGCTCGACATGGCGCCGGCCGGTCTGGAGGGACGCGTCGGCATGCTGATGGGTTTTGCTCTCCGGCATGCCGGACAGACCGAAGTGCCCGATCCGTACTACGGCGCCGCGCAGGGTTTCGAGCGGGTGCTCGACCTTGTCGAGGATGCCTGTGACGGCTTGGTGGCGGACCTCCTGCGAGGTGACGGCCGCTCGAGCGGAACTTCCTGAACCAATCTTGACCAAAACAGTGGGTCTCGGGTATAGTTGACAGAATCAGTCGGAATCAATCGCGGGTTTACCCGCAAGCCGGACGGAGGCAGAAAAGCTGCCGTTCGACAGGTCGTCCGACCTCTTTTGCTGACCCGTGCTGTGTTCCGCCTCGACTGTTCGACAGGAGTTTTTCACATGCGTCTCACCACCAAAGGCCGTTTTGCCGTCACCGCGATGATCGATCTCGCCCTGCGTTCCGGCGCCGGCCCGGTCGCCCTGGCGGCGATCAGTCATCGGCAGCAGATTTCGCTGTCTTATCTGGAGCAGTTGTTCGGCAAGCTGCGCCGTCACGAACTGGTGGAAAGCACGCGCGGCCCGGGCGGCGGTTATTCGCTGGGCCGAGGCGCTAGTGAGATCACCGTGGCCGACATCATCGTGGCGGTCGACGAACCGATCGACGCCACTGGCTGCGCCGGCAAGGAAAACTGCATGGGCGAAGATGCCGGCCGCTGCATGACGCACGACCTGTGGGCCAGCTTGAACGCCAAGATGATCGAATATCTCGACTCCATCTCGTTGAAGAAACTGGTTGATGAACAACTCGCCAAGGGCGTCAACATCGAAGAAGTGCCGATCAGGCGGGCCATCTCGTCGCAGCCCGTGGTCAGGCCGATCAAGGTGACGGCGCCGAATTCCGTGTTTGCCCTGGGCAACGCCTTCCTGAAGTAGAGGTTTCGCTGACATGACCCCGCATTTCCCCGTTTACATGGACTACGGCGCCACCACGCCGGTCGACCCGCGCGTTGTCGACTTGATGATTCCCTGGCTGCGCGAGCATTTCGGCAACCCGGCTTCCCGCAGCCACGCCTGGGGCTGGGAAGCCGAAGCGGCCGTGGAGCGTGCGCGTGGCCAGGTGGCGAGCCTCATCAATGCCGACCCGCGTGAGATCGTCTGGACCTCGGGTGCGACCGAGAGCAACAACCTCGCGCTGAAGGGCGCGGCGCACTTCTACGAGTCACGCGGCAAGCACCTGGTGACGGTCAAGACGGAGCACAAGTGCGTGCTCGACACCATGCGCGAACTGGAGCGCCAGGGTTACCAGGTGACCTATCTCGACGTTCAGGAAAACGGCCTGCTCGACCTGGATCAGTTCAAGGCGGCATTGCGGCCCGACACCATCCTGGCGTCGGTAATGTTCGTCAACAACGAGATCGGCGTGATCCAGGACATCCCGGCCATCGGCGCGATCTGCCGTGAGCGCGGCATCCTGCTGCATGTCGACGCCGCGCAGGCCACCGGCAAGATGCCGATCGACATGGCCAGCCTGCCTGTCGACCTGATGAGCCTGGCCTCGCACAAGACTTACGGACCGAAGGGCATCGGAGCGCTTTACGTGCGCCGCAAGCCGCGCGTGCGGCTGGAAGCGCAGATGCACGGTGGCGGCCATGAGCGCGGCATGCGCTCAGGCACGCTGCCCACCCACCAGTGCGTGGGCATGGGCGAGGCCTTCGCCATCGCGCAGGCCGAGATGGGCACAGAGAGCGAGCGGATCCGCATGCTGCAGCGCAAGCTGCTGGCCGGGCTGTCGTCGATGGAGCAGGTCTTCGTCAACGGCGACCTCGAGCGCCGCGTGCCGCACAACCTGAACGTGTCGTTCAACTTCGTCGAAGGCGAGTCGCTGATCATGGGCGTCAAGGGCTTGGCGGTGTCTTCGGGTTCGGCCTGCACCTCTGCCAGCCTGGAGCCCAGTTACGTGCTTCGAGCGCTCGGCCGTAGCGATGAACTGGCCCACTCGAGCCTGCGCATGACGATCGGCCGTTTCACCACCGAACAGGAAATCGATTACGCCGTGGCCACGCTGCAGGACAGTGTCGCCCGCCTGCGCGAACTGTCTCCCCTGTGGGACATGTTCAAGGAAGGCATCGACCTGAAAAGCATTCAGTGGTCTGCCCACTGATGTCCGCCCACTGACCACAGGAGTATTGACATGGCATACAGCGACAAGGTTGTCGAACACTACGAAAACCCGCGCAACGTCGGTTCTTTTGAAAAGGGAGACGACACGGTGGGCACCGGCATGGTCGGCGCGCCGGCCTGCGGTGATGTGATGAAGCTTCAGATCAAGGTCAATGCCGAGACCGGCCTCATCGAGGACGCGCGCTTCAAGACCTACGGCTGCGGCTCGGCCATCGCGTCGAGTTCGCTCGTCACCGAATGGGTGAAGGGCAAGACGCTCGACCAGGCGATGACGATAAAGAACACGCAGATCGCGGAAGAACTGGCGCTGCCGCCGGTGAAGATCCACTGCTCGATCCTCGCCGAAGACGCCATCAAGGCTGCCGTGCTCGATTACAAGACCAAGCACGGCGCCGCCACGCAGGCGGGCTGACGCGGCATGTCGGTCACTCTCACAGAAGCGGCGGCACGCCATGTGTCGCGCTACATCTCTCGTCGCGGCAAGGGCGTGGGCGTGCGCCTGGGCGTGAAGACCACCGGCTGCTCGGGCCTGGCCTACAAGCTCGAATATGCCGATGAGATCGCGCCGGAAGACGTCATCTTCGAAGACCACGGCGTCAAGGTGCTGATCGATCCGAAGAGCCTGCCCTACATCGACGGCACCGAACTCGACTTCGTGCGCGAGGGCCTGAACGAAGGCTTCAAGTTCCTCAACCCGCGTGAGAAGGATCGCTGCGGCTGTGGAGAATCGTTCCGTGTGTGACGCCGCAGGTTGACGCGGCAGTCACCCAGCAAGGCGCGGCGACCCGGCCGCGCTTTTTCATTTTCAGCCGCCCCATGCCTGACGTTATCGTGATCCGCCGCGAACGCCCAGACCACCCGCAGGTGGTGGCGTCGCCGAACTCGTTCGATGCCTGTCTGCCCTGTCTGGTCTCGCTCTACGCGCCCGAGGACAAGCATGTTCTCGGCGTGCAGGCTCTGCTGGCACCCGAGCTGAACTTCCTTGCCGCCTGGCGCGGCGATGCGGTGGTCGGCACCGCCGCGGCACACCGCCTGCCACGCGAAGCCGACACCATGCTCCGGCCCAGCGGCGAGATGAAGCGCAAGATGCTGACGCATGCCCAGCGTGGTCTGAGCTTGGTGGTTCGTCTTCTGGTCGCGCTCGAACAGACTCTTCTCGACAGCGGTGTTCGGCTGGCCCTGCCGGAAACCGGCCGCGACCGAACTGCCGCCGCGCGGCTCCATGAACGCTGCGGTTACCGCCGGCGCCGGCCTTTCGGCGGCTACCCTGACAACGGCCTGTCGCCATTCTTCGGGAAGTCACTGTGAGACTCGACGACGACGACTTCACATTGTTCGGCCTGCCGGCGGCCTACGCGCTGGACCGCGCCGATCTCGACACCCGCTGGCGCCGCCTTCAGGCCGAGGTGCACCCCGACCGTTTCGTCGCCGAGGGCGCCGCCGCGCAACGCCTGGCCATGCAATGGGCGGTGCGCGTGAACGAGGCGTACCAGAGACTGAAAGACCCGGTGCGCCGCGCCGCCTACCTTTGCGAACAGCGCGGCGCGGCCATCGCCGCCGAGCGCAACACCGCCATGCCGGCCGCCTTCCTGGTCCAGCAGATGGAATGGCGCGAGGCGCTGGACGACGCCACGGGCCTGGCCGCTGTCGAGGTGCTGGACCGGGAAGTGCAGAGCTCGGAACAAGACCTGCTGCGCACGCTGCAGTCCGCGCTCGACGAACAGAACGACGCCGATGCCGCAGCCACCACCGTGCGCGCCCTGATGTTCGTCTCCCGCTTCCGCCAGGACATCGAGCGCCGTCTCGACGCCCTCGACACCACCCGATAAGACCCCGAGTCATGGCACTGTTGCAGATCTCCGAACCCGGCCAGACACCCGACCCGCACCAGCGCCGCATCGCCGTGGGCATCGACCTCGGCACCACGCATTCGCTGGTGGCCGCCGTGCGCCATGGCGTGGCCGAATGCCTGCCCGACGAACTTGGCCGGGTGCTGTTGCCGTCGGCCGTGCGCTACCTCGACGGCGGCCGCCGGCAGATCGGCTACGAGGCCCGCGACGCGCAGGCCGAGGATCCGGAGAACACGCTGGTCTCCGTCAAACGCTTCATGGGCCGCCGGCTGGCCGACGTGGCAGGCCATGAGCGCCTGCCTTACCGCTTCATCGACCAGCCGGGCATGCTGGCCGTGGCCACGCGCGACGGCGTGAAGACGCCTTTGGAGGTCTCGGCCGAGATCCTGGCCAGCCTGCGCCAGCGTGCCGAAGACAGTTTCGACGCCGACCTCTTCGGCGCCGTCATCACCGTGCCGGCGTACTTCGACGATGCCCAGCGCCAGGCCACGAAAGATGCCGCGCAGCTTGCCGGCCTGAACGTGCTGCGCCTGATCAGCGAGCCCACCGCGGCGGCCGTGGCCTACGGCCTGGACCATGGCAGCGAAGGGCTGTACGCGGTCTACGATCTCGGCGGCGGCACCTTCGACATCTCGTTGCTGCGCCTGAACCGGGGTGTCTTCGAAGTGGTGGCCACCGGCGGCGACGCCGCTCTCGGCGGAGACGACATCGACCACCTGCTCGCCGACTGGGCCTTGCTGCAGGCCGGTCTGACCGCCGCCACACCGCACGACAAACGTGCCGCTTTGGTGGCCGCGCGCGCCGCCAAGGAAGCGCTGAGCGATGCTGCGGCCGCGCCTTGGCTGGCATCGATAGGCGGCGTGGAACACACGGTCGACATCAGCCGCGAACAACTCGACCACCTGACGCGGCCGCTCGTCGACCGCACCCTGGCCGCCGTGCGCAAGGTGCTGCGCGACGCCAGCGTGGCGCGCGACGAGGTGCAGGGCGTGGTGATGGTCGGCGGCTCCACCCGCATGCCACTGGTGCGCACGGCGGTCGGCGAGTTTTTCGGCCGCGCTCCGCTGACCGACGTCAACCCCGACGAGGTGGTGGCCGCCGGCGCCGCCATCCAGGCCAACGCGCTGGCGGGAAATGCCGGCAGCGGTGACCTGCTGCTGCTCGACGTCATCGCGCTCTCGCTCGGGCTCGAAACGATGGGCGGCCTGGTCGAGCGCGTCATCGAGCGCAACACCACCATCCCGGCCGCGCAGGCGCAGGAGTTCACCACCTTCAAGGACGGCCAGACGGCGATGGTCATCCACGTCGTGCAGGGCGAGCGCGACCTCGTCAGCGAATGCCGTTCGCTGGCGCGTTTCGAGTTGCGTGGCCTGCCGCCGATGGTGGCCGGTGCGGCGCGCATCCGTGTCACCTTCCAGGTCGACGCCGACGGCCTGCTGAGCGTCTCGGCGCGCGAACAGGTCTCGGGCGTAGAGGCCTCGGTGGTCGTCAAGCCCAGCTACGGCCTGGCCGACGACCAGATTGCGCAGATGCTGAAAGACGGCTTCGCGCATGCCGAGGACGACATGGCCGCGCGCTCGTTGCGCGAGGCGCAGGTCGACGCCGAGCGCCTGGTGCTCGCCACGGTTGCGGCGCTGCAGGTCGACGGCGACCTGCTGACGCCCGAAGAGCGCCAGCTGGTGGAAGACCTGCTGATCGAGACGCGGCGCTGTGCGGCGGACGACGACGCGCACGCCATCGAGAGGGCCGTCGAAGTTCTTGCCGAAGCCACCGAAAATTTCGCCGCCGCGCGCATGAACCAGGGCATCCGGCAGGCACTGGCCGGCCGCCGCATCGAAGACGTTTAACCAGATCGCTCATGCCCATCATCCGCATCCTCCCGAACGCCGAGTTCTGCCCGCAAGGCGACACCATCGAAGCTCCCGCCGGCACCTCCATCTGCGAAGCGCTGCTGGAAAACGGCATCGCGATAGAACATGCCTGCGAGATGAGTTGCGCATGCACCACCTGCCACGTGGTGGTGAAGGCAGGCCTGGCGTCCCTGGGCGAGATGGACGAGTCCGAGGAAGACCTGCTCGACCGCGCCTGGGGCCTGACGCCGACCTCGCGCCTGAGCTGCCAGGCCATTCTGTCGAACCAGGATGTGACGATCGAAATCCCGAAGTACACGATCAACCACGCGCGCGAAAACCACTGACGCGCAGCTTCGGCGCAGGCTGGTGCCTTGATGCACCAAAAAAACCTCCCCATCGTGAGACGGGGAGGTTGTTGGAAAGGGCTCGCTGCCCTGCTGAGGAGATAGACAGACACCGTACGAAGGTGTCGCAGCCTCTATAGCAATCGCTGTGCCACCGGTACTGTGTAACGGCCAGTTCCAGCGCCCAGGATGCCCGCCGCTACACTCATTGCAGTGAAAGTTCTCGGCATCGAATCATCCTGTGACGAAACCGGCGTCGCGCTCGTCCAGACGCAGCCTGCCGGCTGGCCTCGGCTGCTCTCGCAGGCCTTGCACAGCCAGGTCGCCATGCATGCGGCCTACGGCGGCGTGGTGCCGGAGCTGGCCTCGCGCGACCACATCCGGCGCGTCATCCCGCTGACGCGCCAGGTGCTGGCGGATGCCGGCTGCGCGGCCGGCGACATCGATTGCGTCGCCTACACGCGCGGCCCGGGGCTGGCCGGCGCGCTGCTGGTCGGCGCCGGTTTTGCGGTGGCGCTGGGCGCCGCGCTCGGCAAGCCCACGCTGGGCGTGCACCACCTCGAAGGCCACCTGCTGTCGCCCTTCCTGGCCGACGACGCGCCGGAATTCCCCTTCGTTGCGCTGCTCGTGTCGGGCGGCCACACGCAGCTGATGCAGGTCGACGGCGTCGGCCGCTACCTGATGCTCGGCGAGACCATCGACGACGCCGCCGGCGAGGCCTTCGACAAGACTGCCAAGATGCTCGGCCTGGGCTATCCCGGCGGGCCGGCGTTGGCGCGGCTGGCGGCCTTCGGCGATCCGACCGCCTTTGCGCTGCCGCGCCCGCTGCTGAACCGCGACAACCTCGACTTTTCATTCGCCGGCCTGAAGACGGCGGTGATGATTCAGTTGCGCAAGCTCGGCAACGTGTGCGAGCAGTCGCGTGCCGACCTGGCGGCATCGACTCAGGCGGCCATCGTCGAGGTGCTGGTGAAGAAGTCGCTGCGGGCGCTGAAGAACAGCGGCTCGAGGCGACTGGTGGTCGCCGGCGGCGTGGGCGCCAACCTGAGCCTTCGTCAGGCGTTGGACGCCGGCGCGCTCCGTCTCGGTGCGCGCGTGCACTATCCACCGCTGCACCTGTGCACCGACAACGGCGCGATGATCGCGCTGGCCGGCGCCATGCGGCTGCAGCACGGCCTGTCGACAGGCGCGCTGGACGGTGCCTTCGACGTGCGGCCGCGCTGGGCGCTCGACGCCATCGCTTGAGCCGCCCTGCCGCCGGGGCAGGGCGGACCCGGCTTCTACAATCGGCGCACGAGGAACAGCAAACGGCAGCCGTTGCCGATTGCCGCCACGGCGGCATTCTCCGGCCCGCGCAGCTTTGCCACCCCATCGCCCTATTCCTGCATGCCAACCATGAACCCCGAGCGGCGCACGCTGCTCGCCCTGACCCTTGCCGGCAGCGCCGCGCTGGCTGCCGCTCCGCTGCGCGCGCAAGGCAGCGCCGAGCCGATCCGCCTGGCCCTGATCGAAGGCCTGTCAGGCCCCTTCGGCAACGCCGGTGACGCTGTTTTCCGCAACCTGCTGTGGGCCGTCGAGCGCATCAACCAGCGCGGCGGCGTGCGCCTGCCACAGGGCGCGCGGCCGCTGGAACTGCAGCGCTTCGACAGCAAGGGCCAGACCGAGGAAGCGCTGGCCATGCTGCGCGGTGCGCTCGACCAGAAGTTCGGTTTCGTCTTCCAGGGCAACAGCTCTGCGACCGCATTGGCACTCGTCGACGCGCTGGAAAAACACAACCAGCGTGAGCCGGCGCGGCGTGCGCTGTTCCTCAACTACTCGGCTGTCGACCCCGCCTTGACCAACGAGCGCTGCAGTTTCTGGCACTTCCGCTTCGACGCCCATGCCGACATGCGGCTGGCTGCGCTGATCTCGGTGTTGCAGGACGACCGCGCGGTGAAGAAGGTCTTCCTGATCGGCCAGGACTACAGCTTCGGCCAGCACGTGGGCCGCAAGGCGCGCGAGATGATCACCGCCATGCGGCCCGACATCCAGATCGTCGGCGACGAGTTGCACCCGCTGGGCCGCGTGAAGGACTTCATTCCGTACGCAGCCAAGATTCAGGCCAGTGGCGCCCAGGCCGTGCTGACCGGCAACTGGGGCAATGACCTCACGCTGTTGGTGCGTGCGCTGCGCGAGGTGGGTTCGGAGGCGCGGCTCTACACCTTCTACGGCAACGCTCTCGGCGTGCCGGCGGCCATCGGCGAGGCCGGCGTCGGCCGGGTGCTGGCGGTGGCCGAGTGGCACCCGAACCTGGGCGGCAAGGCATCCGACGACTTCTACGCCGCCTTCCGCCAGCGTTTCCCCGAGCCGAAGGACGACTACGTGCATGCCCGCATGCAGGTGATGGTGGAGATGCTGGCCGCGGCCATCGAGCGCGCGCGCAGCACCGAGGCACAGGCCGTGGCGCTGGCGCTGGAAGGCGCACGTTTCGACAGCAGCCGGCTCGGCGGCTTTCACGAAGCCGGCATGCGCGCCGCCGACCACCAGCTCCTGCAGCCGCTGGTGGTCAGCGTGATGGAGCGCGCCGGCACGCCGGGCGTGGCCTTCGACGTCGAGGGCTCGGGATACGGATTCCGTACCTTGCGCCGCTTCGACGCCGCCGCAGTGACGCAACCGCAGCAGTGCCGGATGGTCCGGCCTGAATGAACCCGAGGAAATCGACACACCATGCGCCCTGAAATCGAAGCCCTGCCGGGCTCCCGCATCCGCGAGGTGGCCAACGCCGGCCTCGGCCGCAGCGACGTGCTGGCCTTCTGGTTCGGTGAGAGCGACGAGGTCACGCCCGAGCCGATACGCGCCGCCGCTGCGGCGTCGCTGATGAACGGCGAGACCTTCTATTCGCACAATCTCGGCCTGCCCGAATTGCGGCAGGGCATCGCCGCCTACACCAGCACGCTGCATGGCCCGGTCGATGTCGACCGCATCGCCGTCACCTCGTCTGGCGTCACCGCGCTGATGCTGGCGATGCAGATGCTGGCCGGTGCCGGCGACGAAGTGGTGGCCGTCGTTCCGGTGTGGCCGAACCTGACGGCGCAGCCGGCGATCCTGGGTGCGCGCGTCACACGGGTGGCTTTGCGGCCCGGGCACGGCAAGGACAGCGGCGTCTGGAAGCTCGACCTAGACGAGTTGCTGGCTGCGGTGACGCATCGCACGCGCGTGCTGCTGGTCAACGCGCCCAACAACCCGACCGGCTGGACGCTGACCCGCGGCGAGCAGCAGACCATCGTCGAACATTGCCGGCGCACGGGCACCTGGATCGTGGCCGACGAGGTGTACGAGCGCATCTACTTCGGCGGCACGGCCTCGGCGCCGAGCTTTCTCGATGTCACGACGCCCGATGACCGGCTTGTCGTCGCCCACAGCTTCAGCAAGAGCTTCCTGATGACCGGCTGGCGCCTGGGCTGGCTGGTGCTGCCGCGCGGCAGCATGGACGCCGCCGGCAAGCTGCTGGAGTTCAACAGTTCCTGCGCGCCGGTCTTCATCCAGCGCGGCGGGCAGGCCGCGCTGGCGATGGCGGATGCATTCGTGCCGGCGCTGGTGGCGCGTCTTCAAGCCGGGCGTGACCGCCTGGTGGCCGGCCTGCAGGCGCTGCCGGGCGTGACCGTGGCCACGCCGCCGGGCGGCATGTATGCCTTCTTTCGTGTCGAAGGCCAGGACGACTCGCTGGTTTTCGCCAAGCACCTGGTGGCCGCACATGGCCTGGGGCTGGCGCCGGGCGTGGCTTTCGGCGCCGAGGGCGAAGGCTGGCTGCGCTGGTGTTTCGCCTCACGCGTCCCGGCGCGGCTCGACGCCGGCCTGGCCCGTCTTGCCGCCGCTCTATCCCCCACGTTGGTGGCCTGACTCTGGCGTTATAATCACAAGCTGCGCGGAATTTGCGCGCAAACAAAGCACGGCGCCGGTTGGTTTCACTGGTGTCCGCAAGTCGAACCGGAAACTGCCAACGCCAGCCTCAAGCTGGTGTGAGCCAAACGCCAACTTGACGCTGGTGTGCGTCAGTAGCCTCCATGAGGCTGGCGCGGCATGGTGGTTTCCATACTGAAGGAACTTCCGCCATGACCATGACCACCGCCCACGTTGCCGAGATCGTCAAGGGCAACGCCCGCAGCGAATCCGACACCGGATCGCCCGAAGTTCAGGTTGCGCTGCTCACCGCGCGCATCAACGAACTCACGCCGCACTTCAAGCTGCACCTGAAAGATCACCACGGCCGCCGTGGCCTGCTGCGCATGGTCAACGCGCGCAAGCGACTGCTTTCCTACCTGAAGAGCCGCGACGCCGAGCGCTACACCACGCTCATCGGCAAGCTCGGCCTGCGCAAGTAAATCCTTTCGGACCGAGGCTGCGTTTGCACTCGCATTCGCAGCTGCGGGCCGTCAATCCACCCGGGCACCCGACCAGCGCTGCTGTGTCATTCCACCGAAGCCCCGCCACGGGTTCCACTGGAATGGCATAACGCTAGAGGGCCACGCTCCAGGTTCATGGCGCCGCCGACTGGCGGGCCGACCACACATCACCGGAGACATACGCATGAGCATGTTCACCAAAGTCAGCAAGACCTTCGCCTGGGGCCAGCACACCGTCACCCTGGAAACCGGCGAGATCGCCCGCCAGTCCGGCGGCGCCGTGCTCGTCAACATCGACGACACCGTGGTGCTCGCCACCGTGGTGGCGCGCACCGAAGCCAAGCCGGGCCAGGATTTCTTCCCGCTCACCGTCGACTACCTCGAGAAGACCTACGCTGCCGGCAAGATTCCCGGCAGCTTCTTCAAGCGCGAAGGCCGCCCGAGCGAGCTCGAAACGTTGACCTCGCGCCTGATCGACCGCCCGATCCGCCCGCTGTTCCCCGAAGGCTTCTTCAATGAAGTCCAGGTGGTCGTGCACGTGCTGAGCCTGAACCCCGAGGTGCAGGCCGACATCGCCGCGCTGATCGGCGCCAGCGCGGCGCTGGCGGTCAGTGGCATCCCGTTCAATGGCCCGATCGGCGCCGCCCGCGTCGGCTACGTCAACGGTGCCTATGTGCTGAACCCTGGCAAGACGCAACTCGCCGACAGCCAGATGGACCTGGTCGTCGCCGGCACCGAAGCCGCCGTGCTGATGGTGGAATCGGAAGCCGATCAGCTGAGTGAAGAGATCATGCTCGGCGCCGTGGTCTTCGGGCACGAACAAGGCAACATCGCCATCGCCGCCATCAAAGAGTTGGTGCGGGACGCAGGCAAGCCTGTCTGGCAATGGCAGGCGCCAGCCAAGGACGAAGCCTTCATCGGCAAGATCGGCGCGCTGGCCGAAGAGCCGCTGCGCGCGGCCTACCAGATTCGCAGCAAGCAGGCCCGCACCCAGGCCTGCCGCGAAGTCACGTCCAACGTGATGGCCGCACTGAAGGCCGAGGGCCTGAGCTTCGACAAGGTGGAAGTCGAAGGCCTGCTGTTCGAGATCGAAGCCCGCATCGTGCGCGGCCAGATCCTCGCCGGCGAGCCGCGCATCGACGGCCGCGACACGCGCACCGTGCGTGCCATCGAGATCCGCAACAGCGTGCTGCCGCGCACCCACGGTTCTTCGCTCTTCACGCGCGGCGAGACGCAGGCACTGGTCGCCACCACGCTGGGCACCGAACGTGACGCCCAGCGCATCGATGCGCTGGCCGGCGATTACGAAGACCGCTTCATGCTGCACTACAACATGCCCCCGTTCGCCACCGGCGAGACGGGTCGCGTGGGCAGCCCGAAGCGCCGCGAGATCGGCCACGGCCGCCTGGCCAAGCGCGCGCTGATCGCCGTGCTGCCGAAGAAGGAAGATTTTCCGTACACCATGCGCGTGGTGTCCGAAATCACCGAGTCGAACGGTTCGTCGTCGATGGCGTCGGTCTGCGGCGGCTGTCTGAGCCTGATGGACGCCGGCGTGCCCTTGAAGGCGCACGTGGCGGGCATCGCGATGGGTCTGATCAAGGACGGCAACCGCTTCGCGGTCCTGACGGACATCCTGGGCGACGAAGATCACCTCGGCGACATGGATTTCAAGGTGGCGGGCACCAATGCCGGCATCACCGCGCTGCAGATGGACATCAAGATCCAGGGCATCACCAAGGAGATCATGCAGGTCGCGCTGGCGCAGGCCAAGGAAGCGCGTCTGCACATCCTGGGCAAGATGGTCGAGGCCATGGGCGGCGCCAAGGTCGAGGTGAGCCAGTTCGCCCCGCGCCTGTACACGATGAAGATCAACCCGGAAAAGATCCGCGACATCATCGGCAAGGGCGGCGCCACCATCCGCGCGCTGACCGAGGAAACCGGCTGCACGATCGACATCGGCGAAGACGGCACGATCACCATCGCCAGCGTCGACGCCGACAAGGCCGAGCATGCCAAGAAGCGCATCGCCGAGATCACCGCCGAGGCCGAGATCGGCAAGGTCTACGAAGGCGCGGTCACCAAGATCCTCGACTTCGGCGCGCTGGTCAACATCCTGCCGGGCAAGGACGGCCTGCTGCACATCAGCCAGATTGCGCACCAGCGCGTGGAGAACGTCACCGACTTCCTCAGTGAAGGCCAGATCGTCAAGGTCAAGGTCCTGGAGACCGATGAAAAGGGCCGCATCAAGCTGAGCATGAAGGCGCTGCTCGAGCGCCCTGAAGGCATGCCGGAAGAGCGTTTCGAGCCGCGTGGCGACCGTGGCGACCGCCCGCCGCGCCGTGACCGCGACGACCGCCCGCGCCGAGACCGTGACGATCGTCCGCGCCGTGACGCGGCGCCTGTCGAAGGTGCCGCAGACGCTGCGCCGGCGCACGACCACGCCGCGGCCGCCGAGGCCCCGAAGCAGCCCGAGTGATGCGCGCCATCGAGATCACCGCCCCCGGCGGGCCCGAAGTGTTGCGGCCGTGCGAGCGGCCCGCACCCGAGCCGAAGCCGGGCGAGTTGCTGATCGCGGTGCTGGCATCGGGCGTCAACCGGCCCGATGTGCTGCAGCGCAAGGGGCTGTATCCAATGCCGCCCGGGGTGTCGGATCTGCCCGGCCTGGAGATCGCCGGCACGGTGGCCGGTGGTTCGCCGGAAGACCTGGCCGCGGCAGGGCTGGCGCTGGGCGATGCCGTCTGCGCGCTGGTGGCCGGCGGCGGTTATGCCGAGTTCTGCGTGGCGCCGCTGGGCCAGTGCCTGCCGATGCCCAAGGGCTTGAATGCCGTCGAGGCCGCCAGCCTGCCCGAGACGTTCTTCACCGTCTGGCAGAACGTGTTCACGATCGCGCGCCTGCAACCCGGTGAAACGCTGCTCGTGCAGGGCGGTTCCAGCGGCATCGGCGTCACCGCCATCCAGCTGGCCAAGGCGCTGGGATCGCAGGTCATCGTGACGGCGGGCAGCGACGAAAAGTGCGCGGCCTGCGTGGCCATCGGCGCCGACCACGGCATCAACTACCGTACGCAAGACTTCGTGAGCGAGACGAAGCGCCTGACCGGCGGCCGTGGTGCCGACGTGGTGCTCGACATGGTGGCTGGCGACTATGTGGCGCGCGAGGTGGAATGCCTGGCCGATGACGGCCGGCTGGCCATCATCGCGGTGCAGGGCGGTGTGAAGAGCGGTTTCGACGCCGGCAGCGTGCTGCGCAAGCGGTTGACCATCAGCGGCTCGACATTGCGCCCGCGCTCGCTGGCCTACAAGGCCGCACTGGCGCGCGAACTGCGCGCCACCGTCTGGCCGCTGATCGAAGCGGGCCGCGTGAAGCCCGTGATCCACCAGGTGTTCCCTGCCGACAAGGCTTCCGAGGCGCATGCGCTGATGGAATCGAGCACCCATGTGGGCAAGATCGTCCTGACCTGGTGAGGCTGAACATGAGACGCAAACTCGTCGTGGGCAACTGGAAGATGCATGGCAGCCGTCCGGCGAATGCCGAGTTGCTGGCGGCCCTGCTGGCGGGCCGGCCCTACCGCGCCGATGTCGCTGTCTGCGTGCCCTATGTGTTCCTCAACGACACCGCCGCCACACTGGCTGGCAGCGACTTGCGCTGGGGCGCGCAGGACTGTTCGGCCCACGAGTCAGGCGCCTTCACTGGTGAGGTGTCGGCGGCGATGCTGGCCGAGTGCGGTTGCCGCTACGTGATCGTCGGTCATTCGGAGCGCCGCGCCCACCACGCCGAGAGCGATGCGCTGGTGGCCACCAAGGCGCAGCTGGCGTTGGCCAAGGGGCTGACGCCCATCGTCTGTGTCGGCGAGACGCTGGCGCAGCGCGAAGCCGGCGAGACCGAAACCGTGGTGAAACGCCAGCTGTCGGCCGTCATCCACCTGCTGGCGCATTGCGCCAGCGAGATCGTCGTCGCCTACGAGCCCGTCTGGGCCATCGGCACCGGCCTGACCGCCACGCCAGAGCAGGCGCAGGCCGTGCACCAGGTGCTGCGCGCCCAGCTGCAGGCGGCCACCGGGCATGCCGACACCATGAAGATTCTGTATGGCGGCAGCGTGAAGGACGACAACGCGGCCACGCTGTTCGCCCAGCCCGACATCGACGGCGGGCTGATCGGCGGCGCCTCCTTGAAGTTCGCCGATTTCATCGCCATTTGTCGCGCTGCGAGCTGAAGCCGCGGCGCGTTTCGTTTTTTTGGAGCCTTTCGATCATGCAAACCTGGATGACTTTGGTGCTGGCGGTGCAACTGCTGTCGGCGCTCACGATGATCGGCCTCGTGCTGGTCCAGCACGGCAAGGGTGCCGACATGGGTGCCTCTTTCGGCGGCGGTTCTTCCGGCAGCCTGTTCGGTGCCACCGGCAGCGCAAACTTCCTGTCGCGCTCCACGGCTGCCTGTGCATCGGTGTTCTTCGTCTGCACGTTGGCCCTGGCATACATGTCGAACGCTGGCAGCATGCGTGCGGCCAGTGATGGCGGCAGCGTGCTCGACCGTGCCGCGCCTGCCGCCAGTGCGCCGGCCAACGGCGCCATTCCTGGCGCTGTCAGGACGCCGGTGCCAGCGCCTGTCGCAGCCTCGGCGATTCCGGCCCAGTAGTGCCCGCAGCCTCGGGAAAGCCCTTGTTTTCGGGCTAGAATCTGAAGCTGTTTACAGTGCAGAGCCCTCGTTGATACCGGGCACGCTTCGAAAGATTTGACGTCATGCCGACGTGGTGAAATTGGTAGACACGCTATCTTGAGGGGGTAGTGGCGAAAGCTGTGCGAGTTCGAGTCTCGCCGTCGGCACCAGGGTTTTTCTTTATTATTATTCAGTGCGTTGCTCCGACGCTGGACTGTGATCCTCTCCGCGAGGTCGGGATCGACGGCGCGCCCGCCGTGCAGTGCTCCTGGCTGTGCGAGGCGCGTTTTTTTACGACTGTGAATCGACGACAACGCTGGATATGAACGGATCGAAACGCCATGGACTTGCAAGCCTATCTGCCCGTGATCCTTTTCATCCTCGTCGGTGTGGCAGTGGGTGTCGCACCGCAACTGCTAGGCTTCGTGTTCGGCCCGAACCGGCCGGATGCCGCCAAGAACAGCCCTTACGAATGCGGCTTCGAGGCTTTCGAAGACGCGCGCATGCAGTTCGACGTGCGCTATTACCTTGTGGCCATCCTGTTTATCCTGTTCGACCTGGAAATCGCCTTCCTTTTTCCGTGGGCGGTGTCCTTGCGTGAAATCGGAGCGTCAGGCTTCTGGGCGATGATGGTCTTCCTGGCCATCCTGGTGGTCGGTTTTATCTACGAATGGAAGAAAGGCGCGCTCGACTGGGAATGAACCCCGTCGTTCGGGCACTTGCACTGAGGCACCGTTATGGGCATCGAAGGCGTACTGAAGGAAGGTTTTGTCACCACCTCGGTCGACAAGCTGATCAACTGGTCGAAGACCGGTTCGTTGTGGCCGATGACTTTCGGCCTGGCCTGCTGCGCCGTCGAGATGATGCACGCCGGCGCGGCGCGTTACGACATCGACCGGTTCGGCATGCTGTTCCGGCCGAGCCCGCGGCAGAGCGACCTGATGATCGTCGCCGGCACCCTGTGCAACAAGATGGCCCCGGCGCTGCGCAAGGTGTATGACCAGATGGCCGAGCCGCGCTGGGTGCTGAGCATGGGTTCCTGCGCCAACGGTGGCGGTTATTACCACTACAGCTATTCGGTGGTGCGTGGTTGCGACCGCATCGTGCCGGTCGATGTGTATGTGCCGGGTTGTCCGCCCACCGCTGAAGCGCTGCTCTACGGCATCCTGCAATTGCAGGCCAAGATCCGGCGCGAGAACACCATCGCGCGCTGAACGACTTCTTGCCAAATCATCACGCCAGCGCATGACCCAGAAACTCGACTCTCTGCAAGCCGCACTCGACATAGCGCTCGGCGATTCCATTCTCAAGATGGCTCGCGAACGGGGAGAAATCACTATCACCGTGGCCGCCGACCGTTACCTCGGAGTCGCCGCGCGCCTGCGCGACCATCCGTCCCTGAAGTTCGAGCAGTTGATGGACCTTTGCGGTGTCGACTATTCGGATTACAAGAACGAACCCTGGGACGGCCTGCGTTATTGCGTGGTGTCGCATCTGCTGTCGATCACGAACAATTGGCGCGTGCGCTTGAAGGTGTTCGCGCCCGATGACGACCTGCCTTCGGTGGCCTCGGTGAATGAAGTCTGGAGTGCGGCCAACTGGTTCGAGCGCGAGGCTTTCGACCTCTACGGCATCATCTTCGAAGGGCATGTCGACCTGCGCCGCATCCTCACCGATTACGGCTTCATCGGCCACCCGATGCGCAAGGACTTCCCGACCACGGGCCATGTCGAGATGCGCTACGACGCCGAGAAGAAGCGCGTGATCTACCAGCCGGTGAGCATCGAACCGCGCGAGATCGTGCCGCGCGTAGTGCGCGAAGACAACTACGGGGGATTGCAATGAGCAGCGCCGCGCATTCCCTGGCGTACGCCGTGGAGCCGGCTTTGCCGGGCGGCCGGCGTTGCCCCCTGGGGGGAGCGGCCACAGGCCGCTTCGGGGGGGGCTTTTGACATGGCGGACATAAAGAATTACACGCTGAATTTCGGCCCGCAGCACCCGGCAGCGCACGGTGTGCTGCGCCTGGTGCTGGAACTCGATGGCGAGGTCATACAGCGTGCCGACCCGCACATCGGTCTGCTGCACCGGGCTACCGAAAAGCTGGCCGAGAGCAAGACCTTCCTGCAGGCTCTGCCCTACATGGACAGGCTCGACTACGTGTCGATGATGTGCAACGAGCACGCCTACTGCCTGGCCATCGAGAAGCTGCTGGGCGTGCAGGTGCCCGAGCGCGCGCAGTACATCCGGGTCATGTTCTCTGAACTGACGCGGCTGCTGAACCATCTGCTCTGGCTGGGCGCGCACGGCATCGACTGCGGTGCGATGAACATCCTCATCTACTGTTTCCGCGAGCGCGAAGACATTTTCGACATGTACGAAGCGGTGTCGGGCGCGCGCATGCACGCGGCGTATTTCCGTCCCGGTGGCGTTTACCGCGACCTGCCCGACAGCATGCCGCAGTACAAGGTCAGCCGCATCAAGAACCAGAAGGCGATCGACGCGCTGAATGAAAACCGGCAGGGCACGCTGCTCGACTTCGTTGACGATTTCTGCGCGCGCTTTCCGAAGAACGTCGACGACTACGAAGGCTTGCTGACCGACAACCGCATCTGGAAACAGCGCACCGTCGGCATCGGGGTCGTCAGTCCCGAGCGTGCATTGAACCTGGGTTTCAGCGGGCCGATGTTGCGCGGCTCGGGCATTGCCTGGGACTTGCGCAAGAAGCAGCCGTATGAGGTGTACGACAGGATGGATTTCGACATCCCGGTCGGCACGAATGGCGATACCTATGACCGTTACCTGGTGCGCATCGAGGAGATGCGGCAGAGCAACTGCATCGTGCAACAGTGCTCGGCCTGGCTTCGTGCCAACCCCGGCCCGGTGATCACCGACAACCACAAGGTGGCGCCGCCTTCGCGTGTCGGCATGAAGTCCAACATGGAAGAGTTGATCCACCACTTCAAGCTGTTCACCGAGGGCATGCACGTGCCCGAGGGCGAGGCCTATGCGGCGGTCGAGCACCCGAAGGGCGAGTTCGGCATCTACCTGGTGAGCGACGGCGCGAACAAGCCCTACCGCCTGAAGATCAGGCCGCCCGGTTATTCGCACCTGGCGGCACTTGATGAAATGGCGCGTGGCCACATGATTGCCGACGCGGTTGCGATCATCGGCACCATGGACATCGTGTTCGGCGAGATTGATCGATGATGGATGGCAACCCCTCCGAAGCGGCCTTTGGCCGCCCCCCTCCAAGGGGCAACGCCGGCGGCCCGGCAAAACCGGCTCCACGGCGTTCGCCTGGCGGGTTCTGCCTGTCGCCGTTCGTTGAGGCAATGAGATGAGTTTCAGTGCCGAAACACTCGAGCGTTTTGCAACCGAGGTCGCGAAGTACCCGGCCGATCAGAAAGCCTCGGCCGTGATGGCCTGCCTGACCATCGTGCAACATGAACAGGGCTGGGTTTCGAGTGAGGCTGAAGTGCAGATTGCCGCCGTGCTCGACATGCCGCCGATCGCTGTGCATGAGGTCACGACCTTCTACAACATGTACAACCAGCGGCCGCTGGGCACCTACAAGCTCAACGTCTGCACCAACCTGCCTTGCCAGTTGCGCAGCGGCCAGACCGCGCTCGAACATCTTTGCCACAGGCTCGGTGTGGAGCCTTACGGCACCAGCGCCGACGGCGTCTTCACCGTGCAGCCCAGTGAGTGCCTGGGCGCTTGCGCCGACGCGCCCGTGATGCTCGTGAATGACCGCCAGATGCTCAGCTTCATGGACAAGGACCGGCTCGACGAACTGCTGGATGTGCTGCGCCAGGCTGCGGCCACCACGCCGGAGCGCCAGGGATGAACATGCCCGATCTTTCGAAGTTCCAGTCGAACGGAGCAGAATCCTGTTTCCATGGCCGTCACATCAGCCCGCAGATCTACGCCGGCCTCGACGGCAAGAACTGGCGCCTGCAAGACTATGTTGCGCGGGGCGGCTATTCGGCGCTGAAGAAGGTGCTGGGCATCGATCAACCCGAAGGCGCCGCAGCGATGACACCCGACCAGGTGATCGCCGAGGTCAAGCTTTCGGCCCTGCGCGGGCGTGGCGGCGCGGGTTTCCCTACCGGCCTGAAGTGGAGCTTCATGCCGCGCCAGTTTCCCGGCCCGAAGTACCTGGTGTGCAACTCTGACGAAGGCGAGCCGGGCACCTGCAAGGACCGCGACCTGCTGGCCTACAACCCGCATATGGTGATCGAGGGCATGGCCATCGCCGCCTACGCGATGGGCATCAAGACCGGCTACAACTACATCCACGGCGAGATCTTCGAGATCTACCAACGCTTCGAGCAGGCGCTGGAAGAGGCGCGGGCGGCCGGGTTTCTGGGCGACCAGATCCTCGGCTCGGCGCACAGCTTCCAGTTGCATGCCTTCCACGGCTTCGGCGCGTACATCTGCGGTGAAGAAACCGCCTTGCTCGAATCGCTCGAAGGCAAGAAAGGCCAGCCGCGTTTCAAGCCGCCGTTCCCGGCCAGCTATGGCCTGTACGGCAAGCCGACGACGATCAACAACACCGAGACCTTCGCCGCGGTGCCCTGGATCATCAACCACGGCGGCCAGAAGTACCTCGAGATCGGCAAGCCGAACAACGGCGGCACGAAGCTCTTCTCGGTGGTCGGCGACGTCAACCGGCCCGGCAATTTCGAAGTGCCGCTGGGCACCTCGTTCGCCACGCTGCTCGAACTTGCCGGTGGCGTGCGCAGCGGCCATCAACTGAAGGCGGTGATTCCCGGCGGTTCGTCGGCGCCGGTGCTGCCCGCGGCCACCATGATGGACATCACGATGGACTACGACGCCATCGCCAAGGCCGGCTCGATGCTGGGTTCGGGCGCGGTCATCGTGATGGACGACTCGCGCTGCATGGTCAAGAGCCTGTTGCGCCTGTCCTACTTCTACCAGCATGAGAGCTGCGGCCAGTGCACGCCCTGTCGTGAAGGCACCGGCTGGCTCTGGCGCGTGGTCGACCGCATCGAGCATGGCAAGGGCCGCATGGAAGACCTGGACTTGCTGAACTCGGTGGCCGACAACATCCAGGGCCGCACCATCTGCGCGCTGGGCGATGCGGCGGCGATGCCGGTGCGTGCCATGCTGAAGCATTTCCGCGACGAGTTCGCCTACCACGTCGAGCACAAGACCTGCATGGTCCCGCAGACCGCCTGACACTGTGTGAACCGCGCCTGAACCGACCATGATCGAAATCCAACTCGACGGCAAAGCAGTCAGCGTCATCGAAGGCAGCACGGTGATGCATGCGGCCGATGCCGCTGGCACCTACATCCCGCACTTCTGTTATCACAAGAAGCTGAGCATCGCGGCCAACTGCCGCATGTGCCTGGTGGAAGTGGAGAAGGCGCCCAAGCCGATGCCGGCCTGCGCCACCCCGGTCACCCAGGGCATGGTGGTGCGCACGAAGAGCGAGAAAGCGTTGAAGGCGCAGAAGTCGGTGATGGAGTTTTTGCTCATCAACCACCCGCTCGACTGCCCCATCTGCGACCAGGGCGGTGAATGCCAGTTGCAGGACCTGGCGGTGGGCTATGGCGCCAGCGCCAGCCGTTACAGCGAAGAAAAGCGCGTCGTCTTCCACAAGGACGTCGGCCCGCTGATCGGCATGGAAGAGATGAGCCGCTGCATCCATTGCACGCGCTGCGTGCGCTTCGGCCAGGAAGTGGCCGGCGTGATGGAACTCGGCATGATCCACCGCGGTGAGCATTCCGAGATCACCACCGTCAGCGGCGGCACCATCGACAGCGAACTGTCGGGCAACATGATCGACGTCTGCCCGGTCGGCGCCCTGACCAGCAAGCCTTTCCGCTACAGCGCCCGCACCTGGGAGTTGTCGCGCCGCAAGTCGGTGTCGCCGCACGACAGCCTGGGCGCCAACCTGATCGTGCAGGTCAAGTCCGGCAAGGTCATGCGCGTGGTGCCGCTGGAAAACGAAGACGTCAACGAATGCTGGATCGCCGACCGCGACCGCTATTCGTACGAGGCGCTGAACAGCGAATCGCGGCTGACGCAGCCGATGATCAAGCAAGGCGGGCAATGGCAGGCGGTCGACTGGAACTCTGCGCTCGCCTATGTCGCGGACGGCCTCAAGCGTGTGCGTGCCGAGTTCGGCGCGACGGACGCCGGCGCCGGCATCGGTGCCATCGGCAGCGCCACATCGACGGTCGAAGAACTTCATTTGCTGGCCAAGATCGTGCGCGGGCTGGGCAGCGACAACGTCGACTTCCGCAGCCGCCATGCCGACTTCGCCAACGTGGCGCCGGCCGGTTCGGCGCGCTGGCTGGGCCGTTCGGTGGCTTCGCTGTCGACGCTGGATCGGGCGCTCGTCATCGGCTCGTTCCTGCGCAAGGACCACCCGCTGCTGGCGCAGCGCCTGCGCCAGGCCGCGAGCCGTGGCGCCCGTGTGCACAGCCTGCAGGCCGTGCATGACGACTGGGCCATCGACCTGAGCACGCCGCTGACCGCGGCGCCCTCGGCCTGGCCTCAGGCGCTGGCCGATGTGGCAGCAGGCATCGCCGCCGCCAAGGGCATCCCCGCTCCGGTGGCTGGGCACGCCGAGGGCGCGGCGCTGGTCATTGCCGAGTCTTTGCTCAGTGGCGAGCGCAAGGCCGTGTTGCTGGGCAACGCCGCTGCACAGCACCCGCAGGCGACGCACCTGCTGGCACTGGCGCGGTGGATCGCCGAGCACACCGGGGCCACGGTCGGCTATCTGGGCGAGGCAGCCAACACGGTGGGCGCGCAACTCGTCGGCGCGCTGCCGCGCAGCGGCGGGCTGAACGCCGGCCAGATGCTCAGCCAGCCGATGAAGGCGCTGCTGTTGCTGAACACCGAGCCCGTGCTCGATGCGGCCAACGCCGCCGCCGCAAGCCGCGCCTTGAAAGGCTCCGGCCTCGTCGTCGTGCTGACCGCCTTCAAGGACGCCGCCGTCGAGAATGCCGATGTGCTGCTGCCGATCGCGCCATTCAGTGAAACCGCGGGCACCTTCGTCAACACCGAAGGCCGCGTGCAAGGCTTCCACGGCGTCGTCAAGCCGATGGGCGACTCGCGCCCGGCCTGGAAGGTGCTGCGCGTGCTGGGCAACCTGCTCGGTCTGGCGGGCTTCAGTCAGGACAGCGCCGACGAGGTGCGTGATGAAGCGCTGGGTGACATCACCGCCCTGGCTACGCGGCTGGACAACGGCGGTGCGGCGTCGCCTTCGTCGAGCCACGCGTCAGTCCCTGCGCTTGTCCCCGCGCTTGTCCCCGAGCGCATGGCGCCCGGCCTGCAGCGTGTGGCCGATGTGCCGATCTATGCCACCGACATGCTGGTGCGCCGTGCGGTCGCTCTGCAACTGAGTGCCGACGCGCGGCCGCCAGTGGCGGGCCTGCCCGCCACGCTGTGGCGGCAGCTCGGCCTGCTGGCGGGCGACAAGGTGCTGCTCAGTCAGGGTGACGGCGCAGTCGTGCTCGACGCCCGCCTGGACCTCACACTGGCCGAGCACACCGTGCGCGTGGCCGCGGGTCACCCCGCGACGGCGGCCCTGGGCGCGATGTTCGGCGCCATCACGGTCGAGAAGCTGCTGGCTGACACGGCGCGGAAAATCTGATCATGTTCGACACTGTGCATCAGTTCGGCAACAGCACGCTCGGCCCCACGCTGTGGCTGGTGGTCTGGAGCCTGATCAAGATCATCGCCGTGGTGGTGCCGTTGATGGGTTGCGTGGCTTACCTCACGCTGTGGGAGCGCAAGGCGATCGGCTGGACCCAGATCCGGCCCGGCCCCAACCGCGTGGGCCCCTGGGGCCTGCTGACCCCCATCGCCGACGCCGTCAAGCTGATCTTCAAGGAAATCATCCGTCCGACGGCCGCGAACAAGGGACTCTTCTTCCTTGGCCCCGTGATGACCATCATGCCGGCGCTGGCGGCCTGGGCGGTGATTCCCTTCGGCCCCGACGTCGCTCTGGCCAACATCAACGCCGGCCTGCTGTTCCTGATGGCGATCACCTCGCTCGAGGTCTACGGCGTCATCATCGCAGGCTGGGCTTCGAACTCGAAGTACGCCTTTCTCGGCGCCTTGCGTGCCTCGGCGCAGATGGTCAGCTACGAGATCGCGATGGGTTTCTGCCTGGTCGTCGTGCTGATGGTCTCGGCCAGCATGAACCTGAGCGAGATCGTCATGGCACAGGGCCGCGGCATCTTCGCCGGCATGGGCGTGGGCATCCTGTCATGGAACTGGCTGCCGCTGCTGCCGATCTTCGTGGTGTTCTTCATCTCCGGGCTGGCCGAAACCAACCGTCACCCGTTCGACGTCGTCGAGGGTGAGTCCGAGATCGTTGCCGGCCACATGATCGAGTATTCGGGCATGTCGTTCGCGATGTTCTTCCTGGCCGAATACGCCAACATGCTTCTGGTCTCGATGATGACCGTGATCCTGTTCCTCGGCGGCTGGCTGCCGCCGTTCGCCGTGCTCGGCTTCATCCCTGGCTGGATCTGGCTGGCCATCAAGGTGTTCGTCGTCGTCACCATGTTCCTCTGGGTGCGCGCCACATTCCCGCGCTTCCGCTACGACCAGATCATGCGGCTGGGCTGGAAGATCTTCATTCCCATCACCCTGGTCTGGCTGGTGGTGGTGGGGCTCTGGATCCAGTCGCCGCTGAACATCTGGAATTGAACGGAAACCACAACCATGTCCAGTTTTGTCGCTGTCCGGGAATTGCTGTCGAGCTTCATGCTCATCGAGTTGTTCAAGGGTCTGAAGATCACCGGCCGCCACTTCCTGGCGAAGAACATCACGGTGCAGTTCCCGGAAGAGAAGACGCCGCAGTCGCCTCGCTTCCGCGGCCTGCATGCGCTGCGGCGTTATGAAAACGGCGAGGAGCGCTGCATCGCCTGCAAGCTCTGCGAGGCTGTCTGCCCTGCGATGGCGATCACCATCGAGTCCGAGGTGCGCGACGATGGCAGCCGCCGCACCACGCGTTACGACATCGACCTCACCAAGTGCATCTTCTGCGGCTTCTGCGAAGAAAGCTGCCCGGTCGATTCAATCGTCGAGACGCATATCTTCGAGTACCACGGCGAAAAGCGGGGCGACCTCTATTTCACCAAGGACATGCTGCTCGCCGTGGGCGACCGCTACGAAAAGGAAATCGCCGCCAGCCGGCAGGCCGACGCGGCCTACCGCTGATGGCGGTGACAACGATGGCGAGGCCGCGCAGCCACCGGGCTGAACGGCCGAAGCCGCAGCGCGACAAGAACACATGAACACGACCACTGCGCTCTTCTACGTTTTCTCGGCGGTGCTGCTGTTTGCGGCTCTGCGTGTCATCACGGCACGCAGCACGGTACACGCCGCACTCTTCCTGGTGCTTGCCTTCTTCAGCGCCTCGTGCATCTGGATGCTGCTGAAAGCCGAGTTCCTGGCCATCGTGCTGGTGCTCGTCTATGTCGGCGCAGTGATGGTGCTGTTCCTCTTCGTCGTCATGATGCTCGACATCAACACCGACAGCCTGCGTGTGGGCTTCTGGAAGCACTTCCCGGTGGCCGGCCTGGTGGGTGCGCTGATCGCGCTTGAAATGGCGCTGGTGCTGATGGGCGGCTTCCGCCTGACCGAGGCGCCGGTCGCCGACGCCGCCGCCATCAAGATGGGCAACACGAAGCTGCTCGGCATCGAGATGTACACCAAGTACCTGTACCCGCTGCAGGTGGCGGCCGTGCTGCTGCTGGTGGCCATCGTCGCGGCCATCTCCCTGACGCTGCGCCAGCGCAAGGACAGCCGCCACATGGACGCCAGCGAGCAGGTGCGCGCCAGGAAGGCAGACCGCGTGCGCCTGGTGAAGATGGCGCCGGTGGTCGAATTGCCTTCGACCAAGGATGGGGGCGCGTGATGTCACTCGGACCGATCACGCTCGGCCACTTTCTCTCGCTCGGCGGCTTGTTGTTCGCCTTGTCGGTGGTGGGCATCTTCCTGAACCGGCGCAACCTGATCGTGCTGCTGATGGCCATCGAACTGATGCTGCTGGCGGTGAACCTGAATTTCGTCGCCTTCTCGCATTACCTGGGCGACATGTCGGGGCAGGTGTTCGTGTTTTTCATCCTCACGGTGGCGGCGGCCGAGTCAGCCATCGGGCTGGCGATCCTGGTCGTGCTGTTCCGCAATCGTTCGTCGATCAACGTCGAAGAACTCGACGAACTCAAAGGTTGACGACGCCATGGTCCTATCCCAGAACCTGTTGCTGACCATCGCCCTGGCGCCGCTGGTCGGCGCCCTGGTCGCCGGCCTGGCCGGCAAGGCGGTGGGCCGCCGTGGCGCCCACACCGTCACCATCCTCGGTGTGCTGATTTCCTTCATCGGCTCGGTCATCGTGCTGAAGGCGGTGGCGGTGGATGGCCAACGCTTCAACGCCACCATCTATGAATGGCTGGTGATCGGCGGCCTGAAGATGGAAGTCGGTTTCCTCGTCGACGGCCTGACCGCGATGATGATGTGCGTGGTCACCTTCGTCTCGCTGATGGTGCATATCTACACCATCGGCTACATGGAAAAAGACCCGGGCTACCAGCGGTTCTTCTCCTACATCTCGCTCTTCACTTTCAGCATGCTGATGCTGGTGATGAGCAACAACTTCCTGCAACTCTTCTTCGGCTGGGAGGCGGTGGGCCTGGTCAGCTACCTGCTGATCGGCTTCTGGTTCAAGCGGCCCACGGCCATCTTCGCCAACATGAAGGCCTTCCTGGTGAACCGGGTCGGCGACTTCGGCTTCATCCTCGGCATCGGCCTGATCGTCGCCTACGGCGGCACGCTGAACTACGCCGAGGTTTTCGCAAAGGCGCCCGAACTCGCCAAGCTCGGTTTCGCCAACCCCTTCGGCGGGGCCGACTGGATGCTGATCACGGTGGCCTGCATCTGCCTGTTCATCGGCGCGATGGGCAAGAGCGCGCAGTTCCCGCTGCATGTCTGGCTGCCCGACTCGATGGAAGGCCCGACGCCCATCAGTGCGCTGATCCACGCCGCCACCATGGTGACGGCGGGTATCTTCATGGTCGCCCGCATGAGCCCGCTGTTCGAATTTTCGGACACGGCGCTCAGCTTCGTCATGGTGATCGGCGCCATCACCGCGCTCTTCATGGGCTTCCTTGGCATCATCCAGAACGACATCAAGCGCGTCGTGGCTTACTCCACGCTCAGCCAGCTGGGTTACATGACCGTGGCACTCGGTGTCTCGGCTTATTCGGTGGCGGTGTTCCACCTGATGACGCACGCGTTCTTCAAGGCGCTGCTCTTCCTGGCCGCCGGCTCGGTCATCATGGGCATGCACCATGACCAGGACATCCGCAACATGGGCGGCTTGCGCAAGCACATGCCGCTGACCTGGATCACCGCGTTGCTGGGCTCGCTGGCGCTGATCGGCACGCCGCTGTTCGCCGGCTTCTATTCCAAGGACAGCATCATCGAGGCGGTGCACGCCAGCCACCTGCCGGGTGCCGGCTTCGCGCTCTTCGCGGTGACTGCGGGCGTGTTCGTCACGGCCTTCTATTCCTTCCGCATGTATTTCCTGGTCTTTCACGGCAAGGAACGTTTTCATCACAAGCCGTTCCCGGCGGAAGATGACCACGGCGGCCATGACGACCACGGCCATGCCCACACGCCGCATGAATCACCCTGGGTGGTGACGACGCCGCTGGTGCTGCTGGCCGTGCCCTCGGTGGTGATCGGCTTCCTGACGATCCAGCCCATGCTCTACGGCGACTTGCTCAAGGACGCCATCTTCGTCGATGCCGCAAAGCACCCGGCGATGGCCGAACTGGCCGAAGGCTTTCACGGCGCGGCCGCGATGGCGCTGCACGGCCTGACCACCTTGCCGTTCTGGCTGGCGGTGGCCGGTGTGGTGGTCGCCTGGTGGTTCTACCTGATGCAACCTGCGATCCCGGCCGCCATCGACGCCCGGCTGAAGCCGCTGCGCACGCTGCTGGAGAACAAGTACTACTTCGACTGGTTCAACGAGCACGTGCTGGCGCGTGGTGCACGCCTGCTCGGCCTGGGTCTGTGGAAGGGTGGCGACATCGGTCTGATCGACGGTGCCATCGTGAATGGCTCGGCGCGTGCCGTGGGCGCGCTGGCCGGCGTGGTGCGGCAGGTGCAGACCGGCCACCTCTACTGGTATGCGCTGGTGATGGTGCTCGGCACCTTCGGTTTGCTGACCTGGCGGCTCTGGCCCTACCTGAGCGGGCTGCTGAGATGACATTCCAGTCGAAGAACAAAGCGAGCGAAGAATGGGTCTCCTGAGTGTTGCCATCTGGCTGCCGATCGGCTTTGGCGCGCTGCTGCTGGCGATCGGCCGCGATGAAAACGCCGGCGTCGTGCGCGCCGTGGCGCTGGTCGGCGCCCTCGCGTCTTTCCTGGTCACGATCCCGCTGATCACCGGTTTCGACCGCGGCACCGCGGCGATGCAGTTCGTCGAGAAGCTGTCCTGGATCGAGCGCTTCAACGTCAATTACCACCTCGGGGTCGACGGCCTGTCGGTCTGGTTCGTGCCGCTCACTGCCTTCATCACGGTCATCGTGGTGATCTCGGCCTGGCAGGTGATCACCGACCGCGTGGCGCAGTACATGGGCGCCTTCCTGATCCTGTCGGGCCTGATGGCCGGCGTCTTCTCCGCGCTCGACGGCCTGCTGTTCTATGTCTTCTTCGAAGCCACGCTGATCCCGATGTACATCATCATCGGCATCTGGGGTGGTCCGAAGCGCGTCTACGCGGCCTTCAAGTTCTTCCTCTACACGCTGCTGGGCTCGCTGCTGATGCTGGTGGCAATGGTCTACCTGTACTTCAAGAGCGGCGGCAGTTTCGACATCCTGACCTGGCACAAGCTGCCTTTGCCGCTGAACGCGCAGGCCTTGCTCTTCTTCGCCTTCTTCGCGGCGTTCTCGGTCAAGGTGCCGATGTGGCCGGTGCACACCTGGCTGCCCGACGCCCACGTCGAAGCTCCCACTGGCGGCTCGGTGGTGCTGGCGGCCATCATGCTGAAGCTGGGCGCCTACGGCTTCCTGCGTTTCTCGATGCCCATCGCACCCGATGCCGCTCGGGAATACGCCTGGTTCATGATCGCGCTCAGCATCATCGCGGTGCTGTACATCGGGCTGGTGGCGCTGGTGCAGCAGGACATGAAGAAGCTGGTGGCTTACAGCTCCATCGCCCACATGGGTTTTGTCACGCTGGGTTTCTTCATCTTCAACGAACTCGGCCTGGCCGGCGCCATCGTGCAGATGATCAGCCACGGCTTCGTCTCGGGCGCCATGTTCCTGTGCATCGGCGTGCTCTACGACCGCATGCATTCGCGTGAGATCGCCTCCTACGGCGGCGTCGCCAACACGATGCCGAAGTTCGCCGCTTTCGCGGTGCTGTTCGCGATGGCCAACTGCGGCCTGCCGGGCACCGCCGGCTTCGTCGGCGAGTGGATGGTGATCCTGGGCGCCGTGCAGGCCAACTTCTGGCTCGGCCTGCTCGCCTCGACCACGCTGATCTTCGGCGCCGCTTACACGCTGTGGATGGTCAAGCGCGTGTATTTCGGTGACGTCGCCAACGAACACGTGAAGGCGCTGACCGACATCAACGGCCGCGAATTCCTGATGCTCTCGCTGCTCGCCGCCGCCGTGCTCTGGATGGGCCTCTATCCCAAGCCCTTCACCGATGTGATGCAGGTCTCGGTGACCGAGTTGCTGCGCCACGTGGCTCAATCCAAACTCCAATGAAAACAGTGCAACTCGCCGGGCCTGGAACGACAACATGACTTTGATGATGCCCCCAAGCTCACCACGTTCGCTGCCCCCCGAGGGGAGCGCTCAGTACCTTCGGAACGGCCGGGCGGTACCGAGATGAACTGGCCCGTGCTGTACCCGGAGATGTGGTTGCTGGTGATGGCCTGCGCGGTGCTGCTGGCCGACCTCTTCTTCACCGACCCGCAGCGCGGCCCGACGTTCTGGCTGACGCAATTCACGATCGGCGTGTTCGCTCTGCTGCACCTGTGGTCGTTCAATGGCGGCGGCACGGCCTACGGCATGAACGGCATGGTCGTCACCGACCCGATGGGCCACCTGCTGGCGTTCTTCGCCGCCGTCTCGGTGATGATCAGCATCGGCTACGCGCGGCCCACGCTGGCGGCGCGCGACATGATGAAGGGCGAGTTCTACACGCTGTCCCTTTTCATGCTGCTGGGCATTTCGGTGATGACATCGGCGAACAACTTCCTCGTCGTCTATCTCGGGCTGGAGCTGATGAGCCTGTCGCTCTATGCGCTGGTCGCCCTGCGCCGCGACCACCCGGTGGCGACCGAGGCCGCCATGAAGTACTTCGTGCTCGGCGCGCTGGCCAGCGGCTTCCTGCTGTATGGACTTTCCATGATGTACGGCGCCACCGGCTCGCTGGAGATCCCTAAGGTCTTCGAGCAGATATCCACCGGGCGCATCAACAAGGAAGTGCTGATTTTCGGCATCGTCTTCGTCGTCGCCGGCCTGGGCTTCAAGCTCGGCGCCGTGCCTTTCCACATGTGGGTGCCCGACGTCTACCAGGGCGCGCCGACCTCGGTCACGCTTCTGATCGGCGGGGCGCCCAAGTTCGCCGCCTTCGCCATCACCATCCGCCTGCTGGTCGAGGGCATGCTCGGCCTGGCGATCGACTGGCAGCAGATGCTGATCGTGATGGCCGTGGGCTCGCTGGTGATCGGCAACGTGGCGGCGATTGCGCAGACCAACCTCAAGCGCATGCTGGCCTATTCGACCATCGCGCAGATGGGTTTCATCCTCCTCGGCCTGTCCGCCGGCGTGGTCAGCGGCAACACCTTGTCGGCCGGCAACGCCTACAGCTCGGCCATGTTCTACGTGGTCACCTACGTGCTGACCACGCTGGGCACCTTCGGCATGATCATGTTCCTTTCGCGCCAGGGCTTCGAGAGCGAGCAGATCGACGACCTCGCCGGCCTCGGCAGGCGCTGCCCCTGGGCGGCCGGGGTGATGACGGTCTTCATGTTCTCGCTGGCCGGCGTGCCGCCGATGGTGGGCTTCTACGCCAAGCTGGCCATTCTGCAGGCGCTGGTGTCGACCAACATTCCCGCCTTCCTGTGGCTGTCGGTGTTCGCAGTGCTGATGTCGCTGATAGGCGCCTACTACTACCTGCGTGTCGTCAAGGTGATGTTCTTCGACGAGCCGACCCATTCCGAACCGGTGACGGCCGGCCGCGGTGTCTCGGCGCTGCTGGCACTGAACGGCGCGGCGGTGCTGGTCTTCGGCCTGCTGCCCGGCGGGCTGATGGCGATGTGCCGCGATGCCATCATCAAGGCCCTGGCGAGTTGATGTCGATCCCCTCCGAAGCGACTCCGGAGCTGCCAGTGCGCTGCCGGCAGTCACTGAGTCTCCCGGGTGTCTGACGACGAGCATCTGATCGAACGCCGCATCGGTGGCGAGGTGCTGCAGCAGGGCGGCTTCCTGGAATTGCGCAAGGACACCGTGCAACTGCCCGACGGCAGCATGGCGACGCGGGAGTTCATCCAGCATTCCGGCGCGGTGGCGGTCATTCCCCTGCTCGACGATGGGCGCATGGTGCTCGTGCGCCAGTACCGTTACCCGGTGGCCAAGGTGCTGCTCGAGTTTCCGGCAGGCAAGCTCGATGCGGGTGAATCCGTGCTCGCCTGCGGTCAGCGTGAACTGCTCGAGGAAACCGGCTACCGTGCCGCCGAGTGGGCCTACGCCGGCGCCATCCACAACGCAGCGGCGTACTCATCGGAGAGCATCCATCTCTGGTTCGCCCGTAGTCTGCGGGCGGGCCCGCAGAATCTGGACCACGGTGAGTTCGTCGAGGTGGTGCTGCGCAGCGAAGCTGAACTCGACGCCTTGGCTGCGCGCGGCGATCTGCCCGACGTGAAGACGCTGATCGGCCTGCAGTGGCTGCAGCGCTGGCGGGCCGGTGCCTGGCCGCTGCAATGGCAGCCAGCCTGAGCCTTGTCTGCCGTGTCTGCCGGGGCTGTGCGAGGCCGCTGCGCCTGCGGGTTCGTGTCATCCGCACGGGTCTTCTCCCCGGCGCCCGGCAGCGCGGGCAGCGCCGAACTATCATCAAAAGATGAAGGTTCTTGATCTGCGCTGCGCCAACGGCCACGGCTTTGAAGGCTGGTTCGCGTCGGAAGATGATTTCATGGCGCAGAACGGCAGCGGGCGCATCGAATGCCCGCTCTGCGCCGACCGCGTGATTTCGCGCCTGCCCAGCGCACCGCGGCTGAACATTTCGGGCGCGCGCGAAGTGGTGACCACGGAACCTGCCGAACCGGTCCAGCCCGACATGCAGACCGCCTGGCTGCAGGCGGTGCGTCACATGATGAAGAACACCGAAGACGTCGGCGAGCGCTTCGCCGAGGAAGCACGGCGCATCCACTATGGCGAAACGCCGAACCGCGGCATCCGTGGCGAGGCCACCGGCGATCAGCGTGCCGCCTTGCAGGACGAGGGAATCGAAGTGATGGCGATTCCGGTGCCGCGCGCGCTGAAGGAACCGTTGCAGTAAGGACGACGCGTCCCGATGTGCCTCGGCTTCATGCGGGTGGGCCACCACGCAGATTCCGGCTTCCACGCTGCCCCTTGCATCCTGCGCGCCAATTTGGGTCCGATCGCGGAACTGCAGAGCTAATCGCGGCCACTTCAGGGCTTCGGTGCGACGGCCCTGGTCGACACTTGGTCTCATATGCGCCAACCTGGACCGGCGCTGGACTGAGGTGATCAATGCAGATCGCAAGAATGCGCGACGACGAGGCGGCTGCCATAGCGGCGCTTCGTGCACTTGACGTGCTCGACAGCGGCCCCGAGTCTGAATTCGACGCCCTCGTTCGTGTCGCGTCGCTGGTTTGCGGGGCTCCCATCTCGGTCATCAGCCTGGTCGACACCGAGCGGCAGTGGTTCAAGGCGAACATCGGCCTGCCCGGGGCTTCGGAAACGCCGCGCGATGTCGCGTTCTGCGCTCACGCCGTGCTGGACGACGCGCTGTTCGAGATCCCGGACGCCACGCGCGATGCGCGCTTCATGGACAACCCGCTCGTCACGGGCAGCCCGGACATCCGCTTCTATGCCGGCGCGCCGGTGCGCCTGAGCAGCGGCGAGCGCATCGGCACCGTCTGCGTCATCGACCGCGAGCCGCGCCAGCTAAATGACATGCAGCGCGAGGTGCTCAAGTGCCTGGCCGAGGCGGCTTCGAAGGCGCTGGAAGGCCGGCGCGCGCTGCGCGAAGTCCAGGCTGCCGGCGAATTGGCGGCCCGTGCGGCGCTGGTCATGCAACACAGCGCCGACGCCATCATCAGCGTGTCGGCCGACGGGCTCGTGAAACGCTGGAACCCGGCAGCCGAGGCGCTTTTCGGCTACCGGGCGGATGACATCGTCGGCCACGGCGCGCGCCTGTTGGTGCCGCCGGATCGCGCTGGCGAGGAACTGGCGGTAGGGGCCCGCATGGCCAACGGACACGCCAGGACTTACGAGACCGTGCGCCTGCGCCGCGACGGAAGCCGGGTCGACGTGGCGATCACCGCGGTGCCCGAGTTCGACGCCGAGGGGCGGCAGGTGGGGCTGACCAAGTTCGTCCGCGACGTCTCCGAGCGCGTTCGTGCGCAGCGCGACCTGCGCAACATCCTCGATGCGGTGCCTGCGGTGATCGGCTACTGGGACAGCGGCCTGATCAACCGCTTTGGCAACCGCAATTACCAAGAGTGGTACGGTCTCGCGCCCGGCACTTTCGTCGGCAAGCACGTCTCTGAGGTGTTGGGCCAAGACCTGTACTTGCAGTGCCTGCCGCTGATGCAGGCCGCACTGCGCGGCGAGGAGCAGGTCTTCGAAGGCTCGATTGCGCTGCACAGCGGCAGCGGCGTGCGATATGCGTTGGCGCGCTACCTGCCCGACATGCAGGACGGCCGCGTCCTCGGCTTCTACGCCATCGTCTTCGATGTCTCGAAGATGAAAGAGGCGCAGACCCAGCTCGAGACCTTGAACGCCCAGCTCGGCGAGCGCACCCAGCAAGCCGAAGCCGCCAGCGTGGCGAAGAGCGCGTTCCTGGCCAACATGAGCCACGAGATTCGCACGCCGATGAACGCCATCCTCGGCATGCTGAGCCTGCTGCAGAAGACCGAACTCAGCGATCGCCAGGCCGACTACACACACAAGACCCAAGGCGCGGCGCGCGCGCTGCTGAGCCTGCTCAACGACATTCTCGATTTCTCCAAAGTCGAGGCCGGCAAGATGACGCTCGACCCGCATCCCTTCCGGCTCGACCGGGTGATGGGCGAGTTGTCGGTGATCCTCGCGGCCAACATCGGCACCAAGAGCATCGAGGTCCTGTTCGACATCGACCCGCGCCTGCCGCCGGCGCTGGTGGGCGACGCCACCCGGCTGCGGCAGATCCTGATCAACCTGTGCGGCAATGCGATCAAGTTCACCGAGCGTGGCGAGGTCGTCCTGAAACTGGCGCTCTTGGCGCTGCGCGGGTCCGAGGTCACGCTGGAGATCGCGGTCTCCGACACCGGCATCGGCATCGCGCCCGAGAACCAAGAGCGCATTTTCAGCGGCTTCTCGCAGGCCGAGGCCTCGACAACGCGCCGCTACGGCGGCACGGGCCTCGGGCTGGCCATCTGCCACCGCCTGGTCGCCCTGATGGGGAGCGAACTCAGGCTGCAGAGCGAACCCGGCCGGGGCAGCCGCTTTTCGTTCCAGCTGACTCTGCCGATGGTTGAAGACGAAGCGCCGGTCGTGCGGGCGGGCGTGCAACAAGTGGTGCAAACGGTCGCGCAGGCAGTCGCGCTCGAAGGCAGGGCGAAGAACAGGCCTTGCGTGCTGATCGTCGACGACCACCCTGTCGCGCGGGACGTGCATCGCCGTATGGCGACATCGCTGGGGTGGCAGGCCGACGAGGCGGCGAGCGGCGAGAGTGCGCTCGAGCTGATGTCGGCTTCGCCCACGCGCTACGACGCGGTCTTCCTGGACTGGCACATGCCGGGCCTGGATGGCTGGCAGACGGGGCAGCAGATCCGCGCGATCACCGGCGTCGGGCCTGCAGTGTTGCTGTTCATGGTCACAGCGCACGGCCGCGAGATGCTGGCGCAGCGCAGTGAGTCCAGCCAAGGGCTGCTCGACGGTTTTCTGGTCAAGCCCCTGACGGCATCGATGCTGCAGGACGCGGTGGCCGTGGCACGCCGGGCGCGCCATGCTGGCACAGCCGACACATCGGTCAAGGCCGACAAGGGGCCAGCGGTTCGGCGGCTGGCGGGACTGCGCCTGCTGGTGGCCGAGGACAACGAGAACAACCAGCAGGTCGCTCGTGAACTGCTGGAGGACGAAGGCGCCGAAGTCCACATCTCGGGCAACGGGCAGGAGGCCGTCGCTGCCGTGGCGGCGGGCGATTTCGACGCCGTGCTCATGGACGTCCAGATGCCGGTGATGGACGGCTACGCGGCGACCGCGCGCATCCGGGGCGACCTGGGCCGGCAGACGCTGCCGATCATCGCGATGACCGCCAACGCGATGGCCAGCGACCGCGTGGCCTGCCTGGCTTCCGGCATGAACGACCACATCGGCAAGCCCTTCGATCTGGACGAACTGGTGAGCCTGCTGCTGCGCTTCACCGGACGGACAGAGACGGCTTCAACAGCAGCCGGCAAGGGCGCCTTGCCTGAGCGCCTCTCAGCGGCACGCGAAGCGGCCGGCGCGGCGGGCGTCGACCTCACGCTGGCGGTGCAACGCATGGGCGGCAAGGTCGGCGTCTACGCCCGCATGTTGCGAGCGTTCATGCTCGACCTGCAGACCCAGCCGCAGCGCCTGCAGGCGCTGCTGGAGGAAGGCCGCCTGGACGACGCCACGCGGCTGATGCACACGCTCAAAGGCATCGCCGCGACACTGGGGGTCGACCGGGTGGCCGCCTGCGCCGGCGAGACCGAGGCCTTGCTTGTCATCCACGCCCCTTCAGGCGACGGACTTGGCGCCGAGTTCGGGCGGCCTTTGTCGATGGCCGTGGACGCCGCGCAGCAGCCGCTTGCCGCGCTGCTGGCCGCGCTGGAGGCCGCAGCCGAAGCGCCGGGCCCAGCGGACGAACCGCTGGACCGCGCGGCACTGGTGGCCGCCATCGAACGCCTGGCCGAGGCGCTGAGGGACTCAGACGTCTGCGCCGTGGACATGCTGGTCGGCCTTCGCGAGCGCTTTGACGCAGCGGTGGGCGCGCGCCTGCGACCCCTGGACGATGCCGTCAGCGCGTTCGATTTCGAGAGCGCACTGGCGAGCTGCCAGAGCCTGCTGGCCGAGTACCGATCCTGAAGGACGTGCCGGCGTGTCAATCGCCTGACGGCCGGCTTCTTGCCGGACTGGCATGCCGTGTGGCCGTCGTTCGGCGCCCGACGAGGAAGTCGATCGACGGCTTTTCGCCGCAGGCCAGTTTTTCGCCGCCCGGTCAGGAGTCGTGAGCGGCCTGATCTCCTGCGCCGTCGGCCGCGGCGGGCTCGCCGTCCGTCATCCACGCGTCCAGCAGCGTGTAGGCCACTGCCAGAACGACCGGGCCGACGAAGATGCCGACCAGGCCGAAGGCGAACAGGCCGCCGATGACGCCGGCGAAAATCAGCAGCAGCGGCAGGTCGGCGCCCATGCGTATCAGCACCGGACGCAGGAAGTTGTCCAGCGTGCCGACGACGGCCGACCACACCAGCAGGAAGATGCCCCAGCCGGTGTCGCCGGTCCACAGCACCCACAGCGCGGCCGGCAACAGCACCAGGATCGGCCCGACCTGCGCGATGCACAACATGAACATGAGCGCGGTCAGCAGGCTGGAGAAGGGCACCCCCGCCACGGCCAGCCCGAGGCCACCGAGCACCGACTGCACGACGGCGGTGACGCCCACGCCGAGCGCCACGCCGCGGATCGCGCCGCCGGCCAGGTGAACCGCGCCTTCGCCGCGCGGGCCGGCCAGGCGCCGCGCAAAGCGTCGCACGCCTTCGGCGAACTCTTCACCGCCGGCATACAGCACGGCGGCGATCACCACCGTCAGCAGGAACTGGACCAGCAGGTAGCCGACGCTGCCGACCTCGGTCACGAACCACTTCGTCACGTTGCCGGCAAAAGGCGCCAGCTTGGCCATCAGCCCCGCCAGGCCGGCGGCGGCGGCGTGTTCCCAGGCGGTCCCGATGGCGCTGCCGGCGAACGGCAGGTTGGCAAGCCAGGCCGGCGGTTTGTCGGGCGGCTGCCAGGTGGAGACACGCTGCGCCCAGTCGACGATGAGGTCGACATTGCCGACGATCGTGCCGATGGCCACGGTCAGCGGCACCACGAAGAGCAGCACCAGCGCCAGCGTCATCACCAGCACCGCCAGCGAGCGCAGGCCCCAAAGGTGGCGTTGCACTCGGCGCATCAGCGGCCAGGTCGACACCACCACCATCGTGGCCCAGATCAGCGAGCCGATGAACGGCCGCAAGATCCAGAACGAGGCGCCGATCAGCACGCCGATGAAGAGCACCGCCAGCGTGGTGCGCGTCAGGTCGCTCTGCCTGAAGTCGCGCATCAACGGGCTTTCTCGACGTAGGGCTCCACGCTGACGGCCTCGATGCGGTAGCTCGCCGCGCCCATGAACGAATCGGTGCGGGTCGTCGCGAGCGTGCCGCTGATCCACACCGCGTCCATCGAGCGCACGCCCTTGGCGGGTGATGACGCCAGCACGTGGATGATCTGGTTGGAGGGCGGCGGCGGTGAATGGATGCAGGCGCCGAAGTAGGGCACGAGCAGGAACTCCTTCAGCCCGTCCTTGGTTTCTTCGAGCGGCACCACGAAGCCCGGGATGCGCACGGCCTGGCCCTCCAGCGCCGGGTTGGTGGGCGCGTTATCCCAGACTTCGCGCATTTTCTTCAATTGCTGCGCGGCGCGCGGATCGGCGTCGGAGAGGGCGCTGAAGTCCATGCCCTTCAGGTCTTTCATCGGGTCCCAGCCGGCCGGCACGAGTTCGTCCCACTTGATGAGGCGCGGCTCGCCTGGTTTGGCGGGCACCGCTTTCGCCGCGGTCTTGCCCTGCGTGCCGCCGAGGGACGGCGCCGGTGTCGGCACGCCGGTGGTCTGCGCTGCCGCAAGGGTCACCGTCAGGGTCACCGTCAGGGAGGCCGCGGTGGCCAGCAGGCCGCGCAGGAATGTTCGGAAGTTCATCGACGCTCAGCTTCGAGGTGAAAGCCCGTCGGCCAGCGACAGGCGGTAAGCCCGGAACCCGGGCACCAGGCTGGCAAGCATACCCGCGGCCAGCACGGCGCCGAGCAGTGCCCATTGCATGGCCGTGGGCGCGGACAGGCGCAGCGCGATACCGAACTGCTGCTGCACCCACGGCGCACCGAGCACCACCAGCAGCACGCTGCCCAGCGCACCGAGCGCGGCGCCGAACAGGGTGACGAGCGCGCCTTCGGCGGCGAGCAGCAGCAGCACATGGCGCGGGCCGGCGCCCACCGCGCGCAGCACGGCCAGTTCACGCCGGCGTTCGTTCAGACCGGCCAGCACCACGGCCACCAGCCCGGCCAGGCTGACGATGGCGACCATCGCGGACATGCCGAGCAGCGCGCGCTCGCCCACGCCCACAACGTCCCAGAGTTCATCCAGCGCCACGCCGGGCAGCACGGCCATCAGCGCCTCGCCTTCGTACCCGGCCACGAACCGCTGCACTGTGAACACAGCGGCACGGCTCTTCAGGCCGAGCAGCGCGGCCGTCACCTGTTTGGGCTCGAGGTCGAACTTGCGCGCCATCTCCGGTGCGATGGTCATGCCGGGCAGCGGCGCGCCGCCCACCCAGTCGACGTGGATGGCCTCGATGGCCTGCAGGCTGATGTGCACCGTGCGGTCGACCGGCGTGCCGGTGCGCGCCAGGACGCCGACCACCGTGAAAGGCTTGTCGGCATGTTCGGCAGCCATGGCGCCGCCCAGGCCATGCGTCAGCGTGATGCGCTGGCCGAGCCGGTAGCCCAGCGCTTCGGCCACCTCGGCGCCGAGCACGGCTTCATACAGGCCGTCGAGCGTGTCGGCGAAGGCGCGGCCCGCGCTGAAGGCCAGCGGCTGCCGGTCGCCATAGAGAAAGTGTGCGAAGTAAGCCGGTGTGGTGCCCAGCACCGGCCGGCCGCGATGGCTGTCGCCCAGCGCCAGCGGAACCATCCAGGCCACGGCGCGGTGCTCGGCGACGGCGCGCAGGCTGTCCATGCGCACGGTGTTGGTGGCGCTGCCGATGCGGAAGACGGCAAACAGCATCAGCTGCACAGGGCCGGTGCGCGCGCCGACGATCAGGTCTGTGCCGCTGACGGCCTGCGTGAAGCTGGCGCGGATGTCGATGCGCATGCGCTCCAGCGTCAGCAGCAGCAGCGTGGCGAGGGCGATCGACAGCGCCACCAGCAGCAGCGTGCCGCGCCGGTGCCAGGCGCTGCGCGCGGCGATGGCCAGCAATGCCTTCATTGGAGCGGCTTCCGGCTCACTGGAATGCCTTCGTGCTGCGCACTCCGGAATTCGCCATTCGGGCGGCCGGGCAGGCTCATGCCGCGGCCCGGTTCAGTTCGGCCAGAGAGAGCTGGCGGTCGAAGCGGCCGGCCAGTCGCTCGTCGTGGCTGACGAAGACCAGCGTGCTGCCGGCGGCGCGGCAGGCGCCGAGCAGCAGGTCCATGAAGCTGTCACGCAGCGCGGCGTCGAGTGCGCTGGTCGGCTCGTCGGCGATCACGAGTTCGGGCTTGCCGATCAGCGCCCGCGCCGCCGCCACACGCTGCTGCTGGCCGACCGACAGTTCGGCGGCCGGCGCGGCCCACAGCCGGCCGGGCAGTTCGACCTGCGTCAGCAGCAACTCGGCGGCCTGGCGCGGCGTGCCGGCGCGCCGCGCCCGCGCGGCCGAGAAGCGGCAGGGCAGCAGCACGTTGTCGAGCACGCTCAGGTAGGGCAGCAGGTTGAACTGCTGGAAGATGAAGCCGACATGGTCAGCGCGCACGGCGTCGCGCCGGCCGGCGGGCAGGCGCGCCCAGTCGCTGCCGAAAACGGCCACCGAACCCTGGCTGGCCAGCAGCACGCCGGCCAGCAGGCCGAGCAGCGTGCTCTTGCCGCAGCCGCTGGGGCCGAACAGGAACACCGCTTCACCGCCGGCGACCTGCAGGTCGTCGATGACGAGGGTGTCGTGCATGGCGCGCGGCCAGCGGAACCGCAATTCGCGGATGTCGATCACGTGGGCAGGGTCGGCGGTGTCAGCGCGCCAGCGTTACACGGCTGGCAGGGCGCTTCAGCGTGGCTTTCAGCTGGCCCTTGCGCGTGACGGCCTGCACCTCGATGCGCTGCAGTCGGGAGAATGCCTCGAACAGGCCCAGCTCGACGAAGCCGGCCTTGAAGCCGTCTGCACAGCGGAACTCGAAACTGCCGTCCAGATCGGCGTGTTCCTCTTTCGAGCTGGTCGGGACAGGCGCGGTGCCGGGACCGAGTTGCAGCGCCGGCGCGGTCAGATCCACCTTGCCCAGCGTGCAGCCGGCGGCGGGGTCGATGGCGAACAGCGCGGCGGCGTTGCGCAGTCGGGCGACTGCGGCGTCGGCGCGCTGGCGCTCGGCGTCGTCGCGCGGGGCGCGCTCGAAACCCAGCAGCGCGTCCAGCGGCATCTCGACAATCACCATCACGCGCGCCGGTTCGACGGCGATGTCGACCCGCGCCACGCCATGTTCGTGGGCCTTGCCGGCCAGCGCCGGGAGGGCTGACAGGGCGGACAGCGTGATCAGCGCGCAGCGGCCGGCCGAGCGCGCCGCCAAGGCCCGGTACGTCCGTCGCGTGATGTGCATGCCTGGAACTCCCTTTATTGATCCGCGCCGATTGTGCAGTGTGCGACACCGCACGGCGCCGGCGCCGGGGCGGGAAGGGTGCGCGGGATCGTGCGCGGGATCGGCGTCGAACGACGAGCAACGCGCCTGGCGAACGCGGTTACGGGGCGCCCAGCGGCCTTGCCAGCCAGCCTGCACCCAGCGCGATCGGCCAGCGCAGCGCCCGCTGGCCCAGGCGCAACCGGCCCGCCAACACGGCGATCGGTGCAGGCACGACCGGCGCCGGTTCGTCGAGGTCTTCGGCGAACCCTT